>OMBO01001278.1_pt1 | contig 10036 bp, 8 predicted proteins | sample 1644901 | NCBI WGS metagenome assembly OMBO01 (sample SAMEA103958144, study PRJEB25191) | human gut metagenome | reverse complement strand
GTGAATGAAGGAATTTACTAAAAATGACAAGAAAGCTTACTTTGTCATCTTTAAACTTTTTGATATAATTTGTTTAAAGGATTTATAATCTATTATATAGGAGGATTTATGTTAAAGGAATTTAAAAACTTTATTTTACGTGGGAACGTATTGGACTTAGCCGTTGGGGTTATCATCGGGGCAGCTTTTACTGCTTTAGTTAAATCTTTAGTTGATAACTTGATTAATCCGTTAATCGGAATGTTTGTTCAAAGTACTGCTCTTGCTCATTTGTCAGTAACTGTTGGAAAAACAAAATTCACTTACGGTGCTTTCTTAAATGATGTCATTAATTTCATCATTACAGCCTTTGTTATTTTCATTCTTATCAAATTCATCAACAAACTCTTCCCTAAAAAAGAAGAAACTGTCGAAGAACAAAAAAACGAAGAATTGGAAACTCTCCAAGAAATTCGCGATTTATTGAAAAAACAATAAAAAAATTACTGACAGAAAAGCTGTCAGTATTTTTTTTTTAAAATTTTGCTTGTGAGGCTTCGATTAAACTTGATTTTGAGAAAAATAAATCTAAAGAGATTATCAAGTAAAACTGCTAACCAAACTCCCTCTAGCCCTAATTTTAATCCTAAGGCTAAAAATGCTCCTAAAAGCAAGCGAATGCCAAACATCCCTAGCGTTGTGGCATAAAAAGGAAGTTTTGTGTTTCCTATTCCCTGAAAAGCTGCTGTATAAGTTGTTGCTCCTGTGACGAAAAAAGTCGCTAAAAATGAAAACAAAATAACAGTGGTACTTGCATTCATGGCAATTCTGTCGGTAGTGAAAAATTGATTTAGAATATTGGCTGTCAGTAAAAGGGCCAAACCAATCACAAACATCATAATCGTCGCTAACCAGTAGGTCTTTTTGATATAAGCTTTAACATTTTCAATACTATTTTCAGCTGCTGCTTGTGCTACCAAAATCACTGTTACGGTGGCCATTCCGAAAACGGGCATATAATTAAATTGTGTAATGCTTTCACCAATTGCATTTCCTGCAAATACACGTTCGCCTAATCTGACAATAATCATCATGATGAGCAAATCGCCCAAACGCATTGACAAACGCTCTCCAGTTGCTGGTAAACTTAATTTAATCAATTGATGGTCCAATTTTTCTTTATAAAATTGAAAATCGGGTCGCTTATCTTTTAACTTATAATAGAGGAAAAGCACCCCAATAAATCTAGCAATAACCGCTCCAAGTGCTGTTCCCAACACTCCTAAATGGAAAACAAAAATAAAGACAACTGACAGTATCAAATTTAGAAGACTGGCAAAAAAACTTGCCCACATCGGTGTCTTGGTATTTCCATCAGCCCGTAGAAAGGCTCCAAAAGTCGTCATTAAAGCCAAAAGGACAATCAAGCCACCTACTAAACTAAGATAAATAATGGAAAGCTCTAAAACCCGCTGACGAGCACCAAGTAAATAGAGAATAGGTCGTGCTCCCACAACTGAAACAATCCCCAAGGCAAGACCAATTAAAAAAGTCAGTTTGGTAGCAGAATTAATTAATCTTTTTGGATTTTCCTCTACCTTCTTTGCAATAAGCACTTTGGCAAATAAACTTGAAACAATTGTTCCCAAAGCGATAAAAATCGCCTGATAGACCGTGATGAGATTATTAGCCAAAGAAACAGCTGCTACGGCAGAAAGACTAAGGTGAGCAACAATCATTGTGTCACTCACCCCTACAAGCATTTGTAAGAAATTTTCAATAATCGCCGGAAATACGAATTTTAATATTTCTCTATTTGTTTTCATTTTAAGCCAAGATATTTTTCTACTTCTTTTTGCATTTCAGCGGCTGGAATAACGGTATGATGTAGAACTTCTGCTTCTTCAAGTCCGATGACTGCTTTTGGTAATGGAATCCCACTCAATTTTTCAAGTGATTTAACAGCAGCAAAATCGTCTCTATTTACTGACAGCTTTGTTTTATCATCTTCAAGCCCCTCTAAAACAACTTTTGGAAACTTATAAGGACTTGCCGTGCTGACCACAACTGTTTTTTCTTTGGGTTGAATTTGATGATAGACATAATTTGCTACTGCTGTATGAGGGTCCAGAACATATTTTTCATTTTCAAAAGTTTCTTGAATTTCTTTTGAAATTTCATCTTCTGATGCCCAGTCGGCCACAAATCCCTGAAGTTTAGTAATCATTTCTTTAGAAATTTGATAATGTCCTTCTACTGATAAGGCTGTCAGTAAATCTGAAGTTACTTTATCATTTTCGTCAGTTAATTCAAAAATTAAACGTTCAAGATTTGAAGAGACCAAAATATCCATTGAAGGTGAACTTGTCACATAAAACTCACGATTTTTATCATAAAGTCCTGTTTTGAAAAAGTCTGTCAGCACATTATTTTTATTTGAAGCGCAGATGAGCTGATGAACGGGCAAGCCCAATTTTTTAGCATAATAAGCCGCTAAGATATTTCCAAAATTCCCTGTTGGAACTGAAAAATTAATTTCTTCTCCGTCAGTAATTTGACCAGTTTTGACAAGTTGTGCGTAAGCATAAATATAATAAGCAACTTGTGGAATCAAACGTCCAATATTCATTGAATTTGCTGACGAAAATTGTTTATTATTTTTCAAAAGTTGATCATGTAAAACTTTGTTATTAAACATTTCTTTTACTGCTGTTTGAGCTTGGTCAAAGTTTCCATCAATTCCAACAACATGAACATTTTCCCCTTTTTGAGTCAGCATTTGTTGCTCTTGAATATGGCTGACACCACCTTTGGGATAAAAAACAATAATTTTTGTTTGGGGCACATCAGCAAAACCGGCCATTGCGGCTTTTCCTGTATCCCCAGAAGTTGCAGTCAAGATAACAATTTCATTAGTCACACCATTTTTCTTAGCCGCTTGGGTCATTAAATGAGGTAAGATAGAGAGTGCCATGTCTTTAAAAGCAATCGTTTCACCATGAAAAAGTTCAAGAATATAGTGATTCCCAAGTCTTTTAAGCGGTGCAATTTCCGGACTATCGAATTTTTCTCCGTATGCTTTTGTCACCATTGATTTAACTTCGTCAGCAGAAAAATCATCAAAAAATGCTTTCAAAACAAGTTCAGCAATTTCTTGATAAGAAGCGTTTTTTAATTTTTCAAAGTCTAAATCAACTTTTGGAAAGTCAACGGGAACAAAAAGTCCACCATCTTCTGCCAAACCTTGTAAAATAGCTTGTGACGCTGTTTTTTTATTTGATTTATCACGTGTTGACTGATAAAAAGTTACCATGATATTTATTCCCCAATCACATTTTTTATAATTATAACAAATATTCTGTAAACTCGCAAAAAGCCACGAATTCTCGTGGCTTTTTTATTATAATACTTAATTAGGCTTGAATATCTTCAATTTGGTGCATGTCCAATTCAACTGGAGTTGCACGACCAAACATATCAACAGTCAGAGTCAATTTGTCGCCATTGATTTCTGTGATTGGAGCTTCAAATCCTGAAAAGGCACCGTCAACAATACGAACACGTTTTCCAACAAAAACATCAAAGTCAATTTCACGAACAACTTTACCCATGCCAACCAAAATATCTTGAATTTCTTGTTCAAAAAGTGGTGTAGGTTTTGATCTATTCCCGTGTGAACCAACGAATCCAGTAACATTTGGTGTATTACGGACAATAAACCATGCTTCATCAGTCATATTCATTTCAACCAAAACATAACCTGGGAATAAGTTTTCTTCAACTTCTTTCATTTTGCCATTAACTTCTGTACGAATTGTCTCAGTTGGAATTTCGACACGCAAAATTTTGTCAGCCATGTTATAAAGTTCAGCACGCTCAAGCAAATCTTCTTTAACTTTACGTTCATAACCTGCATAGGTTTGAATAACGAACCAACCTTGGTCAAAACTTACTAAATTATTATCTTCCATTTGAAATACCTCTGTATTTATTTTTTACTTAATCAGTTAAAATCCCAGCTGACAGAAATTCTGTCAGTAATTTGGGTACAAGAAAAAGGGCCAAGCCCTTATCAGATAATATTATTATATCATATTTATCTTGAATTAAAAGGACTTTTACTAAAATTAGAAAAGAAAAATCTGTCAAAACTGACAGATTTATAGATTATTTAAGAAATGGGATTAAATGGTTAACACTAAATGTAATTCCATGTTGAGTTACCCAATCGAAAATTATGATGAACACCAAGAAGAAAGCTGTATATTCAATGACCATAAAAAAATCACGAACAGATTGTTTTCTGCTTGGCCAAGTGGTTAATTTCATTTCTTCAATAATGCTACCAATAAATTTAAACATAATCTTTTCCTATCACTGCCACAAATTTACTGACAGAGTCCATTTCTTATAAAAGTTTACTGACAGAATGTCAGTTCGACGTGTTTAAACCCTATTAAAGTAAATACGATTTAACGCGTTTCTTTGTGTAATGTGTGTTTGCCACAAGTACGACAAAACTTTTTAACTTCAACTCGTTTTTCTTTCGCAACTGACGAAAGATTGAGTGTATAATTTCGTGAACCACATATGGTGCACGCTAATCCAGCTTTTCTTAACATATTATCTCTTATTCTATCAAAAATTATTTAGAAGCGCAAACTATTTTTCCATATTGGTCAGACTATTAGCTACTAAAGCGGCGTATTTTTCGGCCCCTGTTCCTTTAGGATGAATATTATCACTGTAGAACCATGAACTTTGACCAGATGCTTTTTTATTCCAATCAATAATTTTCAAATTTTTATATTTCTTTGCCATTTTCGTCAGCAAATTATTATTAGGTTTTGCCCAAACACGGTCTGCGTGAACATTCAACCAATAAACAGGTTTATCTCCAGCAACTTTCATCGCTGCGTCAATTTCTGCTTCTTTAATTGTTCCGTTTGTTCCTAGACCAATTAAGTAAGCATCAGGATTAGGCATTTTTGATTTAGCATTCGTTAAGTCTGTCGCCAGTGACTCTGCTTGTCTTCCAACTGCTGCATCAATATACATATGTGGAAAAACTTCTTGAAGATTTGTAGAAGCAGCAACCATAACCGAATCTCCAAGGGCTAGAACATTCATTTGAGAAGCTTTTTCAGCAACTACAGGTTGAACCTTATACTTTTCTGCTACCGCCTTTAAGGACATCGGCACTTTGTTGTTTGCCTCAGCCAATTGTTTCTTTTGTAGTGCAACCTGTTGGGCCATTATTTTTTCTTCAATCACTCGTTGGTCATGGGGTGAAGGCGGTGAAAAAATAATGAAACCTAAACCTATCAGAGCAAGCCCTGAAAGGAGCATCGGTAAAATATTCTTTTTAAGTTTCCAACCTTTTTCTCGAACAAAATTTTGAAGGATTCCTAAAATATTACTATAATCAAAGCGCTGCGTTGGTAGCTCAATCAAACGATATGAAAGTTCCGTCAGAATAAGAATGAGCGCCAATTGCCAAATTAAATTATACCAAGCGGTAGGAGCAAGTACCTTAGCTTCAGCGAAAGCAAAAACAGGAAGTTGCCACAAGTAAATTCCGTAAGAACGTGAACCAATATATTCAAAAACAGGATTTGAAAATAGCTTGTTAGTCGGAAGACTTGGATGTGCCACCAAAGCAACCATTATCACACTGGCCAAACTTGCTAGCCACATTCCGCCATAATAAGTAAATGTCCCTTGAGCAGGCATAAAGATATAAGCAAGCAGCAAAAGCAAAGATAATCCAATAGTCAACTGCCAAGCAATTTTAACCGCTCGTTTATTAACCTTATGTGAAAGTTTATTCAAAGGCCAAATGAAAGCAAGACTAGCCCCCATTATCAAGCTAAAGAAACGCGTATCCGTACCATAATAAACCCGCGTTGGGTCTGCCCCAGGAACGAAAAGAATTGCCATCCAAATTGCCGAAATCAAGGCCAAAACATTAGCAATGACAAAAATCCGACCTCTTTTTTTAACAAATTTTAGCAAAACAATCAACAGCAAAGGCCAAAGGATGAAAAATTGCCCCTCGATTGATAAATAATAAATATGTTTGAAAGGTGAAGCACCCGCAATATCAGCAAAATATGAACTTCCTTGCGAAATCTGCCACCAGTTCTGAACCGAAAATACAGCAGAAAGGAAATTAGAACGTAATCCCGCCCACAAATTAGGTTGAAAAATGATGATATAAGGTGTCACAAGAAGAAAAATTGCAACTAGTAATGGATAGAGACGCTTTAATCTTCTTCCCCAAAACTTCCAAATATTAATCTTCTTATTTTTTTCATACTCGCGAAGGAGCGAATCCGTCACCAAATAGCCCGAGAGAACAAAGAATAAAACAACACCAAGAAAACCACCCTGAACATGGTTTGGCCAGAGGTGATATAGAATAACTGTTAAAACACCAATCGTCCGTAATCCATTAAAACCTGTGACGTAACGCTTCATTTTTCTTCTCGATTTCTATCTTTATTCTTTAAAATTTTCTTGTCTTAAAACTACTACGCTTTACCTCTAATTCTACCATATTTCTACCTCTTTTTTCAGTTTTAGTTGCCAAAAATCCCTTTAACTTTATCCCAAGCATTTTTAGCTGCATCTCCAATATCTTTACCTACTTTTCCAAGGTCCAAACCACCAGAATCTGAAGACGATGAAGAGCTAGAACTAGAGCTTTCTGGTGTATTTCCAGTCGTGTGAGCTTCTGCTTGTTCTTGGTCCACAATATCATCTTGATATTGTCTTTGTTGAGTCCAATAAGGTTCTTGTGCGGCAACACCTGCTTCCGCATAAGGATTTTCAACTGTAAATGCCGTTCCTTTAGTATAAGGCAACATATAACTAGCTTCTTGACGGAAAATGACTGAGGTTTGTCCTTCTGATGAACCTGTCAGTTTATATTTCCCATCCGCATAACCAACCCAGAGAGCCATAACCACATCCGGTGTATAACCTACTACCCATTGGTCTTGGTCTTCATTGGTTCCTGTCTTACCAGCAAGTGTATAAGACTTAGGTGAAGCTTTCCAAGCAGAACCATTAGTATAAGTCCCCAGCATCATTTGAGTCATTTTGTCAGCTGTATCTTTACTAATAACCCGTTTTTTGGTTACCTTTGCTGTTTTTACAACTTGTCCTGCAGCATTTTCAATTTTAGTAATCAAATGCGCATCATTCATCACTCCGCCATTTGCGAAAACTTGATAAGCCTGAGCAATTTGCCATGGATTCGTTTCAACTCCAGCTCCGAGTGCCGTCGGTAAAACATCATTTTTACTACTTAAATCTAAACCAAACTCACGCCCTAAAGCATTTCCGACTTTTGGTCCAATCGCTTGATATGTATTAATAGCTGGAATATTATATGAATTTGCTAAAGCAGTATACATTGGGATTTGTCCACGCCATTGATTATCAAAATCGGTTGGTTTCCAGCCATTATAATCTGCTGGTGAATCATCAACCGTTTTATCAATTGACCACCCCGCTTCAATTGCTGGAGCGTAAACAATAAGAGGTTTAATAACTGAACCAGGAGAACGTTTAGACATTGTAGCATAGTTATAATCAGTAAAGCTATTTGAACCTTCTGTATTAACATTTCCGACAAGAGCATTGACAGCTCCCGTTTTAGGGTCAATAGCAACCGAAGCAGATTGGGCATAAGTTCCATCAGATGCTTGTGGGAAGAAACTTGGGTCAGAATAAGTCTTTTGCAAGCCGGATTGCATATTTTGGTCCATGCCCGTATATATCTTGTAACCATTATTCATGATTTCTTGTAATGTCAGACCATACTTGCGTTCCGCTTCAGAAATTACAGCATTATAATAGCTTGGATATTTATATTGACTACTTTTAGATTGATAATTGTCTTGCAATTGAGCTTGTAAGTCAACTTTCATAAAAGTATCTGCCTGTGACTGCTCCAAATAACCAGCATTAACCATATTTTGCAAAACTGTATTACGTCGGTCAGTCGCATATTTTCCTTTTTCGTAAAGAGGATTATAAATTTCTGGCCCTTTTAACATTCCCGCAAGACTTGCTGCTTCATCAACAGTTACTTCGCTTGCTGGAACACCAAAGTATTTCAAAGCTGCATCCTGAATTCCCCAAACACCATTACCAAAGTAAGAATTATTCAGATACATATCAAGAATCTCATCTTTACTATAATGTTTATTGATTTCAAGTGCCAAGAAAAACTCACGCGCTTTACGGTCAATCGTTTGTTCTTGAGTCAAATAAGCATTTTTGGCCAATTGCTGAGTGATTGTTGAACCACCACCAAAACGCCCCAGAGTAACGGCTGCTAGAGCAAAACGTTTCAAATTGACACCATGATTTTTATAGAAAGTTCTATCTTCAGTTGCCACAACAGCATTTGTAATGTTTTTGGAAATTTGGTCAATCTTGACCGGTGTTCCTTTTTGACCATAAAGATTTCCAGCTTCATTATTATCTTTGTCATAAATGACTGTTTGTGCCGAAATAGAACTTTGCAGTACTTTAACATTAGCTGTTTTAGCTAAGTAAAAAAGATATGAACCTGTCGAAACAATGGCTACTAAGACAAAAATAATTGTGATTTTTGTCAGATTATAACATTTCCAGAACCGTTTAATTGGTTTCATGAATTTACCGAACTTCGTTTTAGCCGGTTTTTCTATTTCTTCTTCAAGCTTTTTTTGTTTTTTAGGGCGTAAATTAGGAATTTTTAAACTATTTTTTTTATATTCCTTTTTATTACGCCGACTGAAATTATTATTTTCAGACATATATCGTTCCTCAGATGCTTTTTATTTCTTTACTTACTCAAATGAATACAGCAATACCTTATTTTAATACTTTTCTGCTTTTTTTGCCTTACATCTTTGTAAGGTATTTAGATTTCATTTTTTCAGTTCTGATTATTTTACCAAAAATCCCTTTGGCTTACAATGTAAGTTTGTAAAACGAAAGGGATTTATGTTTTATTATAAAGGTTTCTCTAGATTTTTCAATTGTTTCACTTCTAGCACCAAAATTCTATTTATAATTTAGCTAACTAACTCTAAATTAAAACAAGAGTATTCGCTTTCTAATATTATTTTGTATATCCGTAAAGTTTAAGTTTACCTGATAAGTATTCTCCTAAATATATTTCCTTAATTTGGTTATATCCTTGCAGATTAATTTGTTGTTCAAGCCAATTTTCATCTTTATCAATTAATTCGAGAACATCAAAATTAGCTTGTCCATCAACAATAATTGGATATTTAATATTTTCACCACCAAATTCAATCAATGTCAATTGACCATTTTGTTCTAAAATAGCTCTTTTAACATTATGTATCTCATAGATACCATTGGAACGTAATTTAAACATTAATTCATTAGCAGAGATTCCATTTCTGAGACATTCATTTACTCTCACTTTTCCATCTTGAATAAGAGTCAATGGTTTACCATCAACGATTAATTTTACATAGCGATTGTGCTCCTTTGCAAATTTTAAAATTAATACTAACAGTGTCCATATGATTAGAACCAAGACAAATTGTAAAACCGTAATAGAATCATTATAGATGACTCCACCAATAATTCCCCCTAAAACATAATTTTGAACTTGATCCATTGCTGATGAGGGGGCAAGATTACCTTTCCCCATTAAATTTATTTGAATAATTAAACAAATAATACCTAAAGCAAATTTTAGTATTATTGGGCTGTATAATTGCATTTTAACTCCTAATTTTTTATTTTTCGGGATTAATCAAGTAACTTTTAGTAAGGGTGTATGACTGTTGATCAGCACTAAGGTTAACTTTATAATAATCACCTTTTATCTTTACAATCACACCATCAGCTAATTGCGTGGAATTAACAAAAATATTATTTTTATTCGTTCTTTCGTTTTTAGCGACTCTTTCAATAAATCCAACCATCTGTGAAGATTGAGTATGCTTAGACTGATTAATTTGATAATTTGAATATTGTATACCAATCTCTAAAATAATAAATAATAATAAAATAATACTAA
>OMBO01001276.1_pt1 | contig 10041 bp, 5 predicted proteins | sample 1644901 | NCBI WGS metagenome assembly OMBO01 (sample SAMEA103958144, study PRJEB25191) | human gut metagenome | reverse complement strand
CCCGCGCCAGCATAGGGAATGTGAAACTGCGTCTGGCGCCGGACGATCAGCCCTGGGAAATGGGCTTTGCCGCCTCACGCGAATGTACCCGCGCCACCCAGGATGCCTATGTGGGATGGAATGATATTAAGGGCCGTAAGCTGTCGATCAGCGATGGTTCACCAGACCCGTACATGCGGCGCTGCACTGACAGCCAGACCCTGAGTGGGAAATACACCACCGATGACTGGGTTTTCAACCTGATCAGCGCCTGGCAGCAGCAGCATTATTCGCGCACCTTCCCTTCCGGTTCGTTAATCGTCAATATGCCTCAGCGCTGGAATCAGGATGTGCAGGAGCTGCGCGCCGCAACCCTGGGCGATGCGCGTACCGTTGATATGGTGTTTGGGCTGTACCGGCAGAACACCCGCGAGAAGTTAAATTCAGCCTACGACATGCCGACAATGCCTTATTTAAGCAGTACCGGCTATACCACCGCTGAAACGCTGGCCGCATACAGTGACCTGACCTGGCATTTAACCGATCGTTTTGATATCGGCGGCGGCGTGCGCTTCTCGCATGATAAATCCAGTACACAATATCACGGCAGCATGCTCGGCAACCCGTTTGGCGACCAGGGTAAGAGCAATGACGATCAGGTGCTCGGGCAGCTATCCGCAGGCTATATGCTGACCGATGACTGGAGAGTGTATACCCGTGTAGCCCAGGGATATAAACCTTCCGGGTACAACATCGTGCCTACTGCGGGTCTTGATGCCAAACCGTTCGTCGCCGAGAAATCCATCAACTATGAACTTGGCACCCGCTACGAAACCGCTGACGTCACGCTGCAAGCCGCGACGTTTTATACCCACACCAAAGACATGCAGCTTTACTCTGGCCCGGTCGGGATGCAGACATTAAGCAATGCGGGTAAAGCCGACGCCACCGGCGTTGAGCTTGAAGCGAAGTGGCGGTTTGCGCCAGGCTGGTCATGGGATATCAATGGCAACGTGATCCGTTCCGAATTCACCAATGACAGTGAGTTGTATCACGGTAACCGGGTGCCGTTCGTACCACGTTATGGCGCGGGAAGCAGCGTGAACGGCGTGATTGATACGCGCTATGGCGCACTGATGCCCCGACTGGCGGTTAATCTGGTCGGGCCGCATTATTTCGATGGCGACAACCAGTTGCGGCAAGGCACCTATGCCACCCTGGACAGCAGCCTGGGCTGGCAGGCGACTGAACGGATGAACATTTCCGTCTATGTCGATAACCTGTTCGACCGTCGTTACCGTACCTATGGCTACATGAACGGCAGCAGCGCCGTCGCGCAGGTCAATATGGGTCGCACCGTCGGTATCAATACGCGAATTGATTTCTTCTGATTATTGTAAAAGGGATACCGAAAAGGTATCCCTTTTACACCACTAGTTAAAACCAGTAACTCAGCAAAGTCGCAAAAAATATTAATCCATAGTGATTATTTAAACAATGAAATTGCGATTAGGATAAATAGATTTAACTTTCTCGTTCCTTTCTCTCCTTATACTAAAGAAATAATCATATCAAAATAAAAATTCACAACAGTGCAACATTAAAAAATACAACCAACAAACAATCCTATATACAAGGCACATCTCCAGAATATAAAAGCACAGACAAACAACCTAAAAAAAAACCATACATATAAATTATTTTATAGGTAAAATAGATTATATATTCTCATAGCTACCACAAACTATACTAGCCTGAACTATATTTATTCTGCTGCAATCAATGCATACATAACACAAATATCACTCAGGTACACTACTCAAACCACGCTGGGATTTTTCCTCAAGTTATAATCATCACCCCGAAAATCATTCGGCATTTACTCATTAAATAGTCACCCCATAGGCCTGTACATGTTTACTCAGAAATATACATCCTTTTCTCTGTCATAAACCCTCTGATTAATCATAGATAAATACTTGTGACACCAATCTTTTTCCTTAAAGGAACGAATTGTTGTGTAGAAGGAGATAATATTATGTCAAAAAAATATCAGCCTTTGCTTATAACTCATTATATGTCAACATGGGTCACTATAACGGAAGCAGTTGAGATCACTACCAAAGCCATAAAACAAAAAATTACTCCTAGCGATATTTATCGTCATGCCTTGAGTGGCAACATCCTACTATCGGTCTATTTCCAGTCTCCTGTGATACTTAAGAAGATACAAACTTTTAATGGAAAAATAAAATTCAGGCAGTTTGTGGGAGACCTACTTGATAAACTATGCATGCTTGACAGGGACGGTTTTATTTATGGTCAAAATTTAAGACTCTGTACAGAAGCCAGATATATTTGTCCTGTGCAACAAATTATAGATACCCCCCTGTTACGCAAACTCAACCAGTTTCGTACGTTTGTTCGTAATGCCCGGGTGATGAACTGGATGTCCCGGCACAAGTTAGTGAAAAAAATTTAACCCCGCCGCCGGGTAACAGCAGTGGCAACCTTGAGCAACAGATAGCCAGTACTTCACAGCTAATTGGATCTCTGCTCGCCGAAGATATGAACAGCGAGCAAGCGGCAAACATAGCACGTGGATGGGCCTCTTCTCAGGCTTCAGGGGTAATGACAGACTGGTTAAGCCGCTTCGGTACCGCAAGAATCACGCTGGGCGTGGATGAAGATTTCAGCCTGAAGAACTCCCGTGACGGCAACCCTCGAAAATGGCGATTCGATGCAACAAACAGTGAACTATGTGCCGAACGTCACGAATGCTGAAATCACGCTGGCAGCCTCGAAGGATCCGGTGATTGCCGACAATAACGATCTCACGACACTAACAGCACCGTCGCTGATACAGAGGGCAATGCGATAGCCAACACTGAGGTAACATTTACTCTACCGGAAGATGTGAAGGCGAACTTCACGCTGAGCGATGGCGACAAAGCGGTTACTGATGCCGATGGCAAAGCGAAAGTCACGCTGAAAGGTACAAAAGCAGGCGCTCATACCGTGACAGCATCGATGGTTGGCGGTAAGAGTGAGCAGTTGGTGGTGAACTTTACTGCGGATACGCTCACTGCGCAGGTTAATCTTAACGTTACCGAGGACAATTTCATCGCCAATAACATTGGAATGACCAGGCTACAGGCAACAGTGACTGATGGAAACGGCAACCCAGTAGAAGGTATAAAAGTTAATTTCCGCGGAACCTCCGTCACGCTAAGCAGCACCAGCGTTGAAACGGATGATCAGGTTTTCGCTGAAATTCTTGTGACAAGCACCGAGGTCGGACTAAAAACAGTTTCAGCCTCTCTGGCAGATAAACCTACTGAAGTCATCTCGCGATTACTGAATGCCAAGGTAGATGTTAATTCTGCGACGATTACCAGTCAGGAGATACCTGAAGGTCAGGTCATGGTCGCACAAGACATAGCAGTTAAAGCTCACGTTAACGACCAGTTTGGCAACCCGGTGACGCATCAACCCGCGACATTCAGTGCAGCGCCATCCTCGCAAATGATCATCAGCCAGAATACGGTCTCTACTAATACGCAGGGAGTAGCCGAGGTCACCATGACGCCTGAAAGAAACGGCTCGTATACTGTAAAAGCATCCCTAGCGAATGGAGCTTCACTTGAGAAACAACTGGAGGCTATTGATGAAAAACTGACACTCACGTCCAGTCCGCTTATCGGTGTCAATGCTCCTAAAGGCGCTACTCTGACGGCAACGCTAACCTCTGCAAATGGCACTCCAGTGGAGGGTCAGGTCATCAACTTTAGCGTAACGCTAGAAGGTGCGACGTTAAGTGGCGGAAAAGTGAGAACCAACTCTTCAGGTCAGGCTCCAGTCGTTCTGACCAGCAATAAAGTCGGTACATATACGGTGACTGCATCGTTCCATAACGGCGTCACAATACAGACACAGACAACCGTGAAGGTTACTGGCAACCCAAGCACCGCACATGTTGCTAGCTTTATCGCTGATCCGTCGACTATCGCCGCCACCAACAGTGATTTAAGTACCTTAAAGGCAACGGTTGAGGATGGCAGTGGTAACCTGATCGAAGGTCCCACTGTGTACTTCGCCTTAAAAAGCGGCTCCACCACATTAACGTCATTAACAGCGGTGACCGATCAAAACGGAATCGCGACAACAAGCGTGAAAGGTGAGATAACGGGGAGCGTCACTGTAAGCGCAGTCACAAGCGCAGGTGGAATGCAAACAGTAGATATATCGCTAGTGGCAGGCCCAGCAGACGCCTCGCAGTCCATCCTTAAGAACAACCAGTCATCACTGAAAGGGGACTTTACCGATAGTGCTGAGCTACATCTTGTTCTGCACGATATATCAGGCAATCCGATCAAAGTTTCTTAAGGGATAGAATTTGTGCAATCAGGTACAAACGTGCCCTATATGAAAATTAGCGCAATTGATTACAGTCAAAATATCAACGGTGATTACAAAGCTACTGTTACAGGAGGCGGAGAGGGTATCGCAACGCTGATCCCCGTATTGAATGGTGTTCATCAGGCGGGTCTGAGTACCACGATAGAATTCATTAGCGCGGAAACCAGACCAATGACGGGTACAGTGTCAGTGAATAGTGCAGCTTCATTCCCTTCGCAGGGATTTACCGGGGCGTATTATCAGTTGAATAATGACAACTTTGCACCAGGAAAAACGGCGGCTGATTATTCGTTTTCAAGCTCGGCCTCCTGGGTAGGCGTTGATGCTACTGGTAAAGTGACATTCAAAAATGACGGTGATAGCAATACTGTAATAATCACAGCGCCCCCAAGATCCGGTGGTGCTATTTACCAAACAGTTCCTCCTGAATCGCGTTCGGTGTGACTATGATCATTTTCGGTGAGTATTGCTTTGATCCAAAGGCTGGTTTTCTGTGATGATTGACCAGCCTCAGAGTATTGATGACACCACCGTTCATAACAGATCGGCATTACTATGCATAAGTACTGCCTCAAATTCTCGCCAAAACACTTTTTAATGCCTTTGCGAATTCATCCAGACTTATATTGTCAATTTTTTGCCCAACGACGACTGACTCCGAAACATCGGCCATTGCGGGCCATCGCGTTTTGTAATCAGCATAAATTGCAACAACAGGGGTATTATAGGCACTTGCCATATGTAATATTGAGGTGTCAGGAGTTATTGCAATATAAGCATCTTTTATGATTGCTGCTGAACGTTTAATCGAGGGTGATAAGGATAAACGGTAGACATTATTATAACAATCCACTAATGCCCTGGCTTTATCTTCCCCTTTGGGTCCATAAACGATCACTATTGGAATATCTGTTTCACTTTGAATTTTTGCTATTAGATTTTCTGCAATCGATAATGAAAATGTACGTTCCTGCGAGCTACCGTCTAAATTGAGCGCAATGTAAGATCCTAACGATCGCATTTCCTCGCGTACCTCATCGAGTACATCATCGCTTAATGGCAATTCATATATTGACCTGACTGCCGGAAAACCCGCCTCACGCATCATAAATGCCCATGTCATGGGTACAGGAGTCCGGAGATTCTGATCCATCCGGGACGCGTTCTTACACAAAGGGGAATAGCACTTCATGGTTAAACCGACGACCTGGAAATTCGTTTTTGCTTTCAACTGACTGATAAATATCATCGTTTTCAGGTTCTTTTTACGCATCGCCTCTATACAAAGATCCGGCGTACCGTATTGCAGTGTTATGTTCTTCGCTAAATCTTTTATTTCTTTTAATGTTGCGTGATCCTGCATAGTCATTGTGACTAATGTTAATTTAGTCTGTTCAAGTTTGAGCGCATTAAAGACTTCTAAATTAATTGTCGACGTAACAATTAATAGATGCTTAATTTTATGCAATTCAAGCGCCCGAATAACAGGAAAGATGGCCATAGCATCGCCAATCTGATCGGGAATATGTATGACAACAAAGTCTGTTTTTTCAATATTAAAATTATAAGCTTTATAATCGTAGTAACTAAATGCAATACGTCTCAACAATGATACTAAAAACATAACTAACCTCGCCTCCCTACTGGTTATAATGCAATGCAGTCTATCAGAATCATCAGGGTGCAATTTTGTGCATATGCGGACTTTTATGTTTCATATCTCGAACCTGTGGGCCCTCTGCTTAATCCTTAAACAACACCAGCAACTCCTGCGCTTTCATCTTCCATCGAATTTTTCATGTTGCCGCTAATCAGCCATAAAATCATTTGCAGATGCGCTCTGTCGAGGTAGTCTCATAAGGTTCGTTTATAGATCGACGGCAATGTGAGTTACCTTTTCCATACTAATTATAAAAAGACAGTACAAACAGGATCATTATGGACTCCACGCTCATCTCCACTCGTCCCGATGAAGGGACGCTTTCGTTAAGTCGCGCCCGACGAGCTGCGTTAGGCAGTTTCGCTGGTGCCGTCGTCGACTGGTATGATTTTTTACTCTATGGCATTACCGCCGCACTGGTGTTTAATCGCGAGTTTTTCCCGCAAGTAAGCCCGGCGATGGGAACGCTCGCCGCATTTGCCACCTTTGGTGTCGGCTTCCTTTTCCGACCGCTCGGCGGTGTCATTTTCGGTCACTTTGGTGACCGGCTGGGACGTAAGCGCATGTTAATGCTGACCGTCTGGATGATGGGCATCGCGACAGCCTTGATTGGTATTCTTCCTTCATTCTCGACCATTGGGTGGTGGGCACCTATTTTGCTGGTGACACTGCGTGCCATTCAGGGATTTGCCGTCGGCGGCGAATGGGGAGGCGCAGCGTTGCTTTCCGTTGAAAGTGCGCCGAAAAATAAAAAAGCCTTTTACAGTAGCGGTGTACAAGTTGGCTACGGAGTAGGTTTACTGCTTTCAACCGGACTGGTTTCATTGATCAGTATGATGACGACTGACGAACAGTTTTTAAGCTGGGGCTGGCGCATTCCTTTCCTGTTTAGCATCGTACTGGTACTGGGAGCATTGTGGGTGCGCAATGGCATGGAGGAGTCCGCGGAATTTGAACAACAGCAACATAATCAAGCGGCCGCGAAAAAACGCATCCCGGTTATCGAAGCTCTGTTACGACATCCCGGTGCTTTTCTGAAGATTATTGCACTACGACTGTGCGAGTTGCTGACGATGTACATTGTTACTGCCTTTGCACTTAATTATTCAACCCAGAATATGGGGTTACCGCGCGAACTTTTCCTTAATATTGGTTTGCTGGTCGGTGGATTAAGCTGCCTGACAATTCCCTGTTTTGCCTGGCTTGCCGATCGTTTTGGTCGGCGCAGGGTTTATATCACAGGCGCGTTGATCGGAACGTTGAGCGCATTTCCTTTCTTTATGGCGCTTGAAGCACAATCTATTTTCTGGATAGTTTTCTTCTCCATAATGCTGGCAAACATTGCGCATGACATGGTGGTGTGTGTGCAACAACCGATGTTTACCGAAATGTTTGGTGCCAGTTATCGCTACAGTGGTGCTGGAGTCGGTTATCAGGTTGCCAGTGTGGTTGGCGGTGGATTTACGCCTTTTATTGCCGCTGCACTCATCACTTACTTTGCCGGGAACTGGCATAGCGTCGCTATTTATTTGCTGGCTGGATGCCTGATTTCCGCAATGACCGCTTTGTTGATGAAAGACAATCAACGCGCTTAATAGCCTGGCGAAGATCATCCGATCTTCGCCTTACACTTTTGTTTCACATTCCTGTGACATACTATCGGATGTGCGGTAATTGTATGGAACAGGAGACACACATGAATAATAAGGGCTCCGGTCTGACCCCAGCTCAGGCACTGGATAAACTCGACGCGCTGTATGAGCAATCTGTAGTTGCTTTACGCAACGCCATTGGCAAATATATTACAAGTGGCGAATTACCTGATGAAAACGCCCGCAAACAAGGTCTTTTTGTCTATCCATCACTGACCGTAACCTGGGACGGTAGCACAACTAATCCCCCCAAAACGCGCGCATTTGGTCGTTTTACTCACGCAGGCAGTTACACCACCACGATTACTCGCCCTACTCTCTTTCGTTCGTATCTCAATGAACAACTTACGTTGCTGTATCAGGATTATGGTGCGCATATCTCTGTGCAACCCTCGCAGCATGAAATCCCTTATCCTTATGTCATCGATGGCTCTGAATTAACACTTGATCGCTCAATGAGCGCTGGTTTAACTCGCTACTTCCCGACAACAGAACTGGCGCAAATCGGCGATGAAACTGCAGACGGCATTTATCATCCAACGGAATTCTCCCCGTTATCGCATTTTGATGCTCGCCGGGTTGATTTTTCCCTCGCACGGTTGCGCCATTATACCGGTACGCCAGTAGAACATTTTCAACCGTTCGTCTTGTTTACCAACTACACACGTTATGTGGATGAATTCGTTCGTTGGGGATGCAGCCAGATCCTCGATCCTGATAGTCCCTACATTGCCCTTTCTTGTGCTGGCGGGAACTGGATCACTGCCGAAACCGAAGCGCCAGAAGAAGCCATTTCCGACCTTGCATGGAAAAAACACCAGATGCCAGCATGGCATTTAATTACCGCTGATGGTCGGGGTATTACTCTGGTGAATATTGGCGTGGGACCGTCCAATGCTAAAACCATCTGCGATCATCTGGCAGTGCTACGCCCGGATGTCTGGTTGATGATTGGTCACTGTGGCGGATTACGTGAAAGCCAGGCCATTGGAGATTATGTCCTTGCACACGCTTATTTACGCGATGACCACGTTCTTGATGCGGTTCTGCCGCCCGATATTCCTATTCCGAGCATTGCTGAAGTGCAACGTGCGCTTTATGACGCTACCAAGTTAGTCAGCGGCAGGCCTGGTGAGGAAGTCAAACAGCGGCTGCGTACAGGTACTGTGGTAACCACAGATGACAGGAACTGGGAGTTACGTTACTCAGCTTCTGCACTTCGTTTTAACTTAAGCCGGGCCGTAGCAATTGATATGGAAAGTGCAACCATTGCCGCGCAAGGATATCGTTTCCGCGTGCCATACGGGACACTACTGTGTGTTTCAGATAAACCGTTACATGGTGAGATTAAGCTTCCCGGCCAGGCTAACCGTTTTTATGAAGGCGCTATTTCCGAACACCTGCAAATTGGCATTCGGGCGATCGATTTGCTGCGCGCAGAAGGCGACCGACTGCATTCACGTAAATTACGAACCTTTAATGAGCCGCCGTTCCGATAATAAGTTATGAACCTTCTTATCAGAAATAGATGTGAAGGATTAAGTAAGACATCTGGCAAATAGCCTGCAATAAACGCGGGCTGTTTGCTTCCTTGGGCAGATGCGAGTTTTATTATCGTCTTAATGATTTCCACATATTAAAAGCAAGTATGCTTTCAAAACACAATTATAAAAAATCCCGCCAACAACATTAGTTTTTATAAAATTAAATATAAGATTATGGCTTTAGAATATTTTTATTTCTAATAGACGAGATTTTTCCTGTTATGATATAATATGCTGAATTAACACATGTTAACGATTTACCAGTAATGTAAATAAATTTTCGAGGAGATCATTCCAGTGGGACGTAAATGGGCCAATATTGTTGCTAAAAAAACGGCTAAAGACGGTGCAACGTCTAAAATTTATGCAAAATTCGGTGTAGAAATCTATGCTGCTGCCAAACAAGGTGAACCCGATCCAGAATTAAACACATCTTTAAAATTCGTTATTGAACGTGCAAAGCAGGCACAAGTTCCAAAGCACGTTATTGATAAAGCAATTGATAAAGCCAAAGGCGGTGGAGATGAAACGTTCGTACAGGGACGTTATGAAGGCTTTGGTCCTAATGGCTCAATGATTATTGCTGAGACATTGACTTCAAATGTTAACCGTACGATTGCTAACGTTCGCACAATTTTCAATAAAAAAGGCGGCAATATCGGAGCGGCAGGTTCTGTCAGCTATATGTTTGACAATACGGGTGTGATTGTATTTAAAGGAACAGACCCTGACCATATTTTTGAAATTTTGCTTGAAGCTGAAGTTGATGTTCGTGATGTAACTGAAG
>OMBO01001230.1_pt1 | contig 10439 bp, 9 predicted proteins | sample 1644901 | NCBI WGS metagenome assembly OMBO01 (sample SAMEA103958144, study PRJEB25191) | human gut metagenome | reverse complement strand
ATCATGGAAATTTATTTTGTTTTAGATGCATCTGCTTTTATCAACGGTTTTGGCTTGGAATCAAATAATAATTATACTGCTCCTGAGATTACTCATGAAGTTAAAGATTTTGAGTCAAAATTAACATTGGATATGGCTATTAGAGATGGAAAATTAATTATTCAGGATGTTGGTGAAAAATACATTAAAGAAGTTAATGAAATCATATCAAAATCAGGGGATGTTTTACGTTTATCTGTTCCTGATAAAAAATTAATAGCTTTAGCTTTAATGCTTAGAGATGAAGGCAAAAATATTAAAGTTATAAGTGATGATTATACTATTCAGAATACTTTAAAAATTATTAATATTCCTTATTCAGGGATCATGACTGATGGAATTAAAGGTGTTTACAATTGGAAAAAGGTTTGTGAAGGTTGTAAAAAAGAATTTGATGAAAATTATCCTTTTGATGATTGTGATGTTTGCGGATCTAAAGTTTTTAAAAAGAGAATAAAATTGTAATTCGGTGTTTTTATGGAAATTGGTGTAGTGGTTCACGGACCTAATATTATTGATTCTAACTGGGCTTTAAAGTTAATTAATTTATTGTCTGGATATGGTGATGTTTCAGCCAGATTAGGTGGGACTATGGGAAGAACTGCGGTTATTGATGGGTCTTTAGAAGATATTATTGACATATCTAAAAAATTAGTTCCAAGTGACTCTTTAAAATTATTCAATGATGCAGATGTGGATGTTATATTTTTAATAAACTATGGAAAGTCTGATGTAACGGGTCAGGTTTTTGGCTATAAGGTTTATAATCATTATCTCTCAAAAATAAATAAAAATAACATTCCGGTAATTCAAATTGAAAGGCCCGGTGAAAGTGATGGAAGCATAATTTCATGGAATGGAGATAATAAAAATCTAGTCGATGATTTGTCTCAAAAATTAGATTTGAATATTGTCACTCCTGAAGAAATTTATGACAATCATTTTAAACAGGATAAAATAGATGATACTAAGATTCAAAGAATAGTGCATGGTGTTAGCCCTGATGAGAATATAATGGTTAACAGTATTGTTATTGGCAAATCAAATAGTGATAAAATCACTTTGATAGCCAAAGACGGTTACATTACAGAAATCATTGGCGGAACAATAAAAGAACACGGTGTTGAAAAATTAGGAAAAGTTGATTTGGCAAAGGCTATTGTAAAAACAGGGCTTTTAAGAAAATCTAAGGTAAAACCTAGAGTCCTGAAAAAAAATGAATCTGAAGATGTTTTTAAAATAGCTTTTCTGGACCATGCCGGAGAGGATGTTTATCAGTTTAAGGATGCAGATCTGGTAGTTACTGTTGGAGATGATACTACATTAATAGCTTCAGATATTTTATATAGATTCAATATTCCAATTGTCGGGATTACTGACGGGGATTTGGATAAAGTTGTTGAAGATGGTTTTAAAGCTAAAAATTCCATAATATTTGAATTTGAAAGCGGAACTGATGATGTTGTTGGTAGAAAAATATTTGAATTGATTTTTAAAAAGGAAAAGATTTTAGTCAAATCCAGAAATTCTAAAAATATTGATGAAATTAGGGATGAAATCATTAAAATAATAAATCTTTTAAATTGCAAATATAATATTATAAATATCTAAAAAAATGATGGATGGTGTTTTTATTTCAGATTTTAAAAACCTTGTAAAAGCAGTTCAAGAATTTGAGGGAGTGACCCGTAAGTCTTCTATTGATACTGTAACATCTCTTTTGACTGAATCTTATAATGTTTCAGGGGATGTTGTAATTGACATTGGTGATGATGCTTCAGCTATTGATATTGGAAATAATCAGGTAGTTTTAATAGCTGCAGATGGCATATGGGGTCAAATAATGAATGTTAACCCATATTGGGCGGGTTATTGTTCTGTTCTTGTTAATGTAAATGATATTGCAGCTATGGGTGGAAAACCCTTGGCTATGGTTAATATAATGTCAGTAAAACATGATGAAATTTATGAAAATTTACTGGCAGGTATTAAAGACGGCTGTTTGAAGTTTGGTGTGCCTATGGTTGGAGGTCATCTACATCCTGATGGTGAAGTTGATTCTTTGGGAGTAGCTATTGTAGGAATTGCAAAGAAAGATAAATTAATCACTAGCTTTGGAGCAGAAGTAGGTGATAAAATCATCGTTGCTATTGATTTAGATGGCAAACCTCATGAAATGTTTGAACTAAATTGGGACACTACTTATGATAAGGATAAACAACTGGTTCAGGACCAAATTACAGCGGTTCAGTATTTGGCTGAAAGAGATTATATTAAATCTGGAAAGGATATTAGTAATCCGGGTATTTTAGGAACTTTGGAAATGTTGCTTGAAACATCTGATAAAGGAGCAATTGTCAATTTGGAGGATATTCCGAAAAATGAAAATATCAGTTGGGAAAATTGGTTAAAATCATATCCAGGTTCTGGTTTTATATTTACAGCAAATGAGGAAAACTGTGATTTTATTAAAAAGTATTTGAAGGATTATTCTATTGAAGCAAATGTTGTCGGTGAAGTTACTGGGGAGTGTTCTTTATATTTGGTTAATGGCGATGGTGAAAAACTGGAAGTTTTCAATCAAAAAACCAATCCGGTTTTTAAATCTAAAAAGGAATAATTATTTTTATAAGCTTTAAAATTTATATATTAATTAAAATTCTTTGTGGGAGATTATATGTTAATAAAAATTAATGGAGAAGAAATGAATGTAGCAGAAGGTTCTACAATTCAAGATGTTATCGATGAATCTAATGCTCCATACACTCCCGGCAGTATTATCTGTTTAATTAAGGGTAAAAAAGAACTTGAAAAGAATGTCAGTAAATTTAAAATTAAAACAACACAGGGATCAGTTATTTTGGAACTTCTTGATACTAAAGAAGCACAACCTTTAGTTGATGTTTGGAAAAAACAGTATAAGGATTTTGAAAACTTGTCTATTAGGTGGTCAACTTCAAATGAAGTGGCTATTGGTCCTGTTGTTACTGATTTGGAACCTACTTCTGAAGAGTATAAATATTATGAAGGGGATGTTGTTTTAAGTTTATCCAGTTTTAGTAATGAGTCTACACATTTAATTCTTATTAAAGAAAACACTACTAATGTTTACAGTGTTCCTCCATTTAATAAAGGAATATTTGCACGAGTCATTGGTGGTAAAAAAACTTTAAACTTACTGACAGACGACGATGAAGTGAAAGCTATTGAACCTATTATTGAGAGAAGCACAACTACAGATTCTTCTGCAGTATCTGATTTGGACACTGTTTTGGAAGAAGGCAATGAGTTATTTACTTATGTTTCACTGGAAGTTGACAATGATTCTCCGGTTTCTGTTGAGCATCTGTTTTCAGTTATTAAAGACGGCAGAATTAAAGTTGATTTTGAATCAGAGTCATTTTTAGGATTTTATGAATTGAAAGGAATAAATAAACCTAAAGAAAATGTTGTTTCCAGAACAAGAGGAACTGTGACTGTGAGAAACAGTGGTGTGGGTGTTGGAAAATTATATATTTACAGAGAAAATAGGGTTTTAAGTCCAAATCACACCAATGTAGGTAAAATCATAAAAGGAATGGAAATTGTTGATATAGCTAAAAAAGGAGATTTTATAACTATTAAATCTAATCAGGACAGATTAATGTTGCTTGGCCATAATCAAAATGAAATTGATGAAAAATTAGCTAGTTTAAACATTGAACATATTAAAGAGGGAGTAACTGGCGAGGATGCTTTAATTGTAGAGCAGACTCCAAAATATACTATTGATATTTTAAATGAGGGAAAAGTGACAACTAAATCCATCCATAAAGATGATTTATGTGAAATTAACTTTACTGATAATGCTCCAAGAACGGTCAAATACTTTAAATTAGTATCCGGTCTTTTGGAAGAGCCGATTGGTAAAATTAAAGTTCATTTTTCAGTACCTGGAATGCACATATTAATATTTGAAGGTGATTCAAATACTTCAAAAGGTCTTGTTCCGGAAAATACTCCTGAAAATATTGTAAAAGCATGTGAAATCGGTATAACTAATATGGCTGCAAAGAATGTTGGTTTAATCGGAGTAAGATTTGAAGATAATAAAGAATTCGGACCGACTGCAGAATCATTTAATTCAACAAACATTTTAGGTAAAGTTGTCTCTGATTATTCCAAACTTGAAAAATTTAAAGATGGAGAGATAGTTTATGTTAAGGAATCTAACGATTAGTCCGGAATTGGATAAGGAAGATTGGGACCCTGATGTAATTACCCGTATGATTATAATTGCTCCTGGAGCTCATGTTAGTGAAAGTGAAATTGTTAATGAGTTGCATATGCTTGATTTGCCCCTTACAATAAAAAATACCTGTTATGGTTCTATGGTAAGTGGAAAAACAAAGGATGTTTTTGAAGCGATTCACGAAATAAGAAAATTGGATCCGAATCACATTTTCACAAAAGAAAGAGGTTTTGCTCCTGGAGATCCTAGAAGATGCAGAGGCCACAGATTTGGACCAAGAGAAGGTTTCCACCAAATGGAAGATGAATACAGATTACTTGGTGATGTGGCAGATGCTTTGGAAAATCCTCGTGATGTGGAAGTTGAAGTTGAAAAACCGATTGATGTTGATGAATTTAAAAAAATTATGAATGAATGTTTAGAAAATAATAATGATAGGTGAAAACATGGTGAAAGTAGCTATTTATCCTCCAAATTCATTAATCTTAGCAGATTTAATTGAAAGGAAAGGTCACACTCCTTTAGTTCTTCAAAAACAAATAAGACAAAAAATTAAAGATCCGGAAATTGATTCTCCTCCAATGAATATTACTGAAGAAGACCCGATTAAAGGTCTTAAATACGCAGCTATTGAAGTTCCTTCAGGTGTTCGTGGAAGAATGTCTATTATAGGTCCTTTGATAGATGAAGCTGAAGCAGCTATTTTAGTTGATGGTGCTCCATTTGGTTTTGGTTGTGTAGGTTGTGCTAGAACAAATGAATTGTCAATATTCCTGCTTAGGCAAAGGAATATTCCTATACTTGAAATTACATATCCAAAAAATAGGGATGGAACATTTTTAATGGTAAATCAAATTAATGAGTTTTTAGACTCTCTTAAGGAGGAATAATAATGGTTAAAATTGCTTTAGTTTCATGTGGAACTGAATATAGTGGAATTCAAAAAGAAATTGAAAAAGCAGCTAATACTTTTGGTGCAGAAATTATTCTTCCGGAAATTGATTTGGATTATATTGATGAATCTTATGCCAAATTTGGATTTTCTGCTCAAAGTTCAAGTTTAAAATTAATGATTGCAAGAGCAATGGCAATTGTTGAAGGAAGATGCAAACCTGATGCAGTATTTATTGCTTCCTGTTTCAGATGTGCAGAAGGAGCTCTTGTAAGAAATGCAGTACGTAAATTCCTGCAGGATAATACTCGTATTCCTGTAGTTACATATTCATTTACAGAAAGAACAAAAGCAGATGAATTGTTTATTCGTATGGAAGCACTAGCTACTACTGTAACACGTAGAAGTATTCTTGCCCGTGAAAAACAGGAAGGCCTTACGTTAGGTATTGATTCAGGTTCAACAACTACAAAAGTTGTAGCTATGGAAAATAATAAGGTTATTGGTACTGGCTGGACAGAAACAAAAGATATTATGGGTTCTGTTTACAAAGGTGTTGAAGAAGCTTTTGCGGATACTGAATATACCATTGATGATGTTGATGGAATTGGTACTACTGGTTATGGTCGTATAAATATTGGTAAACAGTTAAATGCAGAATTAATCCAAGAAGAATTATCTGTTAATGCAAAAGGTGCAGTATATTTGGCAGACCATCAAAAAGGAGAAGCAACTGTATTGGATATTGGTGGTATGGACAATAAGGTAATTACTGTTAATGACGGTATTCCTGACAACTTTACTATGGGGGGAATTTGTGCTGGTGCATCTGGAAGATTTTTAGATTTGGCTTCCCGCCGTTTAGATGTTTCTATTGAAGAGTTAGGTCCTCTTGCTTTACAAGGGGATTATAGAAATGCATTACTTAACAGTTATTGTATTGTTTTCGGTATTCAGGATTTAGTTACTACTCTTGCAGCTGGAGGTTCTAAAGCTGATGCAGCTGCTGCAACTTGTCATTCTGTAGCTGAACAAGTTTATGAACAGCAACTTCAGGAAATTGATTTAAGAGAACCTCTTATACAGGTAGGTGGAACTTCATTAATTTCTGGGCTTGTTGAAGCAGTTAGTGAAATGTTAGGTGGTATTGATGTTATTGTACCTCCGTATTCTCAACACATTGGTGCAGTAGGTGCTGCTCTTTTAGTATCTGGAATGGGTCACAGGCAAAATAATAAATAGTCAAGAGTTGATTTGATGTTAGTAGAATGCTATGATGAAAAAGGCGCAGAAGTCTATGAAATGATTATTAAACAGATTTTTCAGGATTTGGTTCTTGGTCCTGCTGTTGAAGATTTAAAAGCTTTTGCTAACCCTGATGAAGCAGTTTTTATTTTAGCTATTAAAATGAAAAAGACTTCTGGAGTTATTAAATTTGGTGATGTGGCTAACTTCACTTATGATAAAAATAATAATGTTACTAAGATATTTATTGAAAATGAGAATTATCTTCCAAATATTTTAAAGTTATTGTGGAGAAGATATTCCAGAGATGAACTTTATCAGCCAACCAGATACAATATTGATCTTGACGGAAATCAGATGGAATTGGAAGAGTTGGTTGTTGATGATCCTCATTCAAATCTTCAAAGAAGAATTTATGATGCAATCTTTAGAATTTTGCCTGAAGGATTTAAAATAATTAAAGATGTTTCTGTTGGAGATATTGTGGCAGTAATAGCTACTGATGAATTAATTAAAGATGATTGGATTGACAAAGCTAATGACTATATTGCAGAGTTGAATAGAGGTTTGTAGATAACTTTATAATATAGTTCGATTATATACAAACATAATTACAAGTAGGGGAGTGATGTTATATGAATGAACATAACGGTTCCAGGTTTGCACACATAACTAAAGCACATCCATGTTTCAATGAAAAAATGCATGATAAGGTAGGTAGAGCTCATGTGCCTGTAGCACCAAAATGTAATATTTACTGTAATTTCTGTACTAGGAATATAAATGATGAGGAAAATAGACCTGGAGTTACTAGCTGTATAATGAAACCAGATGATGCTATCAGCCATGTTGATGATGTAACTGCAGAAGGACCAATTTCTGTAGTTGGTGTAGCCGGACCTGGAGACTCATTAGCGAATGAGGAAACTTTTGAGTTTTTTGAAAAGCTAGGTAAAACTCATCCTGATTTAATAAAATGTATGAGTACTAACGGTCTTTTACTTCCTAAATATGCAGACAGATTGGCTGAACTTGGAGTAAATTCTGTTACTGTGACAATTAATGCAGTTGATCCTGATATAGCAATGGATATTTACTCATTTATTAAATATGAAGGGAAAGTTTACAAAGGATACGAAGCTGCTGAAATATTAATTAAAAATCAGTTGGATGGTGTTGAAAAAGCAGCTAAAAATGGTATGGTTGTTAAAGTTAATTCTGTTTTAATTCCAGGATTAAATGATGAACATATTGTTGAAATAGCTAAGGAAGTTAAAAAACGCGGAGCTTCTTTAATGAATGTTTTACCACTTATTCCATTAAATAAAATGAAAATTTATGAACGTCCTGGATGTTCCATGATGGAAAAGGTTCGTGAAGAAGTTGAAGAAATTATTCCTGTATTTAGAGCATGTACCCAATGTAGGGCAGATGCTTATGGTATTCCAGGTAAAAAAAACGAAGACCATCATTTAGGAATGACTCCTCAGAGTCATTACTAATTTTTCTTTTTTTAATTAATTTTTTTTCATTTTTTTTTATTATTGCATCCATTCATTTTTTCAGCAATTAATAGTATAAAATAATAAATATTTAAAGAAATAAAACTTATTGTATAGCTTAGATTTTTTACTTAATTTAAGAATTTAAGATATGTTTAATAGATATTTTGGTGTTAAAATATGGATAAGAAAATTGGAATTATTGCTTGTATAATCGTCATAATAGCTTTAATTGTTGGTGTGGCGGCATATTCTGGCGTATTTGATGGGGAAAGTAAAGTAGTTAACGATGATAAGACATTAGTTGTTGGATTTGATGCAGAATTTCCTCCATATGGTTACAAAGATGACAATGGGGAGTATGTAGGTTTTGATTTAGATGTAGCACAGGAAGTTTGTGACAGAAACAATTGGACTTTAGTTAAACAACCTATTGACTGGGATGCTAAAGACAGTGAATTAAATTCCGGAAGTATTGATTGTATCTGGAATGGATTTACTATGAATGGCAGAGAAGACCAATACACCTGGTCTGATCCTTACTTTGATAACAAACAGGTTATTGTTGTTAAAAACGGTTCAGGTATTGATTCTTTAAGTGACTTAAAAGGTAAAAATGTAGAAACTCAAAAAGATTCCTCTGCATTAGCTGCACTTCAAGGTGATCAAAAAGCATTAGCAGATACATTTGGAAACTTAGTTGAAGTAGCTGATTATAATACTGCATTTATGGACTTAGAATCTGGAGCATGTGATGCTATTGCAGTTGATATTGGTGTTGCACATTACCAAATAAATTCAAAAGATAATGGTGGCGATTTTGTAATATTAAATGACAATATATCATCAGAACAATATGCTATTGGATTTAAAAATGGTAACACTGAATTAAGAGACCAAGTACAATCCACTTTAGATGAAATGTTTAAAGACGGTACTATTGATAAAATTGCTGACAAATACAGTGATTATGATATTAAAGATTCTCTTATAAGGAAATAAATTAGGCGAATAATATATGTTATTAAGTACTGTAATAACAGAATTATGTGGAGGTATGATTACCTCCATAGAAATTTTTTTACTCACTTTATTATTTTCACTTCCTCTAGGTCTTGTAGTAGCTTGGGGAAGAATGAGTAAGTTCAAACCGTTAAGATGGTTAATGAAAGTGTATATCTCAATTATGAGAGGTACACCATTAATGTTACAATTAATTGTAGTGTTCTTTGCACCGTATTATGTTTTTGGTGCTTCCTTATCTCCTGATTATAGGATGATATCTGTAATCATTGCTTTTTCAATTAATTATTCTGCGTACTTTGCTGAAATTTACAGAGGGGGAATTGAAGCTATTCCTAAAGGACAGTATGAAGCTGCACAGGTATTAGGTTATAACAAATTAGAAACATTTTTTATAATTATTTTGCCTCAGGTCATTAAAATAGTCCTTCCTTCAATAACAAACGAAGTAATTACTCTTGTAAAAGATACATCTTTGTCCTTTGTAATAGCTATTCCAGAAATGTTCACAGTAGCTAAGCAAATTGCTGCTGCAGAAGCTTCAATTATGGCATTACTTATAGCGGGTGTATTTTATTACATATTCAATGTAATTGTTGCATTTGTAATGGAATACATTGAAGAAAAATTGGATTATTATGATTAGGGGGAAATATCATGAGTTTATTAGAAATTAAAAATCTTAAAAAAAGTTTCGATAAAAATGAAGTATTGAAGGATATTTCTCTTAAAGTGGATAAAGGTGAAGTTTTATGTATAATTGGACCGTCTGGTTCAGGTAAATCTACATTACTCAGATGCATAACTGGTTTAGAAACCAAAGATAGTGGAATCATTGATTTTGACGGAACATTTGGATTGGTTTTCCAGGATTTCAATTTATTCCCTCATCATTCAGTTATGAAAAACATTACTAATGCACCTATTAAAGTTCAAAAAAGAAATAAAGATGATGTTTACAGGGATGCCAGAAATTTACTTAAAAAGTTAGATTTAACTGATAAGGAAGATTCTTATCCATGTGAATTATCTGGTGGTCAACAGCAAAGGGTTTCTATTGCAAGAGCTTTAGCAATGAATCCTAATATTTTATTCTTTGATGAACCAACATCTGCCCTTGATCCGGAGCTAACTGGTGAAATTTTAAGGGTAATAAAGGATTTAGCAACTGAAAAGATGACTATGGTTATTGTAACTCACGAAATGCAGTTTGCAAGCGAGATTTCCGACCGTGTAATATTTATGGACGGCGGATATGTTATTGAGAACGGCACTCCCGACGAGGTATTCAACAACAGCCAAAACGAGCGTACACGTCAGTTCCTTGAAAGGTATCATTCCTGATATTACTTGACGATACCCGGCAATTATGATAAAATATCTGTTATACGTTTACGCACACAGTAATTATATGGAAGGAAACTAATATGAAGGTACTCCTGTTTTCAGAAGGTATGAACCTTATCAAAATATCCGGTCTTGGCAGAGCGATTATGCACCAGCAGAG
>OMBO01001226.1_pt1 | contig 10469 bp, 10 predicted proteins | sample 1644901 | NCBI WGS metagenome assembly OMBO01 (sample SAMEA103958144, study PRJEB25191) | human gut metagenome | reverse complement strand
GTCAGGGAGATGGGGCTGGTGGTGTAGGTCAGCAGGAAGGTGCCCATGATGAGCATCACGATCCGCAGCACCATGAAGATGGCGGAGCGCAGACCCTCCTGGGAGATATGGCTCAGCAGCCAGCCGGCGCCCAGGGGGGTGCCGCTGGTGAAGAACAGGTTCATAATGGCCGTGAAGGCCACGATGACCCAGATGGGCTTCAGGCCCCGGGTCAGGGACCGGAAGGGCACCCGGGAGACGATGATGCACAGGGCCAGCAGCGCCGTCACGATGGCGTAGGTCACCACCCCCTGGGCGTTGAACAGGGCCACAATGTACAGGATCACCGCCAGGAGCTTGGTGCGGGGGTCCAGCCGGTGGATGAAGGTATTGCCCGGGAAAAACTGGCCCAGGGTGATATCTCTCAGCATACGCCCGCCTCCCCTCTTAGGGAGAGCAGGGCCTGCTCCAGCTCGTCCACGGTGTAGACCGCGGTGTCAATGTTCAGGCCCATGCGGCGCAGAGCCAGGGCGATCTTGGTGGCCTGGGGCACGTCCAGGCCCACCTCCTCCAGGTCGGAGGCCCGCCGGAATACCTGGCGGGGCGTGCCGTCCATATACACATGACTGCCCCGCAGCACCAGGATGCGGTCCACGTTGCAGGCGATCTCCTCCATGCTGTGGCTCACCAGGATAACGGTGGTGCCGCGCTTTTGGTGATAGGCCCGGATCTGGGCCAGAATGGCCTCCCGGCCCCGGGGGTCCAGCCCTGCCGTGGGTTCGTCCAGGATCAGGACCTTGGGCTCCATGGCGATGACCCCGGCGATGGCCACCCGGCGCTTCTGTCCGCCGGAGAGCTCAAAGGGGGACTTTTCCAGCTGGTCCTCCGTCAGGCCCACCAGGGCCGCGGATTCCCGGACCCGGCGGTCGATCTCGTCCCGGTCCAGGCCCATGTTGCCGGGACCGTAGGCAATGTCCTTGTACACCGTTTCCTCAAACAGCTGGTACTCCGGGTACTGGAACACCAGGCCCACCTGGAAGCGGACCTGTCGGATTTTCTTGGGCTCGGCCCAGATGTCCTTCCCGTTCAGCAGGACGCGGCCCTGGGTGGGGCGCAGCAGTCCGTTGAGGTGCTGGATCAGGGTGGACTTGCCGGAGCCGGTGTGGCCAATGATGCCCAGGAACTCGCCGGGCATGATATCGAGGCTGACATCCTCCACCGCGCTGCGCTGGAACGGAGTCCCGGCGCTGTAGGTGTGGGTCAGGTGTTCTATACGAATGATCGGTTCCAACTCTGCTTACTTCCCTTCCGCGCCATGGAGCGCCTGGAATATGGCGCGGGCACACTCGTCAACCGTGATCGCCGTCAAGGGCAGATCCATGCCGTGCCGGTTCAGCCGCCGCAGCAGCTCCACCGTGTCCGGGGCCGCCAGGCCCAGGGCCTGCAGCTCCTCCACCCGGGAGAAAATTTCCCGGGGCGCGCCGTCCATGGCCACCACGCCGTCGTTCATGACGATGACCCGGTCGGCGTCCTCCGCCTCGGACATATGGTGGGTGATGTGCACCACCGTGATGCCCCGCTCCCGGTTCAGCCGGTGAACGGTGTCCAGCACCTCCCGGCGGCCGGAGGGGTCCAGCATGGCCGTGGCCTCGTCCAGGACGATGCACTCCGGCTCCATGGCGATGACGCCGGCGATGGCCACCCGCTGCTTCTGTCCGCCGGACAGCAGGTGCGGGGCATGGCGGGTGAACTCCGTCATGCCCACCGCCGCCAGGGCGTCGTCCACCCGGCGGCGGATCTCCGCCGTGGGGACCCCCAGATTCTCCGGGGCGAAGGCAACATCTTCCTCCACCACGTTGGCCACGATCTGGTTATCCGGGTTCTGGAACACCATGCCCACCCGGCGGCGGATCTCCAGCAGAAGCTCCTCCTTTTTCGTGTCCATGCCCTCCACATACACCGCGCCGCCGGAGGGCAGCAGCACGGCGTTCATATGCTTGGCCAGGGTGGATTTGCCGGAGCCGTTGTGGCCCAGCACCACCACAAAGCTGCCCTTTTCGATGGACAGGGTCACATTGTCCAGGGCGGTGGTCCGGCGCTGGCCCTCCTCCACCGGGTAGGAAAAGGAGAGGGCGTCGGTCTGAATCATTGGCTGCATTGCTTTGTCTCTTTTCTGCGAAATTTTATTTGCTCATCCAACGGCCGGTGGCGCCGCAGGGCAGCGCCATGCCGGAATCCGTGCACGGCAGGCCCAGCTCGTCCCAGGTGACGTGTCCGCCGAAGCGGCGGCCCACCAGCATCTGCAGGATGTAGCCCAGCACCGACGGGGCCAGGCCCGTGGTGTAGGAGTTCAGGATCACAAACAGGGGCTTATCGGACAGCACCCGGGCGCAGAGCTTCACGAAGGGATAGAGATTCTCCTCCAGCTTCCACACCTCGCCGCCGGGACCCCGGCCATAGCTGGGGGGGTCCATGATGATGGCGTCATAGGTCTTGCCCCGGCGAATCTCACGCTCCACGAACTTGGCGCAGTCGTCCACGATCCAGCGGATGGGGGCATCCTGCAGGCCGGAGACCCGGGCGTTTTCCTTGGCCCAGGCCACCATGCCCTTGGCGGCGTCCACATGGCAGACGCTGGCCCCGGCGGCGGCGCAGGCCACCGTGGCCCCGCCGGTATAGGCGAACAGGTTCAGCACCCGGATGGGGCGGCCCGCCCGGCGAATCTGGTCCATGGCAAAGTCCCAGTTGGCCGCCTGCTCCGGGAAGACGCCCGTGTGCTTGAAGTTCATGGGCTTGACCTGGAACGTCAGCTCCTTATAGCGCACCTGCCACTGAGCGGGCAGGCGCAGATTCTGCCACTTTCCGCCGCCGGTGGACGAGCGGGCATAGCGCGCGTCGTATTTCCGCCAGAGCGGATCGTCCTTCGGCGTGTTCCAGATCACCTGCGGATCCGGACGCACGAGGATATATTTCCCCCACCGCTCCAGCTTTTCTCCGGCGGAGGTGTCGAGGACCTCATAGTCCTTCCAGTTATCAGCCAGCCACATGTTGCTCTCCTGTCTGTTTAGGGATTGGACCCGGCGTTCGTCCAGGTGTTGAGGATCCGGTCGATGACGCCCTGCGCGTCGTCTTCGTCGGAGTCGGCCGTGCCGTCGTCTTCTTCATCCTCCTCCGGCTCTGGCTCGGGCAGATCGTCCTCGCTGTGGATATAGCACTCGACGTTGATCGCGTCGACATCCGGCGAGACGGCCGCGTAGTAGCCGGCCGGCAGCGTATCGCTCAGGATGGCGTAGGCCTGGTCGAGCACGACGACGCCGTTTTTCGGGAAGGCACGCGAAACATCGAGCAGCGCGGCCTTATGTGTGGAGTTGCCCTGGACCTGTGCGCAGTATTCATTGGCCACATGGCCGGAGGCGTTGCAGATCTCGACCTCCTTATGCACATTGCACGTTTCCGTCGGCACGTCGTGCGCGCTGAGCGTCACGCGGACCGTGCGCTCGCCGCGCGGGTCGAGCGCGCAGGCGTCGGACGGCAGCAGGCCGCTGTCACGGCAGACCGTGACCTCGACGAGGTTGGCGGGCTGCTTGAACGCCTTGTTCTTGAGATTCTGATGGACCTGCTCCATGACCTTTTTCCACATGACGATGGCCGGGTTGGTCTCGGAGTCGGTCAGGACGATCTCCTCCGGATCGTTGTAGCCGCACCAGACGACACTGGTGTAGTAGGGCGTATAGCCTGCGAACCAGCGGTCAAAGTCGCGGGAGGTCGTGCCGGTCTTGCCGGCGACGGCCATGTTTTCGAGCTGCGCGGCAGTGCCGGTACCCGTCTGGACCGTCGTTTCGAGCATGTCGGTGATATACCACGCGGTCATATCCTTCATGGCGACGTGGGAATCCTGCGTATTGTCAAGGATGATCTGCCCGTTGGCGTCCTTGACGACGGTATAGGTCCTGGCCTCGCGCCAGACGCCCTCGTTGGCAAAGGACGCGTAGGCCGCCGTCATGGAGCGGACCGTCACGCCCCGGGTCAGACTGCCGAGCGCGAGCGCCCAGAGGTTGACGTCCGAGAGCTCCTCGCCGGTATTCGACTGGTAGGAGGAGACGAGCGTGGACAGGCCCATCTTGTCCTTGGCGAAGGAATAGCTGTATTCCGGCGTCATCTGCGCGACGAGCTTGACCGGAACGGTATTGATCGACTGGGCCACAGCCTCTTCCACCGACACAAGACCGCGGTAGGTCGAGTCGAGGTTCTTGGGCCAGGTCGCGGAGTCGGTGAAGGAATAGGGCGTATCGTCCATCACGGTCGCCGGGGTGATGAGGCCAAGCTCGATGGCGGGCGCGTAGACCGCGACGGGCTTGATGATGGAGCCGGGCGAGAGCAGGCTCTGCGTGGCGCAGTTCCAGACAAGGCTCCCCTGCTTCCTGCCCACGCCGCCGGCCAGCGCAACGACGTCGCCGGTCGTATTGTCGACGATCACGATGCCGGACTGCAGCTGCTGGGAGCTCGCCGTGGCCGGCAGGCTCTGCAGGTCTTCGTAGACCGCGTCGACCGCCGCCTGCACCTCGGGGTTGACCGTGGAGTAGATCTGGTAGCCGCCGGTCATGACCATCTTGTAGACGATGTCGTATTCGTATCCGGTCTTGTCGCACAGATCGCTGACGACATCGCGGATGACCTGATCTTCAAACCAGGAGTAATAATCATCGCTCGTGTCGCTGTTATCGCGGCTGCTGTTGGTGAACACCAGTTCTTCGGCCACGGCCTCGTCATACTGCTCCTGATTGATATAACCCTGCTTGAGCATCTGGGTCAGGATGACCTCCTGCCGCTCCTTGTTCTCTCTGGTATTCGCTTCGCTGATATAGGGATCGTATCGGGACGGGTTATTCGTGATGCCGATGAGCGACGCGCACTCGGCCAGGCTCAGGTCCTTGACATCCTTGCCGAAGTAGACGCGGGAGGCCGACTGGACGCCCTTGCAGTTTTCGCCGAGCGGAATGATATTGAGATACCACTCCATGATATCCTTCTTCGTGTGCGTCTTTTCGAACTCCAGTGCGCGATAGATCTCGACCAGCTTGCGGCGGACCGTGACCTCCTTTTCGCCCGTGAGGTTCTTGATGAGCTGCTGGGTGATGGTGGAGCCGCCGGCCTCACTCTTGCCGAGGAACATCTTGAAGCAGGCGCGCAGGGTGGTGACCCAGTCGACGCCCTGGTGCTTTTCAAAGCGCTTATCCTCGATGGCGATGCAGGCGTGGATGAGGTTTTTCGGGATATCATCGTATTCGACCCAGGTGCTGTTGGAGCCGCCGTAGAGCGTCTGCAGCACCTCATATTTCCCGGTCTCGGGGTTTTCGTAGTAGATGACCGAGGTCTGGTCGAGCGAGAAGCTGTCAGCCGCCCACTCGGCCTGCTGCGAAAGGTCGTTCTTCACATAGACCGCAAACAGGCAGGCGAAGATCAGAAACGCCAGAAATGCGGTCAGAAAGACCGTCCCAATCACCTTGCCGATCACCGCGAAGACATGGCCTGCGCCGGACTTCTTCGCAGCTTCATTTCTTTTTTGCTGAGCCATACGGACCCTCCATACTTTTTTCTGTTATACAGGCAAACGGCGCATTGCGCCACTATATATCATGCTATCCAAGCAATTATAACACATCTGTCAATTATTTTGAAAACAAATTTTGAAATCCATGCAGTCTTTTTCTTCTTCCGCTTTTTTCCCGCGCGCATGGGGCAAAAACGCCCTGTTTGGCAGGTTTTCCGGAATAAAATGGCGTTCCGGCGTACGGCGGGCCGCATCCGGTCAACAAATTCCTCTTGATTTTATCCGGCCCGCAGGTTAAAATAGAGCCAAGATCAAGTGATACGGAGGAGCCCCATGGAGCAGCAATACGGCGACGATTTCATCAGCATCACCGACGAAGACGGCAAGGAATACGAGCTGGAAGTTCTGGCTGAGCTGGAGCACAACGGCAGCCGCTATCTCGCCCTCGTCCCGGCCGGCAGCGGCAACGACGATGAGGAAGAGGATCTTGAGGTCAGCATCCTCAAATCCGTGGAGGAAAACGGCGAGGAATTCCTCGAAGCCATCGAAGACGACGCGGAGCTCGAGGAGGTCTACAGCGCGCTGATGGATCTCATCTACGAGGAAGACGACGCACCGGAAGCATAATTCCGCCGCGCCGCAGCAAACTACAAATATAATAATAAACGCGTATCCCTGCGGGGTGCGTGACGGGTCCACTTAAACCCACATTATATTTAGGGGATGCCGGATACTTTTGCTGTCGATTGCAGGCCTCCCGCCCACGGCTTTGACCGGTGGTGGACGTTGGAAGCAGAGAAGCAGCAAAGAGGCAACCCACCTGCCCGTTTCGTGCAGGTTATAATTGGATCCGCACGGCTTCTGCGGGGATACCTGTGTTTATAGGAAGTAATAGTGAAGAGTGAATCAGTGCGGCGTGCCGCGGGGCGGCACGATCGGGATCGCTGGCGCAGCCGGTACCGCACTTCTTCCCTTTTCACTATTACTTTTTCCCTTTTGCAAAATTTTGCTTGCATATAGCGGCTGTTTTCGGTATAATACGCATTGAATTGCCTGATCGGCTGACTGCCGCCGGTTTGCGGCAAAACTCAGACTTATGACAAATGAGAGGAATGATCCCACATGAGCGCATCCCGCGAAAAGAACAAGCGCAAGGAAGAGGCCGCCGCTCCCGCAGCTGCCAACGAAGCAAAGAAAGGTATGAGCAAGGGCCTGAAGACGACGCTGATTGCCGTCTGCGCTGTTTTGATCGTCTGCATCGTCGTGTTCTTCTACATGCTGACGAGCGGCTTCTTCGCTTCCCACACCACGGCTGCCACCGTCGGCACGCACAAGCTGACGCCCGCGATGGTCAACTACTTCTATAAAGGCGCTTACGGCAACATGCAGAACCAGTACGGCGACTTCATGAGCTACGTCATCGACTCCGACACGCCGCTCGACGAGCAGGTCTATGACGAAGAGTCCGGCGAGACCTGGGCCGATTACTTCACCGATCAGGGCCTGATCAACGCCTCCAACGCCTATGCCCTCTATGACGCGGCAAAGGCTGACGGCCACACGCTCTCCGAAGATGAGCAGGCTTCCATCGACTCGCAGATCTCCTCCCTGGCGCTGTATGCCTCCTACTACGGCACGAACACCAGCGGCTACATTGCAGGTGTCTACGGCACGGGCTGCAACGAGAAGAACTTCCGCGAGTATCTCGAGGTCGTGACGCTGGCCGACAGCTACGCCACCGCCACTCAGAACGGCTTTACCTACACCGACGAGCAGATCGCGTCGGAATACGCCGCTGACCCCAACAGCTATGACGCCGTGACCTACCGGCAGTTCCTGGTCTCCGACGCCATGTTCCAGACCGACAGCACTGACACGGAAGATAACGACGCCGAGGCCGAGGCTGAGACCCTCTCCGATGAAGAGCTGACCGCTCTCAAGGAAGAGCTGGCCTCCAAGATGGCTGCTGACACGCAGGGCGACGAGCAGGCTTTCATCGATCAGGCTTACGAAAACTGCCTGGAATCCGCCAAGGAGACCTATGCGGAAGACAGCGCCACGCTGAAAGAGAACCAGCTGTACAGCTCCCTCAGCACCGACGTTGCCGACTGGCTGTTTGATGCCGGCCGTGCCGAGGGTGATACCACCTATATCGCCACCGACAGTGTCTACTACGTCCTCTACTTCGTCTCCCGCAGCACGAACGACTATCAGCTGCCGAACGTCCGCCACATCCTCTTCTCCGTCAGCGACACCACCGACGAGACCGCGATGGACGAGGCCCGCACGAAGGCCGAAGACGTCCTGACCGAGTACGAAGCCGGCGACAAGACCGCCGAGAGCTTCGGCGAACTGGCCAAGGAATACACCTCCGATTCCAACGGCGACGAGGGCGGCCTGTATGAAAACATCATGCCCGGCCAGATGGTCACCGAGTTCAACGACTGGTGCTTCGACGCCGACCGCAAGCCCGGCGATACCGGCATCATCGAAACGTCCTACGGCGTGCATGTCATGTATTTCGACAGCTTCGGCAAGATCTACCGTGACGCGCTGGTCGAGAACGCTCTGCGCAGCGCCGACTACAACGCCTGGTACGATGCCACGGCCGGTGACGGCAGCTACACCACCTCCGCCTTTGGCATGAAGTACACCACGAAATAAGGTTTTTGCAGAACAGCCGTCCGGTTTCCGGACGGCTGTTCGTTTTACCCGGATGTATAAAACCACCCCGTTTCCGGCAGACTATGCCGCGAGAGAGGTGGTCTTTTATGCCTGAGACACAGAAGCCGAAGCTCGGCTTTTGCCTGCTGGCCGGGGCGCTGGCAGGGTTCATCAATGGATTTTTCGGTGCGGGCGGCGGGATGGTGCTCGTGCCGCTGCTCCTCTGGCTCGTCCGGCTGGAGGATAAGGCGGCGTTTTCCTCAGCGGTCGCGGTGATCCTGCCGCTGTGCGCGGTCTCCATCGCGGTCTACGCGGCGCACGACAGTCTGCCGCTCCGGGACGCCCTGCCCTATCTGATCGGCGGCGCGGCGGGCGGCGTGCTGGCAGGGCTCTGGTTCCGGAAGATCCCGGCGAAGGCGCTGCATCTGATCCTCGGCGGCGTGATTTTGGCGGGAGGGGTGCGGCTGATCGTATGCTGACGTTTCTGGGTGCCATCCTCGCGGGGCTGGTCTGCGGTGTGCTGTCCGGGTTCGGGATCGGCGGCGGCAGTCTGCTGATGGTCTGGATGACCGCGGTACTGTCCATGGATCAGAAAGCGGCGCAGGGTGTGAATCTGCTGTACTTCCTGCCCTGCGCCGCCTGTGCGCTGATCTTTCATATCAAAAACCGCCAGATCGTCTGGCCGGCCGTCTGGCCGGCGGCGGCTGCCGGAGCCGTGTGCGCCGTGGGCGGCGCGCTGCTGGCCCAGCAGGCAGACGCCGAGACGCTGCGGAAGCTGTTCGGCGGCTTTCTGATCCTCGTCGGCCTGTCGGAGGTCTTCCTGAAGGGACTGAAAAAGAAGTAGGCTCAGTCCACCATGCCGTAGGCCTGCTCAAAGAGCTGATAATACGGCAGGAGGAAGCGGAAGCCGTCTTTGACCCAGTCGGTCAGCGCCGCGCTGCTGCTGCGCGCGTCAAACGGGTGCATGCTCTCCAGTGAGAACGAGCGCAGGTTATACAGCCGCCCGAGCGGCTCTGCCGCGTGGCCCTTGGGCCGGGCATAGGCGGGGCCGGAGAGCGTGAACGCGTCCTGCGCGTCGAGGTTTCGCAGAAGCTTCTCGCCGCGGGCGGGGTCATGGTCCAGCAGACGGCGCAGCTGCACGCCGGAGGCCGCCGGCATCCACCAGCCCGCGCCGCAGCCGTAGCCGTCGGCACCGACCTGGAACCAGAAGCAGGGCGCTTCGCCGCGGTTTTCGATCGCGTTCTGGAACGAGAACCAGATATGGTCGTTGAGCGGCCCGCGGCCGAACAGGCGGCGCGCGTCGCGGTAGATGCGGGAGATGTGCAGATTGAGATGCAGGTCGGGATAATCGGCCTGGAACCAGTCATAGAGCTCGGCGGCGAGCGCCTTGGTCGGGGCCATGACGGCGTCCTGGAATTCCTGCTTGTGCTCGGCGAACCAGGCACGGTCGTTATTGAACCGGATGCCCCAGAATACGTCGACGGTCTGATCGGTATAGCCAGTGAACATGATGCTTACTCCTTGTGATTGCGAAGATAGGCCAGATATCCCTCCAGGATCAGGCTGGCCGCCACAGCGTCGACGGTGTTTTTCCGCTTTTTCCCGTGGTAGTTGCCCTCGTTCAGGATCTGATGGGCCTCGATGGTGGTGCGACGTTCGTCCCAGAGGACGGGCTTCATGCCGGTCATCTGCTCCAGCAGGGCGGCAAACTCGCGGTAGAGGGCCGCGCGCGGGCCCTCAGTCCCGTCCATATTGCGCGGGAAGCCCATGACCAGACGCTCCGCGCCGCTTTCGCGCAGCAGCCGGGCGACCTCCTCCGCCGTCTTTTCCGGCTTCCAGGAATGGATCACCATCGTCTGCCCGGTCATCCAGCCGAGCGCGTCGGAGATCGCGACGCCGGTGCGCGCGTCGCCGTAGTCGATGGCCATTACTTTCATATGGTTTCCCTGCCCTTCGGTTTTCATGATTCTACACTATAGCAGGTTTTTTCCGCCCGCGCAATTCAGGTGAAAAATTTCCTGTTTTTTTCTCAAAAATTTGTTGACCCGCGGCGGGTTTTGTGATAGAATGGCCCTACCTGTGAAAAAGGGTTTTATTTTTTTGCGCCCATTTTTCAAGCTGCGGGACGCCAGGTAGTTTCGGCGTCATCTAAATTTACAATAGCCGCAGTTTTGCAGGGAGGCAAGTATTAAGGAGGTGCCGAACATGCGAGTTAAGATCACGCTCAGATGCAACGAATGCAAGCAGAGAAACTACAACACCATGAAGAACAAGA
>OMBO01001220.1_pt1 | contig 10521 bp, 9 predicted proteins | sample 1644901 | NCBI WGS metagenome assembly OMBO01 (sample SAMEA103958144, study PRJEB25191) | human gut metagenome | reverse complement strand
GTGCCGCTGACGGGACTCGAACCCGTACAGAAGTAAAATTCTGGCAGATTTTAAGGCTTCGACCGAATCCGGAAAAGGCAAGAAGTGCAAAGAAGTCAATGCCGAAAATCCTTGTGATTGCAAGGCTTTGAACGGAAAATGGAGGAATTTGGAGGCGGTGAGAAAACGAGCGTTTTTCCCGAAAAAAATGACTCGGAAAGAAAACGGAGAGAACGAGCAAAGAACAAATAAGCGTTTCTGCCAATGACAAATTCTGATGATAGGAGGAAACGCCATGAAGAAGAATCGTGCGTATTATCAAAAGCTGTTTCAGGAATATCCTGATCTGGTCACACAGGCGCAGCTGCAGAAAATGTTAAATGGAATCAGCATTTCATTTTCAAGCAGACTGATCCACGAAAAAAGAGTGCAGTCATTTTTTATAAAACCGTCCTATTATATTGTGAAGGACAGTGTGATCGACTATGTTCTCAGCGCTGACTATGACAGGAGAAAACTGAAAGCGAGGGTGTGACATGAAAAATAATTCTGTTATTGCGATCACCAATCAAAAAGGCGGCGTCGGTAAGACGACGACTGCTCTGAATCTTGCCTCTGCTCTGGCAGACGAAAACAAGCATGTACTTCTCATCGATGACGACCCACAGGGCAATCTCACTGCATCTATGGGCTATACCCCAGCCGAGCAGAAATATACGCTGGCAAATCTTCTGCTTGCTGCCATCGACTATCCGGAGAATCTGGAACTACATCTGCCGCACTGCATCCTGCACACAGACGGCAAGCCGGATCTCATTCCCGCGAACCGACGGTTATCGGACGCAGCGGCACGGCTCCAAGTCATGCAGATTTCGCAGTACAAAGCCGTGAACGAATCTGAACGCTGCGCAGAAAAGATGCTGGCGCAGGTGCTGGAACCGCTGCGCGACGTTTATGACTACATTATCATCGACTGCGGACTCAAGCAGGAACTCTTGACAGTCAATGCGCTGAGCGCGTCGGATTACTGCATCATTCCCGTGCAGTCCCACTTCCTTGCATCTGAGGGCATCCCAGATGCGCTGGACATGGTACGTTCTGTGCAGAAGCATTTCAACCCGGATTTGAAGATCGCGGGCATTTTACTGACAATGTACCAGTCCCGGCCGCAGCTCTGCAAAAGCGTACAGCAGAGTGTCCGTGAGGTCTACGGAGACGACTTGCACGTTTTTGACCGCCCTATCGAATACAGCATCCGCATTGCAGAGTGTCCCATGGCCGGGATGAGTATTTTGGATTATGAGCCAGGCAATCCCGCCGCAGAATCCTATCGGAATCTCGCCTCGGAGGTGTTGCAGCTTGGCTAGGGCGAACATGAATGAGATGCTGCGCAAGCGGATGTCTGCTACACAGCAGGCGTCCGAGCAGCAGACCGGCGACGCGGCGTATGAGCAGATTTTTCAGATGCCCGTACCGCAGACGGAAACACAATTTCGTGACGTGCCGATCAGCAAGTTGCGCCCGTTCTTTACCGCTGATATTGGTTTCCACCCCTATCCTCTCGCCAAGCAAGAAGCGTTTTCGGAAGAATTGAAAGAGAACGGCTTGTATGAACGGATCTTGGTGCGACCCATTGCAGGAACGGATGAATTTGAAATTCTGGCCGGGCATAACCGCACAGCGGCGGCAAAGCTGGCAGGCTGGACGGATATTCCCGCGACGGTCATGGCTGTCAACGACCAGCGTGCCATCAGCATTGCGATTGCGACGAATCTTCTGCGGCGTCAGGATCTGACGATCATCGAACGCGGCAAGGCGTATCAAGCCTTGCTGGACGCACGAAACCGCTGTGGACAGCGAAATGCGGCAGTTGAAACCTTTGGCGACAATCGCCAAAGGTATAACGCGAGAAAAATCGTAGCTGAGTTTTTCGGCGTGACGGAGTATGAAATCCGCAAGGCGGTCAAGCTGGCACAGCTGATCCCACCGCTTGCTGAGATCGTGGAGAATGCGCCGAAGAATCTGAATCTGGCCTGCGCTGATTTGATCGCAGATTACGATGCAGCAACGCAAACAGCGTTCATTGAAATGTGCCGGATTGAGGGCTATGCGCTGAATAAGCAGACAGTGGCATTTATTCAGGCACAATGCCCGCCGCCGGCAGCAGATCAGCAGGCAATTTACGTCGCATGGCGGGAGGCACGGGAAAAGGCAACGTCGCGGGCTGCCGCGCCGCCGAAAAAGCTGAGCTTTGACCGAAAACGCTTTGCACCGTACCTGAGCAATTTCAAAAGCGATAAGGAAATCGAAGACCTGTTTCTGGAGTTTCTCAGGCAGCGCGCCGGATGAGGCGCAGCTAACTTCATTAAAAACACGACTTTTTCAAGGTCGTGTTTTTTTATACCCAAATTTGCTTTGAGGAGGTATCGAATTGCCCGGAAATCAAATCCCATGCACGGCAGACGACCTGTATCGCCTGCTGTGTCGCTACCGTATCCCACCCTAGAATGCAAATCAAAACACAAAGGAGTTGTTTCTATGTACGAAACATATCAGGATCATCCCAAGCAGGCAAAGGGCAGCATTCGCGTTGTGCTTGCCGTCGCATTTCTCGTCTGTGCCATCGGCGCGGGCATCTTTCTTATCACCCGTCTGGCCAGCAAGCCGCTGGCCAAGGAAGAAGCACGTGCCAAAGCCGGAATCGTTTATGATTCGTCTGCCACTGAGGGCGGCTGGGACAACCTCAGCCCGGAAGAAATTGCAGAGAAGCTGAATGAAAAGGTTGCGGAGGGCATGATCAACATCAGCATGAACACCGCGCCGTACTTTGAAAATGGTACGTCCGAGGGCAATGTCATGATCGTCAACGAATCGATCAACAATTACCCCCAGCAGGTCGAGTTCATCCGCAACGACACAGGTGAACAGATTTACCAGAGCAAAGCGATCCCCGTGGGCAGCAAGATCGAACGTGCTGCCCTTGATGCGGAACTTCCGGCCGGCACGTATGAATGCACAGCCATGTTCCACAATCTTGATTCGGTCAGTGGCGAAATCATCGGCACGGCCGGGGCTATCATCACTATCACCATCAAAAACTGAAATTTTATTATGAAAAAGGAGTAAAAACCATGAAAAACTTTAAGAAGACCATCTCTCTCATCCTCGCGGTCTGCATGATCGCTTCCCTCGCAATTTCCGCTTCCGCTGCCAATACCGTTGACGCTTCTGGCGGCACCGGCACTTCCAGTGTCACGCTCTCGTCCACCGCTGACGGCAGCATCGGCGGCGACCCCGCAGCTACCAAAATGAGCGTCACTGTTCCCACCGTCCTGCCCATCGCTGTCGGCACGGACGGCACCGTTTCCACTGCGACCGACGCGAAGATCGTCAACAATTCCTTCGGCGCTGTCAAGGTCAATTCCGTGAGCATCGAAGCCGCGCAGGGCTGGTCGCTGGCTGCGTTCGGTGACAAGGCCACACTCGCCCATGAAAAGGTCAACTCCAACAAGTTTGGCTTCTCCCTCTGCCTCGGCGACGGCGAAAAGAAGATGACCGACGACAAGAACGCTTCCAAGCAGACGCTTCTGACCGACGCGATTAACGGCTGCTTCATGTCCGGCGTGGGCGACACCTCCGCAAACTCCATTGGCATTGCCTATGACGCCATTGTGACTCCGGTTTCCGAAGCGGTCACCAACACTGCAATCGCAAGCGTCCTGTTCATTATTGCTTGGGATGCAGTCTAATCCACTCGCCTGCTATCAGGGGAACGCCAAAAGCGTTCCCCTGTCCAGATTGAAGGAGGTATTCAAGTGAAAAAGAAACGAATCCTCGCATTATTCCTTGCGGCGGTATCCTGCTTATCGCTGGCAGTCAGCGCGTCGGCGGCAGGAACGACTACCCGCAAAGCAACAGATTTCAAGGACTATGACCGTACCGCATGGTATGCCGAAGCCGTGTCCGCAGCCGTGGATAACGGCCTGCTTTATGGCAAGAGCGCAACCGTCATCGACCCCAATGGAGACATGACCCGTGCGGAGATGGCAGCAATCATCAACCGCTCATTCGGGTGCTATAAGGCGGCAGACATCAGCCAGTACAAGGACGTTGCAAAATCCAAGTGGTATTACAAAGACGTTGCAATGGCCGTGCAGATGGGTACTTACAACGGTCGCAGCAGCTCTACGATGGCCCCCGATTCGCCCATCACGCGGCAAGAAGCCATGACCGTAGTGGCCCGCGCGTTGGAACTGGATTACGATTCGTACGCCAAAACAGATATGTCCGCGTTCTCCGACCGCAGCGAGATTTCCAACTGGGCGCTGCCCTATGTGCGCGCGATGGTCGGCGCTGACTATATCCATGGTCGCGGCAAAGTTCTTGCTCCGCTGGACAACATCACCCGCGCGGAATTTGCACAGATTTTCTACAACATCATTGGCACTTACATTGTGTCCAATGGCACTTACGACAAGGACATTAACGGCAGCGTCCTGATTCGCACCGACGAAGTAGAGCTGAAAAACATGACCGTAGACGGCGACCTCATCATCGGCTGCGGCGCAGCGGATGGGAAAATTACGCTTGATAACGTGACTGTCAAGGGCAGATTGCTTGTCTGGGGCGGCGGCACAAAAGCTGTATATTGCAACAATGCGACGCAAATGCCCGCAGTTGTGGTTGCGCGTGTGGATGATGCGGTCAAAGTCATTTATGACAGAGATTCCACCCTCGCCGTGATTGACACGATCAAAGTTCGCATCACGGAGCGTGCAAAGCAGCATAAAGAGACGGAGGTCATTTTTTACGACGTTTCCGGACTGCGTGAAGCGCAAAAGCAGCTCAACGCGATTGTCGCGGACAATCAGATTGCTCTTACTGCTCCTGCTCATTTATATGCTCTGGTCGGAGAAGCCGGCGTGAAAGCCGAGTTTGTGAACAACAGCAAGAGTGACACTTACAAGGTGGAAATCCGCAAGAACAAGGACAATGCGCTGATTGCCGACGCATTTGAATTAGCTGCGGGCAAGAGTATTTCTACACTTACACTTCTCGAAGCGCCAGAGTTTGGGAACGTGGATTGCACGGTCACGATCACGGCGTTCCGCGACGGCAAGCAGATCGGCTCCATGCGAACCGAACTCGTTTTGCACACAGCGTATTTGTGGCCCAAGGAGGTGCGGTGATGAGAAAAAAGAAACTTATCACTTTACTGTTGGCACTGACAATGATCCTACGATTATGCCGATCACAGCTATTCCTATGGCTCATGGGTGAGGGCGGACGATGCGCAGCACAAGCGCACGAAAAGCTGCTCAGTCTGCGGTGATTCCAGCGAGGAATATGCGGACCACGTCGACGTGAACGGCGACGGCAAGTGCGACGATTGCGGTTACAGCATGACGGCAGTGCTGACATGGGATTATGGTGATGGAACGTTCACGACTTCTCAGCCTTATCATGCGAAACTGCTGCTTCCTGACGAGCCTGTCAAAGAAGGTTTTACCTTTGACGGTTGGTTCACAGAGAAAACAGGCGGTACGGAAGTGACAGGGGAGACGGTGTTCACATCAGATTCGCCAACGACATATTATGCGCACTGGTCGGCGATCAAGACTTTCTCTGCCACTGTGCCGGTTACGCTTCCGCTCGTCGTTGACGAGAGCGGCAACGTTCACACCGGTGCGGCTGAGATCATCAATGCTTCTACCAGCGCGGTTGTTGTGTCCTCCGTCAGCATCTCAAGCAAGAACGGCTGGAAGCTTGTCCCATTCAGCACCAACATGGCGCATGAAAAGGTAGACGCGCAGCTTCTCGGCTTCAGGATCAACGACGCGCAAACGACAGGGAATGGCGATACAGAAACGCTTGCCCTGACAGCGCCGTGGACGATCGCCGCAAATGCTAGACTGCCCATTGATTACGACGCCGTCGTGTCAGCGGTCTCACAGCCAGTCACAGAACAGGATGTATTGAACGTCTTGTTCGTGCTGGAATGGGATGGTGAATGATCAAAACCTGAGAACGGGCTTTCCGTTCTCAGGTTTGCACTTCTTTTGGGAGGAATAGATGAAAAAGCTATATCGTTTTTATACACTCTGCCTGCTGTTTTTGCTGTGCGTCAGTTTGTTTTGCGTGCAGGCGTTTGCCGTCGAGGATATGTGGACGGCGGCGAACCGCATCATCGTGGACGTTTACAACAAGATCGCAGGCATCAGCACGGTGCTGGCCGGCCTGATGTCCGCCGTCGCGGTCGTCGGCGCGAAGCTCTCCAATAATCAGCATAAGGTGGATCAGGCGTGGGACTGGCTGCGCCGCATCTGGATCGCATGGGCGGTCATCAACGGCATCGGCGCATTCATCGCCTACGTTGCGCCGCTGTTCAGCGGCCTGGCCAGCATTGAAGGCTGAGTTGAGTATTTTGCAAGGATGGAGGTGACGGCGTTTGCTGGAGCTTCTCTTTCAAGGCCTTATCGAATGGATCTACGGCCTGGTCCTGGAATGCTGGGAGTATTTCGCGTCCGTACTGTTTGACCTCATGAGTCTGGATTTTGCGTACCTGAGCGAGCGTATTCCCATCATAAATACGATCCGTCAGATCATGCTGGGCGTCGGTTGGGCGCTGCTCATCGGCAATCTGGTTTTTCAGGCCACGCGCGGCATGGCAGCAGGACTCGGCTTTGATGCCGAAGATCCCAAGCTCCTGTTTACAAGGACGTTTGCCTTTTCGTTTCTTCTGGTGGCAAGCCCGCAGATCTGCGAACTGGGACTGAAAATGACCTCGACCGTCATGAAGCTTCTGCAAATGCCGGATGCCATAGAGATCAGATTTGCGGATGAAGCGTCCTTCAGCGGGCTTACCGGGTCATGGCTGCTGGTCGTGATCTGCGGCATCATTGTTATGTTCCAGGCATTCAGGCTCATTATGGAAATGGCAGAGCGCTATTTCATCCTTGCCGTGTTGACGATCACCTCACCATTGGCCTTTAGCATGGGCGGCAGCCGAAATACGTCGGACCTTTTTACCGGATGGTGCCGGATGTTTGGCTCGATGTGCCTGCTTATGGCGACAAATGTGATGTTTGTCAAGATGCTTTTATCTGTGCTGTCCTACTATCCGAGCGGCCTTGACGTGCTGCCATGGATGGTGCTGGTCGTTACCATCGTCAAGGTAGCGAAAAAAGCGGACAGCATCCTTGCGCGCATCGGCCTGAATCCTGCCATGACGGGCGATCCATTAGGCCGCGGCTTCCCCGGCGCGATGACAATGATGGTCGTTCGTTCGCTGGTGTCCAATGCAGCGCATACCCTCGGCAGGAACGGCAATCAGCCGCGCAGCGGCAGCGGAAATTCCAAGCCGAATGCACCGACCGGACCGCGCTCTGGCGGTGCTGGCAGCGCTTCCAATGTCAATGCGCCCTCTTACGCAAACGGCTATCATCATAGCACGTCTGCGCAGCAAAACAGCGCGAATCCTGCATTCAATCAAGAATCTATTTCGGCTCAGACGGTTGCTGCACAGACGGATACCGTACAATCCGCCGCCGAAAAGATGGCGGGCGCATTCCCTCAAGCCGCGCCTGCTGGAACCGGAAAGCAGCCGAACTCCACGCGCAAAACCGCCGTGCCGCCCGGCACCAGACGTGCACCGGGCCATGTGGCAGCGCCGAAGAACCATGCATCGCCCACGGCAGCAAAAACCTCGCCCGGTGCGCCGTATCGTCCTGCAGGAGCTTCGCAGCCTGTCATGGGCGGCGCGGTCATGCAAAATGCGCAGCAGGAACAATCCGTACATTCCCAATCAGAATCCCATCCACGCAGCAGCGCATCGGTACAGAATCATGCTGGCGCGGTTTCGTTCGGTGCGGCAGGAAAAACGGCAGGCCAAAATCCACCGCGCACTACCGTTCAGCCGACCGGTCCTGCAGGAAAATCGTATCACAGCACCAATGCACAGGGGCAGACGATACAGCCCGAATCCGCGCAGCAGCGCAGCACCTTTGTGCAGCCGCCTGATACACAACGCGGAGCACCCGGAATGGCATTTGCTCCAAATGCAATGCCAAACAATCCTGCATCTACGTCTGCCACACCCCGAAGCCCGGCACAGCCTGTCGGCAGCGCAGGAATGCCAAACCATCCGAACGGTAGCCAGGTACGAAATACGCAAGCAGAATCCGTTCAGCAGCGCAGTACCTTTGTGCAGGCTCCGAACATGGCAGGCGCGCAGCCAGCAGCAGAACATCCAGCTTCTCCTGCTTCTCCGCGGTTCGGCATGGCAGGAAATCCGTCTGTGCCACACAGCAGCACACCGCCAATTCCCGCACAAAACGGTGTAGCAGGAAAACAGCCAGATTCTCATTCCGCACCCACCCGCGATACCGCAGGAACTGGTACGCGGCCGCAGCAATCAAGTGGCCCGCAGAATACGCCAGCGCCCGGTACAGCAGGAGCGCAGCGCACGTCTATCGGCGGGCGCTATACCCAACCCATGCAGCAGACAACGCGCGTTTCCGCAAATGGAAACACCCAGATCACGCAGCAGAATCATGTTGCTGCCCAGCAATCCAACAGCGCGGCGCAGCCGTCCAGCGGAACACGCATGGATGGCTGCTCTACAAATCGGGAGCATCCTGCACCCACGACGCCATCTCCGGCAGCGCCGTCTTCCAACCGCGAAGCTGGTACGCCCCCACGTTCGACCGCGCGGCCTGATTCGACCCGTCCGGTGGGACAGCGCGCTTCGCAGCGTCCGATTCCCGCACCAAGCGGCAACGCAGAAAAGCCGATACCGCAGACTGGCACACAAGCTTCTCCTGTTTCCGCCGCTTCTTCCGAACGGCAGAGCAGGAAACCGGCGACCCCGTCTGCTATGGGCAGCATGACTGCGTCGGCTCCGGTATCGCAGGAATCGCGCGGACTGCAAAGAAACCATGCATCAGAATCCTCCGCCAAGCGTCCGGTACCGCAGGAACGCAGGGTCGGTACACAGCCGGAGCCGCAGAAGAAGGAGCAGACGCTCTATCATCGCCCCGGTACCGCAGGAATCGCGCCCACGGCAGTTGGGATCAACACGGAAGCAGCATCGGCGGTGCAGAAGCCTGCTGCGGAAAAGACGATCAAGAAGCCGTTTGTTCCGCTGACCAGCAGAACCCCGGAATCCATTCCGTCGCATCTCGATCTGCATGAAGCCTCGCAGAAGACGACGAAGCGCCCGCAAAAGAACACGCAGGAGGTGGCATCGGATGAATGACCAGAACCACCGCTCCGCGCTTGAGGTCATGGCGGACGCGGCTCGGAAGATCAAGGCGGCCGTCCGCATCGTGCGGGCGGCGCTTGCCGGCGGCCTGCATGGCGCGGCCATTGCTGCCGCAAAAGAGGCATTACCGACTCTTGTGAAGTTTGCCATCGGCGTTGTCATTACCGTCGTTCTGATCCCTATGATCCTGATCGCTGCCTTGCCGAGCATGTTTTTTGGTTATGAAACATCCAAGAATGATGCTCAGACCACGATGCGTGAGCAGGCGCTTGCCATCGGTGGTGCGTATCTGTCCTTAGAGGACTTTGAAAAGACGCAGATGGACGCGATCGTTACCGGTACCGCCGCAGAGTATCAGAACCGTGGGATCAATGTGGATGAAATACGAGTTGACAGCAAATTCAAAGAGGAAGATCTCTGCTGGTACATCGCCATCTACTCAGTCGCTTTTGAGCAGGACCTGTCTAAGATGCAGCCGGAGACAGTACAGTCGCTTTTAATTTCAAGTCTCAAGCACACCACGCAGCTGGAATCCTCCGGCGTTTTGAAGATCCTCCGTATTATCTTTCAGCCCCTTGACCAGGACAAGCTCATGGATGACCTTGGATTTGATGAAGATGCCAAGACATGGGCTGGCGCGTTGTTTGAAACGATCTATGAAAGCGGCGCGCTCAGTAAGTACAAGGACAAATTTGAAGCCTACAAGCCAAGCTACGCGGGCGATACCGGCTACACTGGTCCGACGGAGCCATCGCCCGGTGGCGGCGGCGCGGAGAGCGGCGGCAGCGCCGACAATACCATTGATATCTCCGGCTTCACGAATCCGCGCACAAAAAACAACCATGATCTCGCCGCCTATGCGGTACAGGCGTGGGAGCATGGCTGGGGCTATGTATGGGGTACGTTCGGCGGCGTTCTGACGGAATCCATGCTCCAATACAAGCTGGAGCAGTACCCGGACATCGGCGCGTCGGAAGCGTTTATCCGCGAGCACTGGCTCGGCAGGCGTACAACAGACTGTGTTGGCTTGCTGAAGGGTTATGGATGGCTGAACCCTGATACGCTGACCATTGACTACAACACAAACGGGATGCCGGACTACAATGCCGACCGGATGTATGCGTCTGCCAAGGAAAACGGCACCGAGTACGGCGGTATGGACACGAAGCCCGATATTGTCGGTCTTGGTCTTTGGAAGCAGGGACACTGGGGCGTCTACGTCGGAAACGGCTATGCCATTGAAGCGATGGGCACGCAGTACGGCGTGGTGCGCACAAAGG
>OMBO01001218.1_pt1 | contig 10534 bp, 9 predicted proteins | sample 1644901 | NCBI WGS metagenome assembly OMBO01 (sample SAMEA103958144, study PRJEB25191) | human gut metagenome | reverse complement strand
ATTACTGCTTACATATTAAAATTTAAGATGTTTATGGGATTGAATTTAGAAATTAAAATTAGTGGTTAGTAGGAGGAAGAAAATGGTAGCATATCCTGATTATATAGATATTCGCAAGATAGGGATTAATAGGACAGGTTTAACAACTGAAGAAAAATTTAGATATAGTTTAACAATTGATCTAAAAGAAGAAATTAAAAATGTTCTAGTAGTAATTATGATGAATCCTAGTCATGCTAATGAAGTTTCATCCGATAAAACAGTAAATACGGTAATTGATTATGCATATAATCATTATGATAAGTTAATTATATTCAATGCTTTACCTATTGTAGATCCGTCAAATGATAATTTTGATAATATTAAAAATCTTGATTTTCACTGTAAAAAAAATGTTGAAGCTATAAATACTGAGCTAGATTACTTAATAAAAAATAATTTTATAATACATGTATTATTGGCGACGGGAATTCCGAAGAGTTCTAAAAAAATTTTTGATCAAGAGCTTCAAAATGTATATAAAATACTATTAGACAATATTGAGAATATAACCATAAACTCAGTTTCTCATACAATTAACAAACAGAAGAAAAAATTGAGGGATGGTGAATATACATATCATATTTCTAGAAAGAAATTTCAACCTGATGTAGATTTAATAATAGAAATAGATAATATTGGGAAGTATTTATTAAAAATAGTTGATAAAAAAAGCACTCAATAAGTGCTCACTCATGGTTTTCAATTTTACGCACGGCGGTGCAAGTTATAGCGAACGTAACATTTTCTAAGTGTTACGTTTTATGTTACGTTCCAAAATTTGGTAGAATATAGTTAGATTAATAGAAATGTTGATATCAAGGTATTTAATTGTATTAAATCAGAGTAAATAACCATATATTATTAAAAAATAGGACCTAAGACTGATGACAAAAAGCCCAATTTTTGGTAAAATAGTCTTAGAATTAAATTAAAAAGGGAGGCCAAATATAATGAAAAATATGAATGATAATGATGTTATCTTTGACCAAAGAAGCGATGGATTGAATGCATTTTTCAGTAAAATTTATGCGTTGATGGGAGCAGGAGTATTAGTTTCTGCACTCGTTTCTTGGATAATGATTACATTTTTCTTAGATAACATGACAGCAATTCTCCAAAGTGGAAGTTTATTCTTCCTTGTACTCTGGATTATTCCTTTAGTGATGGTAGTATCACTTCAAGGGTTAGCAATGAAAAACTCAAAAATGGCACTACCGATTTTTATCGGTTATGCGGCATTTATGGGATTCTTGATTAGTTTTACACTTTTGATGTATACCGCCACTGATATTACTTTAGCCTTTGTTACGGCAGCAGCAATGTTCTTTGGTTTATCTGTTTATGGACGATTTACTAAACGTAATTTATCGGCAATGGGTAAAGCATTTGGTGTTGCAGTCTGGGGCTTGATTATTGCAATGCTTCTTAATCTCTTCTTTGCAAGTTCAGGACTTACAATCCTTATTAGCCTAGTAGGTGTTGTGATTTTCGCAGGGCTTATCGCTTGGGATAATCAAAAAATTACACAGGTTTATAATGCAAACAATGGACAAGTAAGTGATGGTTGGGCAATTTCAATGGCACTTTCACTCTATCTTGACTTCATCAACATGTTCCTCTTCCTGCTCCGTCTTTTCGGTATCGCAGGTGGAAATCGCGATTAAGCGAAAATTACTGACAACACATCTGTCAGTAAAATAATAATAAAAACTCTGCTGTCAGCAGAGTTTTTTCCTTTCATAAATCTTTGACAATCACATAATTAATTTCCAAAGGACCATGAAGTCCAACCACAAGTTGCATTTCAATATCACCAGAATTTGAGGGGCCAGAAATAAAATGAAGGGTTGACCCAGGCTTCTTATGTTCATCAAACCAAGCCGCAGCTTGGGTAGAACGAGGAACCATACGACTTAGTGGAATTACAGAAATATAATGAGTGGGTAAGAAGTGTAGAGAACGACCTTGGCCGGCTTCTGATTCGACTACAATCGTTGCTGATTCAGCGAGGAAAAATTTAGGAACAGCCACGACGACATTAGAATTTTGAGCGGCATTAATATTTTCATCACGATTTTCTTTACCAATTTTCCACTTCACCAATTGGTCTGAAATAACATTCACTCCTAATTTTTCAAATTCATCTGTTGAAGGAATCATGACTTGTCCACCACCAGATTTTTCAATTAATTGGCGAATCACTTCATTCATTTCAAAAGAAGAGGTTTCGATTAAATTAGCAGAAACTCGACTGGCTTGCTCCTTGGCAATATCCAATAATTCCTCAGTAGTTAAATGAGCCAAATGTGTCTCAGGCAAATCTGAAATTGGAACATAAGGTTCAAAAGGAAGTTCTACACCCCCACGTTTTTCAAATAAAGTTTCTAAAAATTTACTTCGATTTTCAATAGTTCCTGTCATGTTTATTTACCTGCCTTATGTTTTTTATACCACTGACGAAATTGTTCTTTATGTGGCGGAGCAATTGGTAAATCTCGGACATCTGTCCAACCTTTAGCTAGAGCAGGAGCTTTTCTAACGGCGCCATAGTTAAATAAAGAACCCTCAACGCTGACTTCCTTAGCTTTGGGTAACATATTAAGACCAGTGTGAGCCATATTTATTGCCATCCCAAATAGTGCTGGGCTACTTGTTCCTTTCCCAATCGTATTCATTTCAAAATTGACAAAAGAGCCATCATGATGCATTGAAAGATCATCTTCCATCACTTTGCGATGTTCAATTAAAAGTTCATGCAAAGGAATTTTTACCGGACAAGTTTCAGTACATGCACCACATAAGGTTGAAGCATAAGGTAAATCACCATATTGTTCATAACCTCCTAAAACGGGAGAGAGAACTGAACCGATTGGTCCAGGATAAATCGAACCATAAGCATGTCCACCAATTTGACGATAAACTGGGCAAACATTCAGACAAGCACCACAACGAATACATTGTAAAACAGCTTCAAAAGCAGTTCCAATCGCATTTGAGCGTCCATTATCAACAATGACAACATGAAAATCCTCAGGACCATCGGATTCGTCGTCGGCCTGCTGACCGGCAAAAGTGACATAAGTTGTCAGTTTTTGACCAACGGCCGAACGAGCGAGCATATTATCTAAAATTTCAGCTTCTTTGATTGATGGAACAATTCGTTCCATTCCCATCAGAACAATTTGTGTCTTAGGAATTGAAATTGTTAAATCAGCATTTCCTTCATTGGTAGATAAATTAATGTCACCAGTGTTGGCAATGGCAAAGTTACAACCGGTAATTCCGACTTCAGATTTTAAGAAAAGCTTACGCATGGTATCCCTAGCACAGCGAGCCAAATTAACTGGATCATTATCACCTTCATAGCCTAATTTTTTAGCAAATATTTCACGAATTTGATCACGATTTTTGTGTAAAGCTGGAAAAACAATATGTGAAGGCTCATCCCAATCAGCAACTTGCAAAATAAATTCAGCCAAGTCTGTTTCCAAAATATCCATATCATCAGAAAGCGAAACGAGCATTGGGTCAATGTCAACTTCCGTGGTCACCATTGATTTTGATTTGACAATCTTTTTCGCGTTTTTTTCAAGAACAATCCGTTTAACATAATCATTGGCTTCTTTAGCATCAGCCGCAAAGAAGACATGACCGCCACGAGCCGCAACATTATCTGAAAACTCTGTCAGATAATGGGGTAAATATTTTAAAGTATGTTGACGAATGGATTCAGCAATATCACGCCATTCTTGCCAATTTCCAAGCTCATCACGCGCAGATTCTCTTTTCTCCCATTGAGCATCCTGCGCTTTGGCTACCGCAGCTTTAGCAAACTGGTCTTTTTTACTCTCTTCTAAACGTTCAGCGAAAGTTTTTGTACTTGTAGAAAGTCCCATTTTCTCCCCCTATGCTTTGATAAATGCTGGGTTTTTCACAGCATCTATTCTTTCTAAATCGACATTTGTGTTTAAAATTTCAGCAATATGCATCACTCTTATTTTTTTACCTTCGCGATTCAATTTTCCACCAATATTCATCAAGCAGCCTAAGTCAGCAGAAATTAAGATTTCAGCACCAGTTGATAGAATATCGTTTGTTTTTTCAGTGACCATCATCTCTGAAATCTCAGGAGATTTAACTGAAAAAGTTCCGCCAAAGCCACAACAATTTTCCAAATGAGGAAGAGGAAGAACTTCAAGCCCTTTGACTTTATCCAATAAAATGAATGGAGCTTCTCGTTCACCTAGAATTCTAGTCATGTGGCAAGAACGGTGATAAGTTGCTTTTTCGCCATTAAATGTGGCACCAAGATCTTCAAGACCTAAAACCCGATAAAGAAATTGGGTGAATTCATAGGATTTATTCGCTAAATCAATTGCTTTTTGCTTATAAGGGTCATTTTCGTCGAACATATGGGGATATTCTGTAAACATCCCTGAGCAAGAACCAGCAATCCCAACGACATAATCAGAAGATTCAAAAGCATCAATCTGATTTTTGATTGTTGGCATGGATTCTTTAACTAACCCTGAATTATAAGTAGGTTGTCCACAACAAATTTGTTCTTCTGGCAAATCTGTTTCAATCCCCAAACGTTCAAGGACTTCAACCATGGCAATTCCAACTTGTGGAAACATCAGGTCCATCACACAAGTGGAGAATATTGAAACTTTCATAAGCACTCCTTAGTATTTTGAAATCTTTGTTAAAAACTAGACATCTCCTAGAGATGTATGCTCTTTCATTATAAGCCGATTTATTTACATTTTCAAAAAAAGGAGCTGTCAAAAGAATTTGACAGACTGTCGTTTAAAAATTATTTTGTAAAAATAAAAATACCAATCATCGATTGGTATTTATTTATTCGGGGTTAAAAAAAGTTTTTCAAGCTGTCTAGCTACACCATCCTCATCATTTGTCCAAGGAAGAATTTCACTGGCGTAAGGTGTGAGTCTAGCAGAGGCATTTTTCATAGCATAAGCATTGGGAGCTAATTTAAACATCTCAATATCATTATGTTCATCTCCAAAAGCAATAAGATTCTCTAAAGGAATATCAAGAACTTTAAGTAGATGATTAAGACCAGAGGCTTTGGAAATTCCTTTAGGAACAACTTCTAATATGCCGTTCGGTCCACCCCAAACGCCGACATCTATCTTGCCATTATAATGACGTTTCATTTCCTCTGCCAATGCTAATTTATCTTTTTGGCGAGTGGAAAGGAGTACTGCATGAGGATTTTCAGTAACTCGGTCTGCACGAAGTCGATTATAGGGTTGAAATTTTTCTACACCAAAGAGCTTGGGCTCGACATTACGGAAAGTGTTTAGAAAGAATTTTCGACGATATTCAACGGCAAAGAAATGGAGATTAAAATTTTGTTGGTGCCTCAAAAGGTCAAAAATGAAGGAACGATCAATATAATAAGATTTTGTATGTTCCCAGTTTTTATCATTAGGCATTGAAATCAAAGCCCCATTAAAATTAATGACTGGACTTGTCAACTCAAGCTCACGATAGACATCTAAAGACATTCTAAAAGGGCGTCCGGTTGTGATACAGATAATATGTCCGAGTGATTCTACCTGTTTAAAAATATATTTGGTATAACGGCTGATTGAACGTCCATCAGACTGCAAAGTAGTACCATCTAAATCAATTGCAATCAGTTTACGTTCTTTGTAGTTCTCCATTCAAACTCCCCTTATTCTAAAATTTATTTGTCAATTCATTCATTATATCATAGTTAGAAGCAGGAGCGGAACTCTACCATGTTCTACGAACAAGAAATTACTTTTTGAAAAACTTGTTCGTCATTACCGAACAATTAATGGATTTAGAGTAGTTTTTATGCTAAATTTCTTGTTTCCTTAACTAAAACTGATTAGAATAATAATATAATGTTTTTTATTTTATGACGTGTTTGCTTAAAAAGCAAAGACAACTTTTTATCAAAGGGTTGAAATTTTAATCACAGACCCTAAAAGGAGAAATTATTCGTGAACAAGTTCTTTAAACTTGAAGAAAACGGCACAACAGTTGGCCGTGAAATAATGGCTGGTTTGACTACATTCTTTGCTATGAGTTATATCCTCTTTGTTAACCCACAAGTTTTGGGTACAACAGGAATGCCTGTCCAAGCAGTTTTCTTAGCAACTATTTTGGCCTCTATTGTTGGGACACTTGCAATTGCCTTAATCGCTAATGTTCCCTACGCTTTGGCACCTGGAATGGGCCTAAATGCATTCTTTGCTTACACTGTTGTATTATCGCTTGGTTATACTTGGCAAGAAGCTTTGGCAATGGTCTTCATTTGTGGGATTATCAATATTATTATTACTTTTACTTCCATTCGTAAAGCAATCATTCTTGGAATTCCTGAAAGTTTACAACACGCAATTGGTGGTGGTATCGGTATTTTCATTGCCTATATTGGGATTAAAAATGCAGGAATTTTGCGTTTTATCGCTGACCCAGGAACTTATGTGAACAACCATGGAACTATTACAGCAAATTCATCAATTGTTCCAGAACTTGTAACTTTTAATAACCCAGGTGTATTAGTCGCACTTGTTGGGATTGTAGTGACAATGTTCTTTGTTATTCGTAAATGGCGTGCAGGAATTTTACTTTCAATCTTAGTAACAACTATCTTGGCCCTTTTGACTGGTGTAGTTAAAGTTGATGTGAATACTTTATTTGCTGAAAACAACTTAGGAACAGCTATCAATCAAATGAGAACAACCTTTGGTGCTGCTTTTGGTCCAAAAGGTTTTGGCTCTTTATTCTCAGACTCATCACGTTATATTGAAGTTTTGATGACAGTCCTTGCTTTCTCATTGACATCTATCTTTGACCCAATTGGTACCTTTATCGGAACAGGTCGCGCAACAGGAATCTTTACAGATGAAGATTTGAAAGATATGGAAACAAGTCATGGTTTCTCTTCTAAAATGGATAAAGCCTTGTTTGCTGACATGATTGCCACTCCAATCGGAGCAATTTTCGGAACATCAAATACAACTGTTTATGTGGAATCTGCTGCCGGAATTGGTGCAGGAGGACGTACTGGTCTTGCATCTGTTGTAACAGCAATTATGTTTGCTATCTCAAGTTTATTCTTGCCACTTCTTGCAATTGTTCCAACACAAGCAACTGCACCAATCTTGATTATTGTTGGGATGATGATGCTTGGTTCATTTAAAGAAATTAAATGGGGTGATTTGACTGAAGCAATTCCTGCTTTCTTTGCCTCAGTATTTATGGGACTTGCTTACTCAATCTCTTATGGGATTGCAGCTGGTTTCATCACTTACATTCTGGTCAAACTGTTCACAGGAAAAGTGAAAGAAGTAAAACCTGTCATTTGGGTTGTTGCACTTTTATTCTTGATTAACTTCGCTGTTTTGGCAGTGCTATAAACATTGAAAACTCATCAAAAATTTTTGATGAGTTTTCTTTTTAGAATTTCTGGATTATAATGCTAGAAGTATAATCATTCTTTCAAATAAAACAAACTTACTAGTTATTGGAATCTGATAAAATTGAAATGGAAAGAAAAGACAAATAGGATATTCAAAATAAAAGTAATAAATTACGAATATTTAATAAATTGTGTTAAAATCTAATCATGAAAAAAATTATTTCTCTTATCGTGAGTTTTTTTGCAGTCTTTGTTATCGGTATATTCATAGGCCATTCTATTCTTCCACCACACCCCCTTGTAGCAGCAAAAGACCGTCCTATTTATCCGACGATTTATATTACTGGCTCAAGTGGTTATGCGTCAACGATGGATACAATGATTAATAGCGTTACTGCAGACAAAGACACCCGTGCTAAAAAAGGGCTGACAATTGTCGTTGATACAGAGCATAATTATTCGCTTAAAGTGACTGGAACAATTGACAAACGTAATTCCTATCCGACAATTGAGGTCGGAATGGTCAAAGGAACTAATAATTCCAATAAATATGAAAAATCATTAATGGCTATCATGTCTTATCTGGGTAAGCAGTATAATGTTGCTTATGCCAATGTTTTGGGTTACTCAGCTGGTGGCGGTGGTGTTTACCATTATTTAATTGACCATGGTTATGACCGGAGCCTTCCGCCAATTAAAAAATTTGTTTCTCTTGATGGTCAGTACAATGCTTGTACAACACAACCTGACCAAACGCTGGCACAAGTTCTTGCTGATGGACCAAAAATAAAAACAAAATACTATGATTTTTGGTTACAAAATTATGAACGTGTGGATAAAAATATCCAAGTTGTTCTACTAGAAGGAGCTTATGATACTAAGAAAGAAACTGACGGTACAGTTCCTTGGGCTGACGGCTTCTCAATTTATCCTTTATTGATAAAAAATGGAAATTCTGCTACTCATTATCTAATTGAAGGACCGAACACTAACCATACTGCAATGCCAGATAATCAAAAGGCAATAGGCTATGTCAAAACCTTCTTTTATGAATAAGCCTGATTTAAAAATGCTAAATTGTCCCTATTTGGGGACAATTTTTTTATAATATATTTACTATAAAATGTCAGGTAGTCAGCAAATAGTTTATTTAAAGCATAGAGCCTGATGTATTGACAGTTGGCTTTAAGTAACGGTATAATAAAATTATGGATTTGGAAAATGGAATATTTATTTTTGGAACAGTTCTAACAATATTTTTTGCAGGATTGACCTTGATTTTTTGGTGGAAAATCAGAAAACTGAAAGATTTAAGAACTTTACGATTAGGGCGTTTATCTTTTTTTGCTTTACTTTTTTTGTGGGTGACTATTAATGGAATTATTGGTTCAGGATTAGTATTAACCGAATTGCATCAAAATGTACTTTTATTATTACTCATTGCTGAAGCAGTTGTGATGTTCTTAATCATACCAATGATAATCGGTATTATTGTACCTATAAGTATCGTTGTGTTAACAATAAAGATGTGGCGCAGAGAATCAAAATCGATAGGGAATCTTTTATTGCCTATTGTTGTGTTGACCTTTTTAGTAGTTGACTGGATTCATCTTTCAATGGGCAGATTACCGGATAGTTGGATTTGGCTAAAAATATTAGGAATGGTTTATCCCGTTCTTTCAATTTATCTTGCTTGGCAATTTGGAATTTTCTTTTTATCAAGTTGGGTCTATGGTCGGCGTGTTCGAAAACAAAGAGCAAATTACTATGTTGTCCTAGGCGCAGGGTTAATTCAGGGAGAACATGTGGGTAAATTGTTAGGAAATCGAATTTTGGCAGCGGTCAAAGCTGTCCGCGATAATGAAACAATTTTAGTTTTTTCAGGTGGACAAGGTCCTGATGAGAAAGTTTCTGAAGCTAGAGCTATGCAACGGTATGCGGTTGAAGTTCTTGGTTTTCCGATTGAGCGGACAATGCTTGAAGATCAATCAAGAACAACTTACGAAAACCTGGTTTTTTCTTCTCAATTGATTAAGGAAAAATTTATTTTCTTCACTTCTGATTACCATGTTTTTCGAGCAGCTCTTTTTGCAGCAATGTTAAAACTTGAAGCTCAAGGTGGGAAGGGTGGAAAGACAGCTATGTATTATCGTGTTCCAGCTTTTATTCGTGAATTTATTGCTGTTTTAAATTATGAAAAGAAAAAACATATGATACGAGTAGGAATCATTGTGGCTATCTTTTTGAGTATTGCTATTGTTTCACAAATTGGCTATTTTTGGAATCAAAGATAATAAAAAGTTACTGACAACTTTCTGTCAGTAACTTTTTTGGTTACAAATAAATACTTTTTTCGTATAGTAAGATATGTTGACAGCAATTGATGAAAATGGACAAGTAGTAAACTTATTAGAAATAGAAGTAAAAGAACTGACAGGAAAATATTTTTGTCCTTCTTGTAAATCAGAGTTATTTATAAAAAATGGTGAAATAAAGATGCCTCACTTTGCTCATAAATCTCTCAAAGCTTGCGACTTATGGCTTGAAAACGAATCTGAACAACATTTAGGATTAAAAAAAGCACTCTATCAATGGTTTAAAAAAACTGATAAGGTGGAAATTGAAGCTTATATTCCTGAATTTAAGCAGAGGCCAGATTTATTGGTAAATGATAAAATAGCTATTGAAATTCAATGTTCTCATCTTTCTATGAAACGTTTAAAAGAAAGGACAGAGAATTATCAAGTCCACGGTTTTACGGTACTTTGGCTTATGGGGCAAGATTTATGGTTAAAAGACCAAATAACAGAACTTCAAAAAAATCTAGTCTATTTTTCAGAAAATAGAGGTTTCTATTATTGGGAGTTAGATTTCAAAGCTCAGAAGATGAGATTAAAATCCCTGATTCATGAAGATTTGCGTGGGAAAATTATTTATTTACAAGAAGAAATCCCTTTTGGGGAAGGACGACTTATTGAGCAATTACGACTGCCTTTTTTATCACAAAAGTTACTGACAATACCACTTATTGTTGATCTTAAACTAGCGGAATTTATTCGTCGGCAACTT
>OMBO01001217.1_pt1 | contig 10538 bp, 13 predicted proteins | sample 1644901 | NCBI WGS metagenome assembly OMBO01 (sample SAMEA103958144, study PRJEB25191) | human gut metagenome | reverse complement strand
TCACGCAGGGGGTCGCGGGTTCGAGTCCCGTCCGTTCCGCCACTATTCGAGGCCATGCTGTTGATTAGCATGGCCTTTTATATGCTTGTTTTTTCGGTATGCCATCCAGTATGCCATTGCCGTCCGGCTTGCACTGGCTCACCTGAAATAGCTTCAGACAACTCACTCACCTCTCATCTCGCTGGCAGTGCTCCCGGATTGGTGTCGGGCGATGATGTTGTTCAGCTTATCAATCAGCTCAGGTCGCTTGAATACGATTTGTGCAGTTCCCTTCTGAAAATACTTAATCACAAACATCTCATCCTCATAGTGGTTGCTGTGCCGGTTTTCATGAATATGGTCTCCCAGCCGACGGGTAACGTCAGCGCGGTTGTCGGGAACAGGCTTCCCGTCAAGGATCATCAGCATTCGCTCAAGGTCTGCTAACCGGTCACGCTGTCAGCCATGGTTAAGCCCGAATCCCCACCGGTCGAATTTGACCAGTCCCGTCACAATGATTTTCGCTCCAAACCCGCAGGGCGAATTCGTCTTAAAATTCCAGCTTAATCCTTTGAAAACGTTAATGACGCCACGCTAAAACACCTCACCCTTGTTCAAATGCAGTTGCTTAAAGGTGCTCAGAATATTCGCTTCGCTGACCACCGGAATATCATCCTTTTCTAGGCTGTTGTACCACTGGTTACGGGCCTGAGCGTCCATAATCGACAGCATCCCTGAGCGTTTCATTAAATCCCGCCATTTACCGCGATCGAGATTGCGGGTAATGGCTTTCATCGCTGTTTCAGGCTTCTCCATAAGCCAGCAACCACAGCGAAAATCCTGTTTCATGACCCAGTCCAGGGCGGTTTTTCCGCCGATACTGAGGGTTTGTGTCGAAATATCGTTAATCTGGTGGAGCAATGCTTCAATCTGTGTCAGCGCCGCATTACGTCCGGTGACGATGCGTTCAATACTGGTGGAGCAAATCACATCGGTATGATCGGTTAATACTTCGGGGTTGGTGAGAGTAGGTTCTGACATTATTTATTTCCTTTATACAAAGCAAAGCGCCAGCCGGTGGGGGCTGGCACGTGTATGTGTGTAATGAGTACGGACAGGGAGTTAATCTGTACGGGTCTTTTGCAGACGTTGAAACTGACACAGCTCGCGAACGTCCTGACATGCACGTTCAATCCAGGGAAACAGTACTGCCGAATCTGTTTTATCCTCATCGTTGTCAAAGATAATTCCCGATTCGCAGTCGATATTGTTCGTAAGCGTAAAGCCAATGCCGTCTGTAACTCCTGATCCTTGCAGACTAAATTAGAGCTCCTTCTAAATTAGACGGAGTTCTATTGATGGATAAACCTACAGACTGGCGCTCTGGGACGCGCCGGATATTTTCTAATGAATTTAAGCTTCATATGGTTGAACTGGCTTCGAAACCAAATGCCAATGTTGCACAACTGGCCCGGGAACATGGCGTTGATAACAACCTGATTTTTAAATGGCTACGTCTCTGGCAAAGAGAAGGACGTATTTCTCGTAGAATGCCTCCAACTATTCCATTACGGTAAAATGACACTGGGAAATCCTTCACCAGAGCTGCTCACGGTGTTGATCCGTGAACTGACCGGGAGGGGAAGATGATCTCACTCCCATCAGGTACCCGCATCTGGCTCGTGGCCGGCGTTACCGATATGCGTAAATCCTTCAACGGTCTGGGAGAACAGGTACAACATGTGCTGGATGAAACCCCCTTCTCAGGTCACCTGTTTATCTTTCGTGGCCGACGGGGTGACACTGTTAAAATACTCTGGGCCGATGCTGATGGTCTGTGCCTGTTCACCAAACGCCTGGAGGAAGGCCAGTTTATCTGGCCTGCGGTGCGTGACGGTAAGGTATCCATTACCCGCTCGCAACTGGCAATGCTCCTCGATAAGCTGGACTGGCGTCAGCCAAAAACATTCCGCCTTAACTCACTGACAATGTTGTAAAAAATGCCTGGCCGCATTATAAAAACGGCCATGAGTCAGAAATACCTCATTCGCATTGCAGAACTGGAAAGCCAGCTCCGTCAGAAAGACCAGCAACTGAGTCTGGTTGAAGAGACGAAGACCTTCCTGCGCTCTGCACTGGCACGTGCCGAAGAAAAGATCGAAGAGGAGGAGCGGGAAATAGAATATCTGAGGGCCCAGATAGAAAAACTGCGCCGGATGCTGTTCGGTACCCGTTCTGAAAAACTGCAGCGTGAGGTTGAACAGGCTGAGGCCCAACTGAAACAACGCGAACAGGAAAGCGATCGTTACAGTGGGCGTGAGGATGACCCGCAGGTTCCCCGCCAGTTGCGACAGTCACGTCATCGTCGTCCGTTACCAGCACATCTTCCCCGTGAAATACACCGCCTGGAGCCTGAAGAAAGTTGTTGCCCGGAGTGTGGCAGTGAGCTGGATTATCTGGGTGAAGTCAGTGCTGAGCAGCTGGAACTGGTGAGTAGCGCCCTGAAAGTGATCCGCACTGTTCGGGTAAAAAAAGCCTGTACAAAATGTGACTGTATAGTTGAAGCGCCAGCGCCGTCCCGCCCGATAGCGCGCGGCATCGCGGGCTCCGGATTACTTGCCCGCGTGTTAACGGGAAAATACTGCGAACACCTGCCACTGTATCGTCAGAGTGAAATCTTTGCCCGACAGGGTGCCGAACTGAGCCGTGCATTAATCTCCAACTGGGTTGACGCGTGCTGCCAGTTAATGACTCCGCTAAATGATGCCCTGTACCGTTACGTGATGAACACCCGCAAGGTTCACACTGACGACACACCGGTAAAAGTGCTGACACCGGGCAGAAAAAAGGCAAAAACAGGACACATCTGGACGTATGTCCGGGATGACCGGAATGCGGGCTCATCAGAGCCACCGGCGGTCTGGTTCGCCTACTCACCAGACAGGCAGGGAAAACATCCGGTACAACACCTTCGTCCCTTCCGGGGTATCCTGCAGGCGGATGCATTCAGCGGTTACGATCGGCTGTTCAGTGCCAAACGTGAAGGTGGTGCACAGACAGAAGTTGCGTGCTGGGTCCATGCCCGGCGAAAAATACACGATGTATGAACGACATCTCTTCTGACGACATTTTCCTGCTGAAACAGCGCCTGGCCGAACAGGTAGCGCTGATCCACGCCCTGCAGGAAAAGCTGAGCAACCGGGAGCGCGAAATAGACCATCTGCAGGCGCAGCTGGATAAACTCCGCCGGATGAACTTCGGCAGTCGTTCCGAAAAAGTCTCCCGCCGTATCGCACAAATGGAAGCCGATCTGAACCGGCTTCAGAAAGAGAGCGATACGCTGACTGGTAGGGTGTATGACCCGGCAGTACAGCGTCCGTTGCGTCAGACCCGCACCCGTAAGCCGTTCCCTGAATCACTACCCCGTGACGAAAAGCGACTGTTGCCTGCGGCGCCGTGCTGCCCGAACTGCGGCGGTTCACTGAGCTATCTGGGCGAGGATACCGCCGAACAGCTGGAGTTGATGCGTAGCGCCTTCCGGGTTATCCGGACGGTACGGGAAAAACATGCCTGTACTCAGTGCGATGCCATCGTGCAGGCACCTGCACCTTCGCGGCCCATCGAGCGGGGTATCGCCGGACCGGGGCTGCTGGCCCGCGTGCTGACCTCGAAGTATGCAGAGCACACCCCGCTGTATCGCCAGTCAGAAATATACGGCCGGCAAGGTGTGGAGCTGAGCCGTTCACTGCTGTCGGGCTGGGTGGATGCATGCTGCCGGCTGCTGTCTCCGCTGGAAGAGGCGCTTCATGGCTATGTCATGACTGACGGCAAACTCCATGCCGATGATACCCCGGTCCAGGTACTGCTGCCGGGTAATAAGAAGACGAAGACCGGGCGGTTGTGGGCGTATGTTCGTGATGACCGCAATGCCGGGTCAGCGTTGGCACCTGCAGTGTGGTTCGCTTACAGCCCGGACAGAAAAGGCATCCATCCGCAGACTCATCTTGCTTGCTTCAGCGGTGTGCTGCAAGCGGATGCGTACGCCGGGTTCAACGAGCTGTATCGCAATGGTGGGATAACGGAAGCTGCCTGCTGGGCTCATGCCCGCCGAAAGATCCACGATGTGCACGTCCGCATCCCGTCAGCACTGACGGAAGAAGCCCTAGAGCAGATCGGTCAGTTGTACGCCATAGAGGCGGATATAAGGGGAATGCCGGCAGAGCAGCGGCTTGCTGAACGTCAGCGAAAAACGAAACCGCTGTTGAAATCCCTGGAAAGCTGGTTGCGTGAAAAGATGAAGACCCTGTTCTTCGGCTCTGGCCATGGTGGTGAGCGGGGAGCGCTACTGTACAGCCTGATCGGGACGTGCAAACTGAATGACGTGGATCCAGAAAGCTACCTTCGCCATGTGCCTGGCGTCATAGCAGACTGGCCGGTCAACCGGGTCAGCGAACTGCTTCCGTGGCGCATAGCACTGCCAGCTGAATAACACATCCCCGTCAATACGGCCCTCGCTGTACGCTTACTTTTGTTCGGACTGCTTATGGCCTTTTTCCACTGGTGTAGCAGGAAAGTTAACCGGCTGCCACCATGAGATGACGTGTAAACCGTGCAGGCATGTTTTCACGTGGTGACGCTTTCATTGGGGGTCTACGCCGGAACCCCAATATTGTTCACATACATGAATTTGAAAAACTAAGCGATACTGCTGTCCGTACCTTATAAACTTATTTCAACGCTTCCGGCAGCGTCACAATCCACAGTTCACTGTCAGACTCCGGTTTCTCCAGTGGCTTCACTCTGAGGGTCGTTTCAACCTGCTTGTCGTCAAGCGTCAGCTTTCCTTCCGCGTTCACCCGATAATCCTTGAATGTCTTGCCCTCGACCGGATGTTGCATCGCCACCTTCACGCCAAAGTCGTTATCGTTCGCCACCGCCAGCGTTTTGCTGTCGATCAGCGCCAACCCTTCAGCCTTCTCCTGCTGCCAGCCCAAGGAGCGCAGATCAACAACCTGCGTTTTCTGCGCAAGGGTAATGCCGCGCTGTGACAGGGTTTTCTCATCATCAAACTCCGGATACTCACCCGGCTTGTCGAAGCCTGACAGGTCGCTCGCCTTATTGAGATCGACCTCGTAAATCAGGTTACGCATTCTGTTGTTTTTATCTCTTCCCTGTTCGATCAGCAGGATGTGCTGGTTATCGAGCGCCACGATGTCTCCGATTTTAGCGTCGCTGTTTTTGCTGTAGGCCGCGCTGTCGATAGGATAACCGTACATCGCGGTTTTTCCGCTTGCCGGATCGAAGCTCACCAGACGCGTAAACAGCGCCTTTTTCTTGCTCTTAGCGTCGATATCCAGCGTACTTTGCACGGCGACAATAATACGCCCGTCCGGCATACGGGTGAGGCCTTCAAAGCCGCGGTTCGCCTGACGCCATTTGAGGATATTTGGCAAACCGCCCGCAATCGCTTTTTCCCCTTCCGCCGCCTGCGGACCGTGGATTGCCAGGATTTTCCCTTTACTGTCGATGTTAATCAGGAACGGGCCATACTCATCGCACAGCCAGTAACCTCCTTTACCATCCGGAGTGATCCCTTCCGTATCCAGCCCGCGATTATCCCCCTTCAGTCTATGTAACGTGTCGCTGAAGGCCACTTCATTGGTGGAGCCAATCACGTCGCTTGCCAGCGGCAGACCGTTGATCGCGCCTTTATCGTCATGCAGAGGACGGGGATCGATGGCCTCCGCTTTGCCGTTTTGTACACGAATCGTCATCAGCAGCGGCGCGAAATCTGGCGTAACGAAAATTTTAGTTTCGTTTTTCCCCTCTTTCGGTGAATCCGCGTTCGGACCGCGATCGGTAATGGTTGCGAATGTCAGGGCATCGCCCTGTTTACCGGTGAACAGCAGGCCAGAACCTATCCCAACCGGAAGGCCGTTCGGGAATGCACTGGCAAATGCGCCGGCGTAGTTCACGTGCGTGCCTTCTGGAAAACTGACGACATAGCGCTCAGCCGTAGGTTGTGCCGCCAGGGCAGAGAAAGAGAGCGTACAACCGATTAGCACGGGAATAATTTTTCTTTTCATATTGTTAGCATCCATAAAGTGAAGATCACACTACACCATAAAGAAGAAACGAGTCAGGAAAATGACATCGAATGGCAACATGCGCGGGCCTGAGGCCAAAGAAATGTAAAACACTGTTGTTATTTGTAACAACGGAAACATTTACGGAAATTATTTGTCTTTCTTCGTGATCAAAAATGCTGTGTCTTGTTGGATTGGAGTGATGAGGGCTGCGTTTAGGAAACGCCCTATATTGTACGGTTGCATTATCGCGGTAGGGGTAATGCACGTGTCAGTATGATGAGCTGACCACACTCACGTGGGTGGACTGGTATAACAATCGACGATTGCTGGAAAGGCAGGGCCATATCCCACCGGCAGAAGCAGAAAAAGCTTATTATGCTTCCATCGGAAACAATGATCTGGCAGCCTGAGTTCACAGATAAAACACTCTCCAGGAAACCCGGGGAGGTTCAGTAATATCTGATCGTAACGGACGGACGCTGGAATTAACCGATGACCGCAGCACAGAGAGTAGGGGATGCGGACGGTCAAAGATCGTGGAGTTGGATTTTATAAATCTGTCTCCAGTAGTAGATGAACTGAATACAAAGTTGCCAGAGAGTGGTCTGTCAGGCAGGGAATCAGAAACCGGATATTATTGACTGGTACATTGTGTCGGGCTGTGTACGTTCTCCCCGGACAGACAGTCTCAGTTCGTAGAATCTATAAATTACTGCTACTGATGCTGCCGGGGAAAGGTGTAACGAAAAAGCAGCCTCCGTTACCGGACAGCAAGAAGGCTGAATGAAGTTTATGGCGTTTGTATTTTGTAATGTCTGGCCATGCAGTAAATCCAGACAGGTTTTTATTATCATGTGAAGTATTCTGACATAAAATACTAAATTTCTATTTTGTGATGAATGCTGCAAAATTGAATCTGCACTCTGATGTAACTTTTATCTGTTTCAGTGAAGCATGCCCACAAACTGAGTTATTAAGTTGTGGAAGAACAGCTCTGTCCCGCCTGCATCTCTCCTTTCAGAAACCAGTATGTTGCCATGCCTCGTCTTAACGGAGAGCGCTGAACCATACCTTCTTTTTCCAGTAATAACAGGTAATAGCGTGCCTGATAATCCGTTACCGCCAGCGCCTCCGCAATTTCTGCGGTTTTCCCTCCATTATGTCTGCTCAGAAAACCCATTATTTCATTCTGCATATCATCATCCTCTCTATATAAGCAAAAGGATAATAAGTGGCTGACTTGTTTTTGACAATTCAAATGTGATCATCATGTTTTTATATTGTATTTGGTGTATTTACTTAATATGCGAAACATATTCACGATTGGATTTCTATCACATTATTTTTATAGTTTTTTCAATGGTAAGGAACGTTGCAAAAAACGATTTTAACGATCTTTTATACTGAATATTCATTCTTATACAGCATTAATCACTAAGGCACCAATCCACTGCAAGATATAACCCTAAAAATAAACAGCTTTACAGATCAAAAGATCGTCAAAATACATGTTTACAACATAAAAAACTAAATATATCTTAAGGAGCCAGGCCCTCCTGTATGGGGGATGAATATTAAGGCAGCCCTGTAGGTGGCGGGGTGGGGAGTATCGAATGGCACAGCATGAAGTTATTACCCGGGGAGGGGATGCTTTTTTACTAAAATTACGTGAGAGCGCGCTGTCATCCGGCTCCATGTCTGAAGAACAATTTTTTTTACTGATAGGTATTTCCTCTATTCACAGTGACAGAGTTATTCTCGCTATGAAGGATTATCTGGTCAGTGGTCATTCCCGTAAAGATGTCTGCGAGAAATACCAGATGAATAATGGATATTTCAGTACAACGCTTGGGCGCCTTACCAGGTTGAATGTCCTCGTTGCCAGACTTGCTCCTTATTATACTGATAGTGTATCAGCTATAGCTGAAGCTGCTTCCCTGTAAAATACGGACAATAAAAAACGCCGGGGCAATACATAATACGCGAGAAATATAAGCCTGCAGTCAAATGAGAGTGCGGGTATTATCAACGAGGCATGCTTTCATTCTCTGCTTTTGCTAAAGCATTCAGTGTGGAGACAGGAGTGCTAACTCATAGCTTATCATCCAGGGAATCTTATCTATAGAGAAGATTCCTGTCGGTTAACCGGAAAATATTATCGGGAGATAATGTCATAAATGCTGCCTGAGTGTATTTCTCACATTGCATTTATGAAGTTCTCCTGAAAAAAGATTCCCGTCGTTCGGGATATTGATTGTGTCTGTTGTGATGACAGATACGGTGTGCGTAGTTCAATTAAAAACAGGAATTAAATATGAAGTTAAAATTCATCTCCATGGCTGTATTTTCAGCTCTGACCCTGGGTGTTGCGACAAATGCGTCTGCTGTCACCACGGTTAATGGTGGTACAGTTCATTTTAAGGGTGAAGTGGTTAATGCTGCATGTGCTGTAAACACTAACTCATTCGATCAGACGGTTAATCTTGGACAGGTTCGTTCCGAAAGATTGAAAGTAGATGGAGCTAAAAGCAATCCAGTTGGATTTACAATTGAATTAAATGATTGTGACTCGCAGGTGTCTGCTGGTGCAGGAATTGTCTTTTCAGGCCCAGCAGTTACTGGTAAAACAGATGTTCTTGCTTTACAAAGTTCTGCAGCGGGTTCTGCAACAAACGTCGGCGTTCAGATTACTGACCATACCGGCAAGGTTGTACCTTTAGATGGAACTGCAAGCTCAACGTTTACATTAACTGACGGAACCAACAAAATTCCATTTCAGGCGGTTTACTACGCAACTGGACAGGCCACTGCTGGTATTGCCAACGCCGACGCCACCTTTAAAGTTCAGTACCAGTAATATCAGAACAGTGTAACGGATATATACCCGGCCAGGGAGGGCTGTTTTTATCCATGCGGGTGTGAGATTAATGAAAATATCGAAAATGGCAATAATGTTATTTTTGCTGTCTCCCGCTGCACTGGCCGGAAACCACTGGCATGTCATGCTTCCGGGAGGAAACATGCGCTTCCAGGGAAAAATAATTGCTGAAGCATGCAGTCTTGCCCTGTCAGACAGGCAGATGACTGTGGATATGGCCGCCGGTGAGTATGGGGACTCTGTGGGCTTTGATATTCACCTTCAGGGCTGCAGCACTGTCGTCAGTCAGCGGGTGGGGATTTCCTTTTATGGCGTGTCAGATATTCACGAGCCGGAGTTGCTGTCGGTGGATGAGGAGAATGATGCCTCAGACGGAATCGCTATCGCTTTATTTAATGAAAGCGGAGAGCTGGTAAAACTTAATCAGCCTCCGGAGAACTGGGTGCATCTTACCCGCGGAGATATGAAACTGCATATGCAGGCGAGGTATAAGGCCACACATTATCCCGTCACCGGGGGAAAGGCAAATGGACAGGTATGGTTTTCTCTGACCTATCTGTAACTGGCAGATATAACGCCATTTAATTAAGGCTGTTAATAACATGATGAAGCACATGCGTATATGGGCCGTTCTGGCATCATTTTTAGTCTTTTTTTATATTCCGCAGAGCTATGCCGGGGTTGCTCTGGGGGCCACCCGTGTGATTTACCCTGAAGGGCAAAAACAGGTACAACTGGCGGTAACAAATAATGATGATAAAAGTAGTTACCTTATTCAGTCATGGATTGAAAATGCTGAGGGAAAAAAGGATGCCCGGTTTGTAATTACTCCTCCGTTATTTTCCATGCAGGGAAAGAAAGAGAATACCCTGAGAATTATTGATGCCACAAACGGACAGATGCCGGAAGACAGGGAAAGTTTGTTCTGGGTGAATGTCAAGGCCATCCCGGCCATGGATAAGGCGAAAACCGGCGAGAATTATCTGCAGTTTGCAATTGTCAGCAGAATTAAACTGCTCTACCGTCCACAGGGACTGGTTATTCCGCCAGAACAGGCACCGGGTAAATTAGAGTTCACCCGTGAAAACGGAGGGCTGACTCTGTTTAATCCGACGCCGTATTATCTGACAGTGACTGACTTAAAGGCCGGAAATAAAAGTCTTGAAAACACCATGGTACCCCCACAGGGAAAGGTCACTGTGAATATCCCTGGAGGATACACCGGAGGAGATATTACTTATAAAACAATTAACGATTATGGTGCTCTGACTGAACAGGTGAAGGGTGTTGTGAAGTAACTCAGTTATTTCTGGTACTGGTTGTGTTTGGCTGCTGATTTTATTTTTTCGCTCAGTGTGGGGGCTGACATGTTTTTCGGAGATGGCGGACAGCTCCTGTCTGATAAATCACTGACCGGCTCTGCTGGCGGGGGTAATAACAGAATGAAATTTAATATACTGCCGCTGGCATTTTTTATCGGGATAATTGTTTCTCCGGCCCGGGCTGAGCTCTATTTTAATCCGCGTTTTCTGTCTGATGACCCGGATGCGGTTGCGGACCTGTCTGCATTTACACAGGGGCAGGAGCTTCCG
>OMBO01001204.1_pt1 | contig 10659 bp, 10 predicted proteins | sample 1644901 | NCBI WGS metagenome assembly OMBO01 (sample SAMEA103958144, study PRJEB25191) | human gut metagenome | reverse complement strand
CCAGCCGCTATCGGTCCTTATGTTCAAGGCAAAATTGTTAATGGTTTACTCTATGCATCAGGCCAAATTCCGTTGAATCCATTGAACGGAGAGATTGTTGGAGATAGCATTGAGACTCAAACCGAACAGGTGATGAAAAATATTTCTGCTATTTTGAAAGAAGCCCATTCTGATTTTGACTTAGTCATCAAAACAACATGTTTCTTGAAAAATATTGAAGATTTTTCACGATTTAATGCAATTTATTCAAAGTTTTTTGATAAAGAATTCCCAGCGCGTTCCGCTGTTGGAGTCGCAGGATTACCTAAAAATGTCCTTATTGAAATAGAAGTCATTGCAGAAGTTAAATCCTAAAATTAAAACATATTAGCTATAAAAATTACTGACAAGATTTCTGTCAGTAATTTTTTTGGTTACAAGTCAGTCTTTTTTACGTATAGAAAATTATAAGCCAATTTTAAAATTGCTGACAAAGCTGTCAGTAAAAAATGGAGGAATTATGATAACAAATTTTGATTTATATCGTTGGAAAAAAGCTGGCATGACCAATTTAGGAGTAAATAAACTTTTAAAATTTTTTCATAGATATGATAAAAAAATAAGTTTAAGACAAATGGGACAAGTAGCACAACTTAAATCAATTCCCAACTTTATTGAACAATATAAAAATCAAGACGTAATTAAACTGAGAGAAGAGTATAAAATATACCCTTCATTTTCTCTTCTTGATGAAATTTATCCCGAAAGGCTCAAGGAAATTTACAATCCACCTGTTCTATTATTTTATCAAGGAGATATAGGACTCTTAAAAACTCCTAAATTAGCTTTTGTTGGTAGTCGACAAGCAAGCTCACAAGGAATTAAAGCCGTTCAAAAAATTGTGACAGAGTTGAACCAAAATTTTACGATTGTCAGCGGACTCGCTAAAGGAATTGATACAGCAAGTCATCTTTCTGCCATTAAAAATAAAATCCCTACAATTGCAGTTATCGGTACAGGCTTAGATATCTTTTATCCTTTAGAAAATCGAAAAATTCAAGAATATCTTGCTAAAAACCAACTAATTCTATCAGAATATTCAGTCGGAGAAAAACCACTTCGCTATCATTTTCCTGAACGCAATCGTATCATTGCGGGACTTTCACATGGTGTAGTAGTGATAGAAGCAAAGTTACGAAGTGGTAGTTTAATTACTTGTGAGCGCGCTCTGGAAGAAGGAAGAGATATTTTCGCTGTACCAGGAAACATAGCAGATGGATTTTCAGATGGCTGTAATCATCTAATACAACAAGGAGCAAAATTAATCTATCAAGCCCAAGATATCTTAGAAGAATATTTGTATGATTAAAAAAACCCTTTATCACCTTGCACCACAAGACTTAAGTCGGTTTTTACAGTACAAAAAGATATCAAGTTCTACTATAAGAAAACTAAATAACTTGACATATTGAAGAAAAGCATTTATTATGAGAGAGTGAATTTAATGTAAATAAGAGTATTAACACCTCTTAAACTATTATTTTACTTCCACATTCGATATATACCTCTATGAATTAAGATACAATAACTAAAAGATAGTGGATACCAAAAAGAATAAATAGGAAAAATTATGCCAACTTCAACTAAAAGTAAAACAAAAACAACTACAAAGAAAAAAACAACACGAAAAAGAGTTACTCCAGGTAAAAATCTGGTTATTGTAGAATCGCCAGCAAAAGCTAAAACAATTGAAAAATATTTAGGTCGAAACTACAAAGTTGTGGCTTCAGTAGGTCATATTCGTGATTTGAAAAAATCAACCATGTCTGTTGATATAGAGAATGACTATGAACCTCAATATATTAATATTCGTGGGAAAGCCCCATTAATCAACTCTCTCAAAAAAGAAGCAAAGGCTGCCAAAGCCGTCTATCTCGCAAGTGACCCGGACCGTGAAGGTGAAGCAATTTCTTGGCACTTAGCACATATCTTAAATCTTCCACTTGAAGAAAAAAATCGGGTGGTCTTTAATGAAATCACTAAAGATGCTGTTAAAAATGCCTTTAAGGAACCGCGTCAAATTGATGTGGACTTAGTTGATGCCCAACAAGCACGCCGAGTTCTTGACCGTTTGGTGGGTTATTCAATTAGTCCTATTCTATGGAAAAAAGTCAAAAAAGGACTTTCAGCAGGTCGAGTTCAATCTATTGCCTTAAAACTAATTGTTGACCGCGAGAATGAAATTAATGCTTTTATTCCAGAAGAGTATTGGTCAATTGATGGTGAATTTAAAAAAGGAACTAAAAAATTCAAAGCATCCTTCTGGGGAATTGACGGAAAAAAACATCCTTTAAAAACCAATGAAGATGTCATCAAAGTCATGGAACGCTTAGACGGTCCTGATTTTAACGTAGATAAAGTTGAAAAGAAAGAACGTCGCAGAAACGCTCCTCTTCCTTATACAACTAGCTCAATGCAACAAGACGCGGCTAATAAACTTAATTTTCGTACTCGTAAAACAATGATGGTTGCTCAACAACTTTATGAAGGTCTTACTTTAGGAAGCCAGGGCCATCAAGGTTTAATTACCTATATGCGTACAGACTCGACACGTATTTCTCCTGTTGCACAAAGTGCAGCCCACAATTATATTGCTGATCAATTTGGAGAAAAATATAGTAAACACGGTTCAAAAGTTAAAAATGCCTCTGGAGCCCAAGATGCCCACGAAGCAATTCGACCTTCAAATGTTTTTAACACTCCAGACGCCATTGCTAAATATCTAGACAAAGATCAATTAAAACTTTACACACTCATCTGGAATCGTTTCGTTGCCAGTCAAATGGTTGCAGCTATTTTTGATACTGTTAAAGTAAATCTGTCTCAAAATGGTGTTATCTTTATTGCCAATGGTTCACAAGTGAAATTTGACGGTTATCTGCGAATCTACAATGATTCTGATAAATCAAATATGCTTCCAGAGATGGAAGAAAATGAAACTGTCAAAAAAGCGAATGTTAAACCAGAACAACATTTCACTCAACCACCAGCTAGATATTCCGAAGCAACACTCATCAAGACATTGGAAGAAAATGGAGTGGGACGTCCCTCAACTTATGCGCCTACACTAGAAACAATTCAAAAACGTTATTATGTGAGATTATCAGCAAAACGTTTTGAACCTACAGAGCTTGGAGAAATTGTCAATAAGCTTATTGTTGAGTTCTTCCCTAACATTGTAAATACTGAATTTACAGCTGAAATGGAAAAAGATCTTGATGAAGTTGAAGAAGGAAAACGTCAATGGATTGAGGTTGTTGACCAATTTTACAAACCCTTTGCAAAAGAACTTGAAAATGCCGAAGAAGGTATGGAAAAAATCCAAATCAAGGATGAACCTGCTGGCTTTGACTGTGATGTTTGTGGAAGTCCGATGGTAATTAAGTTGGGACGTTTTGGAAAATTTTACGCTTGTAGCAACTTCCCAGATTGCCGAAACACCAAAGCAATTGTCAAAGAAATTGGTGTAAAATGTCCACTTTGCCATGAAGGAAATATTATTGAACGCAAAACAAAGAAAAATAGAATTTTCTATGGTTGTGATCGTTACCCAGACTGTGAATTCACAAGTTGGGACAAACCTATCGGACGTGATTGTCCTAAATCTGGACATTTTCTTGTTGAAAAGAAAGTTCGCGGTGGCGGTAAACAAGTGGTATGTTCAAATGATGAATGTGACTATCAAGAAGAAAAACAAAAATAAAAGGCGCTTCCGCGCTTTTTTATTATATTAATCAATGGAAAAATTTACTAAATTTAGATATAATTGGGACTATGAAAAAAACACATATTAACGTTATTGGAGCGGGACTTGCTGGTTCTGAAGCTGCTTATCAAATTGCTAAGCGTGGCATTCCCGTTAAACTATACGAAATGCGAGGCGTTAAACAAACCCCTCAACACAAAACAGATAAATTTGCTGAACTAGTCTGTTCAAATTCTCTTCGTGGAGCTGCAATCACTAACGCGGTTGGTCTCTTAAAAGAAGAAATGAGAAGACTTGATTCTGTCATTATCAAGGCAGCGGAAGTGACTCAAGTACCTGCTGGAGGAGCCCTAGCTGTTGATAGAGAAGGTTTCTCTGATTTTGTCACAAGAGAAGTTTCTAACCATCCATTGGTTGAAGTAATTCGTGAAGAAATTACTGATCTTCCAGAAGATGAAATTACAATTATTGCTACTGGACCTCTAACTTCAGATAAATTAGCAGAAAAAATTCATGAATTTAACGGTGCGGATGGCTTTTATTTTTATGATGCAGCAGCACCGATTATTGACGCCAACTCGATTAATTTTGAAAAAGTCTATAAAAAATCTCGATATGATAAAGGTGAAGCTGACTATATCAACTGTCCAATGACCAAGGAAGAATTTCAAGCCTTTCAAGAAGCTTTAATTTCTGCTGAAGAAGCTCCTTTAAACTCTTTTGAAGATTTAAAAGTCTTTGAAGGTTGTATGCCTATTGAAGAAATGGCCAAACGTGGTTATAAAACGATGCTATTTGGCCCGATGAAACCTGTTGGATTGGAATATCCTGAAGATTATAAAGGACCCAGAGACGGTGATTTTAAGACTCCCTATGCAGTTGTTCAACTTCGCCAAGATAATGCTTCCGCATCTTTGTACAATATCGTAGGATTTCAAACTCATTTAAAATGGGGAGAACAAAAACGAGTTTTCCAAATGATTCCAGGTCTTGAAAATGCTGAATTCGTTCGTTATGGAGTCATGCATCGTAATTCTTACATGGATTCTCCAAATCTTCTTAAACAAACCTTCCAATCTCGCAAACAAGAGAATCTGTTCTTTGCAGGACAAATGACAGGAGTAGAGGGCTATGTAGAATCAGCTGCTTCTGGTTTAGTTGCTGGAATTAATGCTGTCAAACTCTTTAATGACGAAGAAGTAGTTATATTCCCAAAAACAACGGCGATTGGAAGTTTACCTTACTACATCACCCATACTGACAGCAAACATTTTCAACCAATGAATGTAACCTTCGGAATTGTTGAAGAATTAGAAGGCCCACGAATTCGTGATAAAAAAGAACGTTATACTAAGGTAGCAGAGCGTGCTTTAAATAGCTTAACAGATATTATTTCAAAAGATAATCTATAACAAATAAAAAACACTTGGAATTTGAATCAAGTGTTTTTTATTTGTTATAGATTATCTAGAGCATTTTTTTGTTCTTCATTGATAATATGAGTATAAAGGTCTGTAACTTGAGTTGAAGCATGCCCTAACTGATTGCTCACCAATACCTGAGAATTTGTTTGAGCATAAAGTCGAGTCGCAAGTGTATGTCTAAGTTTGTGAGGGGTCACTCGTACTTTAAATGCTTGAGAATATTTAGCAACTAATTTTTCAACACTAGAAGGATCTATTCGACTAGGAACATCTCTATAAAGTGTCACAAAAAATGCCGTATCTTTCGCTGTAGTCTTATAACGTTGACTTCGTACTTCCAAGTATCTTTCAAAATAAGTTTTGGCAAAAGGAGCATAAGGAACAGCATCCCTTTTTCCTCCTTTACGAGTTACCTCAACAACCATAGTAATAAGATTTAAATCTCTTAAATCTACATTAACTGCCTCAGAAAGACGAATACCAGAGGCTAAAATAAGTGCAATAATTGCTAAATCACGTTCTTTATTTTTGAAAAAACTAGAACGAGCTCTATTTGATAATGTTTTTTCGTATTCATTATCAATATAGTCAAGAAAACCTTGAGTTTCATCTCCCAAAAAAAGCTTCCCTTTAATATTCTCAGCACGAGAAGCTAAAGTTTCGGATTTTTTCTTAGTCTGTACCTTCTTCATAACATTACGATAGAAGTAAGGCTCACCATCTTCATTTTCAACCTCTTCAGTAAGGTATTTATAAAGACTAGAAAGAGCAGATAGAGTACGATTAATTGTTGTTTGACTTACCCCATAACGGGTAGAGCGCGTATTTAAACGAGGTCTCTCCCTAAGATAGAGGATGAATGACTCCAAATCTCGTTTAGTTAAGTTTTCTAAAACAGAGAGGGAAACATCAGTTATCTTATCAACATCAGCAACTCCAGAATCGACCAACCAACTAAAGAAACGTTCATATTCTTTAAGATATTCATAAAGTGTATTCAAACTATAAGGAATAGTAAGTTTAGATTGATAATATTCTAAAACATAAGAAGGCATGATGTGTTTTAGTTTTTCAATATTTTGTATTAATTGTTCACGTTTCATAGATTTAAGTATACCAGAAGAGATATCCAATTGTCAAGAAAATTACAGTTTTTCGGAAAGATGTGACTTAAAACATATAGGAGTTCTGTGTCACACCTTTTCAAAAGGTTTCGTAAACCTTGATATTATAAGGTTTTTGTGACACGTTGCTCTCCTGCTTTTTGTTTTAATTTTCTTTCAAAATAGTTTTTTCCGAAGTTTTTTGTTTTTCCATAAAATAAGACTTATAATAGTTATCATAAAGACTCAGTTACTCACAAAAAAGGGAGATTCCGATTAAGAATCTCCCTTTTACATCATTTGACTTGACTTTTTATGCATATTTTCCAATACAAAAATCCATCCTTTGAGGTAACCACGGCAACAATCTTAACCCTTTGTGGGCCACTTTTGGTTTCAACAGCCGCCTCGTCGCCTTTACGTAGTCTAATTGGTTGTAGGTGGTCTGGTACCTTCCAATAGCGTTTGTGTTTGTCATTTCCGTTAATATGGACGGCTTGAATGATTTTCATGATTTACTCCCTGTTATTTAATTACGTTAACTTGATTATATCAAAAAATGTACAGTAAATAAATTTCAGATAGTTTGTGAAATTTATAACTTTCTTAATGCATCTTTAGCTTCAGCACTGACAATGTGGGTATATAGTTCTGTAGGTTTAGTTGATGAATGCCCTAATTGGTTGCTGACAAGGACTTGAGAGTGACTGACATTATATAGACTTGTTGCGAATGTATGCCTTAGAGTATGAGGTGTCACTCGAACTTTATAGGCTTCTGAATACTTCGCTACTAGCTTATTTATCGAAGCATTCGAGATTTTTCTAATTTGTTGGTTGTAATCAGTAATAAAAAGTGCTTGTATTTCAGTTTCTATGCTACTTCTTGCCCCAAAATAATCTGTTATATATCTGTGTGAAAAGTGGGCAATTGGCACTACATCTTTCTTGCCTTCTTTTCGCATCACTCTTACTTTACCAGTTTCAAGGTTTAAATCGTTAAGATTGATCCCTACAAGTTCCGCACAACGTAATCCAGATGATAAAAAAAGACTTAATATAGCTAAATCCCTGACTTTATTTTTCTTGAAACTAGTTCTTGCACGATTACTGATAGACTTTTCATAGTCTTGCTCAACAAATTCTAAAAAGGCTTTGGTTTCATCGCCTAAAAAGAGTTTCCCTTCAAGTTGAGCCGCACGGTAATGCAAGGTTTCGCTTTTTTTCGGATATGAATTAAACGGCTAACATTTCTAGTCATGTAAGTATTGCCATTACTATCTTCGGTTTGTTCGCAAAGATAATTATATAGGCTTTTTATTGCAGCAATTGTTCGATTTAATGCTGATGTATGTGTATTTGAACCGCATTTTGTTTCTAATCGTAACCGTTCATGAAGAACAAAGTCCTCTAGTTCACGTTTCGTTACGTTTTCCATTTCGTTCAAAGTGATTTCTTTGATGTTAGCATGGTTCGTTATGTAATTTTCACTCATCCAATTCAAATATTTCCTGAACTCTAGGCAGTAAGAGTAAATAGAGGCAATACTCAGCGGTACAGTGTCCTTAGACTGGATAAACTCATTGACGTATTAGGGAAACTCAAGCATGAGTTTATTTACATTATAACGATAACCATGATTTTCTGACATCTCTTTTTATTGTTCCTCAACATTTTCTATTCAAATTAGAATATATTGTAGTTAATTATTAAAGTATTGTCAATTTTTATTAGATTAGAACTCAAAACTTAATGCATAGCGTTCTGGTTATTCCTGACCGTTTTTTGCTTTGGACTTTTTTTATTATTTTTTTCATCCTCATCTATTCAATTATTTTTTTGGTAAAAGATATTTATTTTGTTACTATTTTTAGTTTGTTAATAGTGGGTAATTTGTAGTGGCTGATTTAACGTAATCTGGAAAAACCGTAATCCGATAAATCCAGTTTCTGGAATATCCGTAATACGGAAAAGGCGTTCTACGGTTACCGAAATACGGATTTTCAGTAATACGGTAATTTAATCCGAAAAACGGGTTTTCAGTATTTCGGTGTATAAACCTCAGAAGAAGGCTTCAGCATTTTATAAATGGATTAAAATTACTTAGCAGGTCTGAACATTTTAAAATGATATATATCTTTCCGAAAAAGTTTGCTTTTTCTCATAGTATTGCTAACATTTTTAGATACAATATTAATATTGATAACCTTCTCTAATACCAACCCCAATACTGACCTCAATACCGACCCTAATACTAAAAAAAGCCACTTTAATTGTGGCCTTTTTAGTTAAGTTCAATCTAAAACAGTTGAGAGTCCTTCCTCAATAGTCGTGATTTTAAAATCTGGAAATTGCTTCTTAAATTTATCAGAAATAAATAGATTATCTTGACGATAGCGTGGAAGTAATTCGTTTAGTTCTTGCATACTTTTATTAAATGACTTAATGAGGTTAAATTGCCACTCTCGAATCACTCTGGCTTTTACTTTCTTATTTAATATTTTTTCTGCAATTTGTCTCAGTTCTTTGTAACTGTGTGGTTTATCACAGGGCAAATGCCAAGTTTGATTGTAGGCTGAAGGTGTATTTGCAATTAAGACCATAGCACGACTCGCATCAGGTGTCCATATCAAGCTTCTCTGGCAACTTGAATTGATGGGGATACTAGCCGTCTTATCCTCTTTAATTTTGTCTAAAAACATTGTATTAGTGATACTTTGTGTTTTATCAGGTCCATAAAATTCTGGTGCTCGACATATCACGGCATCTAACTCACGATTGTGTATTTCAGATAAGACCATTTCAGCCATTTTTGCACGTACAATTGACTTTCTTCCTACTGGAATAAATGGTGTATTCTCGGTTTGTGGTTCGCTGTCTTTAGGATACATATAGGTATTATCAAAAAATACTAATTTGCTTCCATATAGTTTGCATGCTGTAATAACATTTTCCATAATTTTAAAAAAATTGGCTTCCCAAAGTGAACTATCCATGGGTAATCCTACAGTGAAATATACAATATCACTCCCATCTATAGCAGTTTTAGTCTGTTCAAAATCCATTAAATCCGCTGAAACTAACTCATCTGTTGGATGTATCTTTTTAGGTCGGCGTCCAACTAAACGAATTTTTTTGTATATTTTCGATATATTTCCTTTGCAACTTCCTGACCTATTTGTCCATTACTACCTAATACTGTTTGCACCTATTTTACCTCCTCAAGAAATTGTTTTGCTACCGCTCTTACAGAAAAAGGATTTTGTCCTGTAATGATTCGCCCATCTTTAACGGCAAATTCCTTACAAAATCTTTTCTTCTTAAAATTTGCCCCTCTTTTTATTGCTTCAACTTCATTAAAAAAAGGTACTATTTTAGTCTTTCTAGCAAGTATTTCTTCTGTTTTAGTAAAACCAGTGATATTCTTATCTTTAATATAATAATTTCCTGCCTCATCTTTTATGTTAAGAAGCCCAGCAATACCATGACAAACTGATAAAAGAAAGCCTTCATTTTCATATATTTCACTTGCTAAACGCTCTATCTCCTCGGAATGATAAAAATCCCACATCACTCCATGACCGTCTGTATAATATATAGCAAAATAATCTGCAGGATTCACCTGTTTAGGCGATAAAGTATTTGACAGTCCACGAACTATAAAATCTCGATTAGAATATATTTTCATAATGGATCCATCAATATATTTCATACTTCTTGGGTCAATAGGTACATACCCTCCCTTAGGACTAACAAAATCATACTGAACTCCAGCCTTATTTAACTCGTCAACAAATTCTGCCGCTTCCCCCAGCCATAAGCCGGTAGCTTCATAACTATTGCCATATTTTTCAACATTTGTTTCAACTATTAAGACCTTTTTCATGATTTTTCCTCTATTATTTCTAGGGTATTATCTAACAAGTCTTTTAATCTTTTTATATTATCCATATTGTGTGTCAGATAGTAGTGATTTTTGGTGCCTTCTCTTTTAAAATCTACCATGTTAACACTTTTTAATACTTTTAAGTGATGTGATGTTGCTGGTCTCGACAAATTTATTTTGTGGGCTATTTCCTCAACTCGAAGTCCTTCACAAGAAAGATTATCAAGCAGTGCCATAATAATATCCTGACGATTCGTATTACCCAAAGCCTGTAAAAATCCGGTCAGATCAGAGAATTGTGTTTTTAAGTCCATTTTATCTCCTATTTTCTATGAACATTCTTTTAATAGTTTAATAAATTAAACCATTAAACCGTTAAGAAGTCAAAAGATTAAATTTTTGTGTGTTTTAAATCAATTTCTTAGATATCAAAAAAAGAATATACATACAATATCCCTCTATCTAATTTTTTCTTAGTAGCTATTCCTTTGATATTTTTCGT
>OMBO01001201.1_pt1 | contig 10698 bp, 9 predicted proteins | sample 1644901 | NCBI WGS metagenome assembly OMBO01 (sample SAMEA103958144, study PRJEB25191) | human gut metagenome | reverse complement strand
CTGGTGTATTTACCCGGATTTTTCAGCGCCATAATCAGCGCACCGTGACCACCCATGGAATGACCGCTAATAGCGCAGCGGTCGCTGACATTAAATTGCGACTGAACCAGCGCCGGTAATTCATCGCGCAGATAATCATACATCCGGTAATGCGTCGCCCACGGTGGTTGCGTGGCGTTAAGATAAAACCCCGCGCCCTGGCCTAAATCGTAGCCATCGTCGTTGGCAACCTGTTCGCCGCGCGGGCTGGTGTCTGGCATCACCAGTACAATCCCCAGTTCCGCCGCCACGCGCTGGGCACCCGCCTTGGTGGTGAAGTTCTCGTCATTGCAGGTTAATCCGGAAAGCCAGTACAGCACTGGTGGCGGGGTGTGATCACGAGGTGGTGGGAGAAAGATACTGAACGTCATCGGGCAGTTTAAGGTACTGGAGTCGTGTCGCCAGCGTTGCTGCCAGCCTTCAAAACAGCGGTGCTCTTCGAGCATTTCCATGCGTGGCTCCTTGTTGTGTTGTTTGCAATTTCTTCATCATACCGTTTATTCAATGTGCTGTGAGTAACTTTCACTTCCGTATTTGCATAACGATGTTTTAACATCTGCTGATGAAAGGCAGCGGCAATTACAATAATTATCGCTGTGAATACTGGATTATGTGCGCCGCCTCACGCACAATAATCAGGCTGTAAATCAGCTTAATAACTTTGCCCCCACGCAGGGCGGAGGCGTCACACCTGCAGGAGAAATCATAAATGCCATCACTCAGTAAAGAAGCGGCCCTGGTTCATGAAGCGTTAGTTGCGCGAGGACTGGAAACACCGCTGCGCCCGCCCGTGCATGAAATGGATAACGAAACGCGCAAAAGCCTTATTGCTGGTCATATGACCGAAATCATGCAGCTGCTGAATCTCGACCTGGCTGATGACAGTTTGATGGAAACGCCGCATCGCATCGCTAAAATGTATGTCGATGAAATTTTCTCCGGTCTGGATTACGCCAATTTCCCGAAAATCACCCTCATTGAAAACAAAATGAAGGTCGATGAAATGGTCACCGTGCGCGATATCACTCTGACCAGCACCTGTGAACACCATTTTGTTACCATCGATGGCAAAGCGACGGTGGCCTATATCCCGAAAGATTCGGTCATCGGTCTGTCAAAAATTAACCGTATTGTGCAGTTCTTTGCCCAGCGTCCGCAGGTACAAGAACGTCTGACGCAGCAAATTCTCATTGCGCTACAAACGCTGCTGGGCACCAATAACGTGGCTGTCTCTATCGACGCGGTGCATTACTGCGTGAAGGCGCGTGGCATCCGCGATGCAACCAGTGCCACGACAACGACCTCTCTTGGTGGATTGTTCAAATCCAGTCAGAATACGCGCCACGAGTTTCTGCGCGCTGTGCGTCATCACAACTGATTAAAAGGCAGGAACCATGGAGCGCAACGTCACGCTCGATTTTGTTCGCGGCGTCGCCATTCTGGGGATCCTGCTATTAAACATCAGCGCCTTTGGGCTACCAAAGGCGGCTTATCTCAATCCCGCCTGGTACGGCGCTATTACGTCGCAGGATGCATGGACCTGGGCATTTCTCGATCTCATCGGCCAGGTGAAATTCCTCACGCTTTTTGCTCTGCTGTTTGGTGCGGGCCTGCAAATGTTGCTGCCCCGTGGCAGACGATGGATCCAGTCGCGGTTAACGCTGTTAGTCTTGCTGGGCTTTATTCACGGTTTATTGTTCTGGGACGGCGATATTCTGCTGGCTTACGGGCTGGTGGGCTTAATCTGCTGGCGGCTGGTGCGCGATGCGCCATCGGTAAAAAGCCTGTTTAATACAGGCGTCATGCTTTATCTGGTGGGGCTTGGCGTTTTGCTGTTATTGGGGCTGATTTCCGACAGCCAGACCAGCCGCGCCTGGACACCTGATGCATCGGCTATTTTGTATGAAAAGCACTGAAAACTTCACAGTGGTGTTGACGCGATCAGTAATCGTGCCGATGGTGTTGGCAACAGTTTACTGGCACTGGGCGCACAGTATGGCTGGCAACTGGCAGGGATGATGCTCATTGGTGCCGCATTGATGCGCAGTGGCTGGCTGAAAGGGCAGTTCAGCTTTCGTCACTATCGTCGTACTGGTTTTGTGCTGGTGGCGATTGGGGTGATCATTAACCTTCCTGCCATCGCCCTGCAATGGCGACTGGACTGGGCGTATCGTTGGTGCGCCTTCTTACTTCAGATGCCGCGGGAACTGAGTGCGCCGTTTCAGGCGATTGGCTATGCGTCGCTGTTTTATGGCTTCTGGCCGCAATTAAGCCGCTTTAAGCTGGTGCTGGCAATCGCCTGTGTCGGACGGATGGCACTGACCAACTATCTATTGCAAACGCTGATTTGTACTACGCTTTTTTACCACCTCGGTTTGTTTATGCAGTTTGACCGTCTGGAGCTGCTGGCGTTTGTTATTCCGGTATGGCTGGCGAATATCTTCTTCTCTGTTATCTGGCTGCGTTACTTCCGCCAGGGGCCGGTGGAATGGCTCTGGCGTCAGTTAACTTTGCGTGCTGCCGGACCGACAATATCTAAAACATCAAGATAACGATCTGGATCACATTCGTTAACAAAACGGCTGTAACCGTTTCCATTGCTGTGACTCGATTCACGAAGTCCTGTATTCAGTGCTGACAAAATAGCCGCCAGCAAGCAGTCATTTACTGCAATCTCATAACAGGTAGTGAATATGATCACCATTCGTGATGTAGCGCGTCAGGCTGGCGTCTCTGTGGCAACGGTTTCCCGGGTGCTCAATAACAGCACGCTGGTCAGTGCCGATACGCGTGAAGCAGTAATGAAAGCCGTGAGTGAGCTGGATTATCGGCCAAACGCCAATGCCCAGGCGCTGGCAACTCAGGTTAGCGATACCATTGGCGTGGTGGTGATGGACGTTTCTGATGCGTTTTTCGGCGCGCTGGTAAAAGCGGTGGATCTGGTCGCCCAGCAGCATCAGAAATACGTGCTAATCGGCAATAGCTATCATGAAGCGGAAAAAGAGCGTCACGCCATTGAGGTGTTAATTCGCCAGCGTTGTAATGCGTTGATTGTTCACTCAAAAGCATTGAGTGACGATGAACTGGCACAATTTATGGATAACATTCCCGGTATGGTGTTAATCAACCGCGTTGTGCCGGGGTACGCCCATCGTTGCGTTTGCCTGGATAATCTCAGCGGTGCCCGAATGGCGACGCGCATGTTGCTGAATAACGGTCATCAACGTATTGGTTATCTTTCTTCCAGCCACGGCATTGAAGATGACGCCATGCGTAAAGCAGGCTGGATGAGTGCGTTGAAAGAGCAGGATATTATTCCGCCGGAAAGCTGGATTGGCACTGGCACGCCGGACATGCCGGGCGGTGAGGCGGCGATGGTTGAACTGCTGGGGCGCAATCTACAACTAACCGCTGTATTTGCTTATAACGACAATATGGCCGCTGGCGCACTGACAGCATTAAAAGATAATGGCATTGCGATTCCGTTACATCTCTCAATCATTGGTTTCGATGATATTCCCATCGCCCGTTACACCGACCCGCAATTAACGACTGTGCGTTATCCCATTGCTTCAATGGCTAAATTAGCTACCGAACTGGCCTTGCAGGGGGCAGCAGACAATATTGATCCTCGTGCCAGCCACTGTTTTATGCCGACGTTAGTGCGTCGCCATTCTGTCGCAACACGCCAGAATGCGGCGGCGATCACTAACTCAACAAATCAGGCGATGTAACCGCTTTCAATCTGTGAGTGATTTCACAGTATCTTAACAATGTGATGGCTATGATTGCACCGTTTTAACGTTGTAACCCGTATGTAACAGTGAATAATCACTTTCACCGAGGTAATAGCGTCATAACAACAATTAAAGCCGTTTTCTGGAGCGTTACCGGGCATGGAAGAACGAATTTTAAAAAGTGAGCTTCGGCGTTCAGTAACACTTCATTAACTCTACTGCCCCGCCGAGCATTTATCTCAAGCACTACCCTGCATAAGAAAAACCGGAGATACCATGAATAAGAAGGTGTTAACCCTGTCTGCTGTGATGGCCAGCATGTTATTCGGTGCCGCTGCACACGCTGCTGATACTCGCATTGGTGTAACAATCTATAAGTACGACGATAACTTTATGTCTGTAGTGCGCAAGGCTATTGAGCAAGATGCGAAAGCCGCGCCAGATGTTCAGCTGCTGATGAATGATTCTCAGAATGACCAGTCCAAGCAGAACGATCAGATCGACGTATTGCTGGCGAAAGGGGTGAAGGCACTGGCAATCAACCTGGTTGACCCGGCAGCTGCGGGTACGGTGATTGAGAAAGCGCGTGGGCAAAACGTGCCGGTGGTTTTCTTCAACAAAGAACCGTCTCGTAAGGCGCTGGATAGCTACGACAAAGCCTACTACGTTGGCACTGACTCCAAAGAGTCCGGCATTATTCAGGGTGATTTGATTGCTAAACACTGGGCGGCGAATCAGGGTTGGGATCTGAACAAAGACGGTCAGATTCAATTCGTACTGCTGAAAGGTGAGCCGGGGCATCCGGATGCAGAAGCACGTACCACTTACGTGATTAAAGAATTGAACGACAAAGGCATTAAAACTGAACAGTTACAGTTAGATACCGCTATGTGGGATACCGCTCAGGCGAAAGATAAGATGGACGCCTGGCTGTCTGGCCCGAACGCCAACAAAATCGAGGTGGTTATCGCCAACAACGACGCGATGGCAATGGGCGCGGTAGAAGCACTGAAAGCACACAACAAGTCCAGCATTCCGGTGTTTGGCGTCGATGCGCTGCCAGAAGCGCTGGCGCTGGTGAAATCCGGTGCACTGGCGGGCACCGTACTGAACGATGCTAACAACCAGGCGAAAGCGACCTTTGATCTGGCGAAAAACCTGGCCGATGGCAAAGGTGCGGCTGATGGCACCAACTGGAAAATCGACAACAAAGTAGTCCGCGTACCTTATGTTGGCGTAGATAAAGACAACCTGGCTGAATTCAGCAAGAAATAAGACTGATTGGGCGCAGTCGTTTACTGCGCCCTTATTGTATGGCCAACAAGGTAAAATTATATGGTCAGCTCAACGACTCCGTCTTCCGGGGAATACTTGTTGGAAATGAGCGGTATCAACAAGTCTTTTCCTGGTGTTAAGGCACTTGATAACGTTAACTTAAAAGTCCGACCACATTCTATCCATGCATTAATGGGGGAAAATGGTGCGGGAAAATCAACATTATTAAAATGCCTGTTTGGTATTTATCAAAAAGACTCTGGCACCATTTTATTCCAGGGTAAAGAGATCGATTTCCATTCCGCCAAAGAAGCACTGGAAAATGGTATTTCGATGGTACATCAGGAGTTAAACCTGGTATTACAACGTTCGGTGATGGACAACATGTGGCTGGGGCGATATCCCACCAAAGGCATGTTTGTCGATCAGGACAAAATGTACCGCGAAACCAAAGCGATTTTTGATGAACTGGATATTGATATCGATCCGCGTGCGCGCGTCGGTACATTATCTGTTTCGCAAATGCAGATGATCGAAATCGCCAAAGCGTTTTCCTATAACGCGAAAATTGTGATTATGGATGAACCGACTTCTTCGTTAACCGAAAAAGAGGTCAATCATCTGTTCACTATTATTCGTAAATTAAAAGAGCGCGGCTGCGGTATTGTTTATATCTCGCATAAAATGGAAGAAATCTTCCAGTTATGTGATGAAGTTACCGTATTGCGCGACGGTCAGTGGATCGCTACCGAACCGCTGGCAGGACTGACGATGGACAAGATCATCGCCATGATGGTTGGGCGTTCTCTTAACCAGCGTTTCCCTGACAAAGAAAACAAGCCGGGCGAAGTGATTCTGGAAGTGCGTAACCTGACGTCGCTGCGCCAGCCGTCGATACGCGATGTCTCGTTTGATCTGCATAAAGGGGAGATTCTCGGTATAGCCGGTCTGGTGGGAGCGAAACGTACCGATATTGTTGAGACGTTATTTGGTATTCGCGAGAAATCGGCTGGCACCATTACGTTGCACGGCAAAAAGATCAATAACCATAATGCCAACGAAGCCATAAACCACGGATTTGCACTGGTAACTGAAGAGCGCCGCTCAACGGGAATTTATGCCTATCTGGATATTGGCTTTAACTCGTTAATTTCCAATATCCGCAACTATAAAAATAAAGTTGGTTTACTGGATAACTCGCGGATGAAAAGCGATACCCAGTGGGTGATTGATTCGATGCGGGTAAAAACACCGGGGCATCGGACGCAAATTGGTTCGCTCTCCGGTGGTAATCAGCAAAAAGTGATTATTGGTCGCTGGCTGTTAACGCAACCAGAAATATTAATGCTCGATGAACCGACGCGCGGTATTGATGTTGGGGCTAAGTTTGAGATTTATCAGTTAATTGCCGAACTGGCGAAGAAAGGCAAGGGGATTATTATTATCTCCTCCGAAATGCCAGAGTTGTTAGGGATAACAGACCGTATTCTGGTTATGAGCAATGGTCTCGTTTCCGGAATTGTCGATACAAAAACAACAACGCAAAGCGAAATTCTGCGTCTTGCGTCTTTGCACCTTTAAGATTAGGGGCTTCCCATGAGTGCATTAAATAAGAAAAGTTTTCTTACTTACCTGAAAGAGGGCGGTATTTACGTCGTTCTTTTAGTTTTGCTGGCGATTATTATTTTCCAGGACCCAACATTTTTAAGTCTGTTGAACTTAAGTAATATTCTCACCCAGTCATCGGTGCGTATTATTATCGCGCTTGGTGTGGCAGGGTTAATTGTCACCCAGGGGACTGACCTTTCCGCAGGTCGCCAGGTGGGGCTGGCGGCAGTAGTAGCAGCGACGTTATTGCAGTCCATGGATAACGCCAACAAAGTGTTCCCGGAAATGGCGACGATGCCGATTGCGCTGGTTATTCTGATTGTCTGTGCCATTGGTGCGGTGATCGGTTTGATCAACGGCTTGATTATCGCCTATCTCAACGTGACGCCGTTCATTACCACGCTCGGTACGATGATTATCGTCTACGGCATTAACTCGCTCTATTACGACTTTGTCGGGGCATCGCCAATTTCCGGTTTTGACAGTGGTTTCTCCACTTTTGCCCAAGGCTTTATTGCGCTGGGGAGTTTCCGTCTCTCTTACATCACCTTCTATGCGTTGATTGCGGTGGTGTTTGTCTGGGTGTTATGGAACAAAACCCGCTTCGGTAAGAACATTTTTGCCATTGGCGGTAACCCGGAAGCGGCGAAAGTATCTGGTGTCAACGTCGGCCTGAACCTGCTGATGATTTACGCGTTGTCTGGTGTGTTCTATGCCTTCGGCGGGATGTTAGAAGCCGGACGTATCGGCTCAGCCACCAACAACCTCGGCTTTATGTATGAGCTGGATGCTATCGCGGCGTGCGTGGTAGGCGGCGTATCGTTCAGCGGCGGTGTGGGGACGGTAATTGGTGTGGTGACCGGGGTGATTATTTTTACCGTCATCAACTATGGTCTGACGTACATCGGCGTAAACCCGTACTGGCAGTACATCATCAAAGGGGCGATTATTATCTTCGCCGTGGCGCTGGATTCACTGAAATACGCGCGTAAGAAGTGATGTGATTGTGGTCCGCATTCGTTCATAAACGCACATAACATCATGATCTGTGTGGTTTTGTAGTCCGGATAAGGCGTTCACGCCGCATCCGGCGACAGGAACCAAATGCCGGAAGTGACTCGGGTTCTACAACGTTACCGGGTGTTCTTTCTCGCCTTTCTTAAACTTCACTTCCCCAAGATCAATACAACCTACCGGGCAGACATGACCACAAAGCAGACAACCCACGCATTTCTCGGTATTACAATGCGGTGTGCGGGTTTTCTCGCTCCATTCCATCGCCTGGTGACCGCCGTCGTAACAGGAAATATAACAGCGTCCACAGCCAACACATTTATCAAGATTGATATGGGGATAGACAATATAACTGCGGTCTAAATCTTCCGCCGGGACAATATTGTGATTCGCCAGACCTACCATCTCCTGCAACGAATCAAACCCTTGATCGGCGAGATAATGCGACAACCCGCTTGCCATATCTTCCACTATCCGATACCCGTACTGCATAATGCCGGTGGTCACCTGCAACGTCGCTGCGCCGAGCAATAAAAACTCCGCCGCATCTTCCCAGGTTTCAATGCCGCCGATACCGCTGATCGGGAAATCGCGCAGTTCTGGATGGGTGCGCATTTGCTGAATAAAGCGTAGGGCGATCGGTTTTACCGCTTTACCGGAATATCCGGAAATACTCGATTTACCGTTAACGATCGGCATACCAATTTTCTGATTAAGATCGATATTGGTGATGGATTTAACGGTGTTAATCGCCGCAATGCCATCTGCGCCGCCGCGCTTCGCCGCCAGCGCCACTTCGCACATATCACCAATATTCGGCGTCATCTTCGCCAGCATTGGCAGCGTGGAACCACGTTTTACTGCCCGACAATATTTTTCTACCAGCTCCGGGCTTTGCCCGACATCGCTACCCATCGCATGAGAAGTCATTTGCGGACAGGAGAAGTTACACTCGATCATATCCGCGCCAGCTTCTTGCACCAGACGCGCCAGCTCTTCCCATTGCTGCTCATTTTCGCCCATGATTGAAGCGATCAATACTTTGTCCGGATAATCTTCTTTCAGCCGACGCAGGGCGGCCAGATTCTCTTCCAACGGATGTTCAGCAATCTGCTCCATATTTTTGAAGCCGATAAAACCGGTATCTTCTTTCACCAGATGATCAAAACGCGGCGAGACTTCGTTGGCGATAAAAAAACCGATCGTTTTAAACACCACGCCGCCCCAACCTGTGTCGTAGGCTTTGGCGCACATCTCATAGCAGTTGCCTACCGGCGAAGAAGAAAGGCAGAACGGGTTGGGAAACTTCACGCCGCAAAAAGTAATCGAAAGATCTTTCGTTAACATGAGCAAGCTCCCTCTAAATAGTGATGAATCGCCCCGGCGGCTTCTTTCCCGGTTTTCACTGCATAGACCACGGTTTTGTCACCCTCAACAATATCGCCAGCAGCAAAGACTTGCGGGTCGCGGGTCTGGTAATGTTGCGTTTCGATGGTGTTACGCTGCGGTTCCAGTGCGGAAAAAACAGCAAGTTCGGCATGTTGACCTACAGCGAGAATAATTTTGTCCGCCGCTATCGTTAGTTCACCTGGTAAACGAACATGCTTAAAGGTGACTTTATTGCCTTCCACGGCTACTGGTGTAAATCCATCGATGATCGAAACGCCCAGCTCTCTGGCTACGTCCATCGCGACATCACCGCCGCCGATAATTAATGCGCTTTGTGGAATGCTGATATCGCCTTGCGCCTGTCGTGCACGTTGCAGGAAGTCGACGGCAATCTCAACGTCGCTATGCTCAAACAGCGATAACCCGGAACCGCTCGATAACCCTACGGTGACCAGTACCGCGCGGTTTTCCGCTTTCAGCTGCTCCAGGGTAAGTGTTTTACCGATTTCGTTATTGCACTTAATGGTCACGCCCATTTTTTCTATACGGGCGATTTCTGCATCCAGCACCGATTGCGGTAACCGGAATTGCGGAATGCCGTTACGCAACCAGCCACCGGGTTGTGCTTCTTTCTCATGGATCGTGACGTCATAACCCTGGTTTGTCAGCGTCACACTGGCCTGCAATCCGGCAGGACCTGCGCCAATAATGGCGACTTTGCCGAGCGTTTTAGTACCGGGCTGATAAATTTCCATCCCAGTTTGTTGTTCAAAATCAGTAACAAAACGCTGTAAACGACCGATATCAATGGGAGCATCAACACCGGCACGTGTACAACCGCTTTGGCATAATTTCTCCGTCGGGCACACTCTGGCACAAACGGCACCGAGGGCATTATTTTCGCGAATTGTCTCGGCAGCGCCTTTAAAATTACGAAAGTAGATTGAGCGAATAAATTTCCCCGGATCGGTCTGTGCCGGGCAAGCCTGACTACAGGGAGCGTCATGACATAATAAACAGCGAGAGGCTTCTTTAATCGCCAGTAAAGGCGTAAAAGCCGGAGTGAGTTCATCCAGATAATTTTGTTGCGGCATGTGATCTTCCTTAATGCTATGAGTAATTAAGGCGAACGCTAAATAAATATTGCGTGCTGATATTAAGGCTATGCGCGTGGGGAAATTTAAACTGTGAAAGGATTCACAAATAGCTGCGGTTCAGAATGTGATATCCGCAGCTTATTGAGTGAAGTAATAATTATTCTCAATAATTAACAGAAAAGGGAAAATATTAACGATAGAAAATAAGATAAACAATCATGCCGATAGATAAAATTCCGAAGCCGATATATGCCACCATATAAGCGAAGAAGAGTCCGGGATTTTTCGCTCGCCAGACATACACCGGTTCCGGTGCATTTTTAACCCGTTTATCAATCGCGCCTGCGCGCCAGCCTTTCCATGCTTCGCGGAAACAAAATATCGGGATAAGGAAAAAAACGGCAACGACAAAAAACTGCTGTACATCCATAACTACTTTCCTTGTTTCTTTTGTAATTCAAGTAACTGTTCGGGTGTGACGGCGGGATACCCCTGCGCATCTTCCGGCACCTGGTGCATAGCCGGAATAGGGACCAGCG
>OMBO01001196.1_pt1 | contig 10727 bp, 12 predicted proteins | sample 1644901 | NCBI WGS metagenome assembly OMBO01 (sample SAMEA103958144, study PRJEB25191) | human gut metagenome | reverse complement strand
AGGGACTGGATAAAGAGATGTTGGTAGAGATTCTCAAGGAGCCGAAAAACGCAATCCTGAAACAGTACCAGAAGCTGCTCTTATTGGATGAGGTAGACTTGGAATTTTCCGATGATGCTCTGGAAGCAATCGCTGAGAAAGCAATGGAAAAGGATACCGGAGCCAGAGCACTTCGTGCCATCATTGAAGAATTTATGCTGGATATCATGTATGAGATCCCGAAGGATGAAAATATCGGCCGGGTGACCATTACCAGAGATTACATTGAAGGAAAAGGCGCGCCTCTCATTGAAATCCGATCCAATCAGATGCAGCCCAGACTGGAGACGGAGCAGGAATTACATCCGGTGCAGCAACAGTCGGACGGGGTAACCGAAACACTGTGACCAAATAGAAAAACCCTCATAAACTGATAGTAAACGGTTTATGAGGGTATTTTTATGTCAACCTGTACGGAAAAAATAACATCAAACGATTATGTGGATTTGATTGTAGATTATCAGATGGAGTTAAATGGTGAGGAAAATGCCTGTTATCAAAAGGTAGACGATCAGTATTCGATTCTTTACCTGCCCAGGAAACAGCAGCCCGGAAGGGAGATCGAGTTCTATGGATATTCTATCACACCGAAACTCTACGGCTTGATGGCCAACGGAACGGAAAGCTTCGAGAGCACCGGAAGCTACCGCGTGCAGAGTCCGCCGTTGTCCCTCACCGGAAGGGGCGTACTTCTTGCCTTTGTAGACACGGGAATCGATTACCGGAATCCTATTTTCCGCAGAGAGGATGGAACCACCAGGATTCTTTCCCTATGGGATCAGACCATGGAGACAGGCGCGGAACAGGCAGAGGATATCCGTCCGTTTCCCTATGGAACCGTGTATACAAGAGCGGATATAGACCGGGCATTAGCAGCGGAGAACCCTTATGATATCGTACCCTCCAGAGATGAAAACGGACATGGAAGCGCCATGGCGGGAGCCGCGGCGGGAGCAATGCTTGGAACAGCTCCGGGAGTAGCAATAACGGGAGGAGGCTTTCGGGGAGCTGCACCGGATGCAGAACTCATCATCGTGAAACTGAAGCAGGCAAAGCCTTACCTGAGAGAACTTTATCTGATCCCGGAGGATGTGCCAGCCTATCAGGAAAATGATCTGATGCTGGCCATCGCCTATGTGGAACGGTTTGCCATCGCATTTCAGAGACCGGTGGTGCTTTGCATCGGGATCGGAACCAATCAGGGTGACCATACGGGGCAGTCCCATTTAAGCCAGTATCTGGATACGGTGGCAAAGAAACGGGGGATGGCGGTGGTGATCTGCGGGGGAAATGAAGGAAATGCCGCCCATCATTACCGGGGAGAATTGGTACAGAGAGACTATGGAATTCCCCCTTTTATCAACCAGGTGGGAGAGACCATGGAAATCCGGGTGGCTGAGGATTGCCGGGGCTTTTGCATGGAACTGTGGGGAACGGCACCGGATGTTTATACTGTGTCCATCCGCACACCGGGAGGGGAACAGACCCCGGTTATCCGGTATGGGATTCGGAGACACGTGGAGTATTCTTTTATTTATGAAAAAAGCAGTGTGGCAGTAGATAGCCTGCTGAGTGAGGGAAATCTGGGAGAGGAATTGTTGTTCTTCCGGTTTGTCAATCCCACACCGGGGATTTGGATCGTACAGGTGCATTCTGTGGAACAGCCGCAAATCGGAGTGTTTCATACATGGCTACCCATCCGGGATTTCTTAAATGTCCCGGTATATTTCCTAAAGCCCAATCCCTACACTACATTGACGGAACCGGGAATGGCAGATGTACCCGTTACCGTATCCACCTATGATGCTGTCAATAATAGCTTTTACATTAATTCCGGCCGGGGCTTTACCCAGACCGCAGGCATCAATCCACAGTTGTCGGCACCGGGAGTGGGGGTTGCCACGGGGGTAGGTGAGACCACCGGTTCCGGTATGGCGGCAGCAGTGGCTGCGGGAATTTTTGCCCAGTTTATGCAGTGGGCAGTGGTGGAAGGAAATGTTCCTCTCATTGAAAGCAGACAGCTCAAGAGCGTTTTCATCCGGGGTGCGGAGCGGGAGCAGGATGTGACCTATCCCAACCGGGAGTGGGGGTATGGACGCATCAATATCGAGGGAGCTTTCCGGGTATTATCCCAGACATAGAACGGGCTTTTAGTTAGAAAGCCGTCCGTTTTGAAATTCCTCGAAGAACAGCTTAGCAATGCCGTTTCCTTTTTCATTGTAATACAGATATTCGTTAAAGCAACAATGGGTACCGGATATACTGACACTTGTCGTCTCGGCGGGCAGCATATTTTTGATATAACGGGAAGCAACGCAGATCCCCTTCCCCATAGAGACGAGAAATAATGCGGTGGACAGATTGTCTACTTTGATGACGGAAATGTGACCGTGGGTTGCTTTGTCGATTAACATCCAGTTTTGGGCATAGGGACCGAATAACTCCTGGGCATAGGGCACGATGAGAGTCTGCCCATATAACTGCGGGAGGGATATCGCGGTTCTGGAAATCAAAGCATGATTGGCAGGAAGCACGACAAGAGTACCGTGCTTCCGCGATAAGATCTGCCGGGTATCGGGCGGAAGAGCATGATAGGCACATGGGGTGAAAAACAAATCATACTGAAGAACCGTTTCCATGGGTGTGTTGATAGAGTACACATCATAGTGGAAGTCAATGTCCGGATATCGGGTCAAAAAAGTCTTGATAAAGGTGCGTATGCTATTGGAATAGGAGAATTCCAGTCCCATACCGATTCGCACCGATCCCTTTGCGGGCATATTCTGATCGCGCAGACGACGCACCACACTTTCAGCCTGGTTCAGCAAATCCGGACTTTGATTTAACAGGATTTTCCCGGCTTCTGTCAATGTGACACCGTGGGTGGTGCGGTTCAAAAGAGAGACGCCCGTTTCTTTTTCCAGATCCTGCATGTGTCGACTGAGAACACTCTGGGTGATATAAAGCGCTTTGGCTGCCTGACTGAAATTGAGAAGCTTTCCAAGAACCATAAATTCATAAAGCCTTCCGGTATTCATATCTGATTTCCTCCGTGGGTAAATGCAAGAAAATCCCGTGCAAATGCCTGTACATCAGGTTTGGGGTTAAGCCGGTGATAGAAAAAACAGCTGCTGGCGGGATAGGGCAGGTCTGTAACATGCAGGGAGACGGTATGGGGCGGCAAATGAGCCATAGATGCAGGGTGAAGCAGGATTCCTTTACCGATGGAAACCAACGAACTGTAAAATGCAGGGGAGGTATCCGTTCTGTAAGTACGATAAGAAATCCCGGATGACGCGAGATTTTGCAACTGAAAATCCTGAATAACCGGTTCGGCGGTCTGGGGATAGAGAAGGAAACATTCCCCCTCAAGATCGCGGATAGAGATCGTTGTCCGATCAGCCAGTGGGTGTGTCTGGGGCAAAAGAACAAGCTGCGGGGAAGCAGCGAAAATATTTTTCGATAACCCTTTGGGTAAAAAGCGATTCATTGTGGGAGCAAAATAAATATCTACAACACCGGAATGCAGACTTTCTACAATACCATGGGATCTGTCATCCAATAATTCCAGTTCCAGGTGAGGGTTGGATGCAGTGAGCTGCTTTAAAAAGGAACAAAGATACAAAGGCATATCGGTACCGCAAACAGCAATCCGTAAATGATGATAGGAATGTTCTGCTGCTGCACGGATGTTTCTCTGTATGTTCCGGTAATCTCTTAAAATTTCTAAAGCACTGGGAAGCAGCTGTTCTCCTGCAGGTGTCAGCATCATGGCATTTTTGGTACGGTCAAACAGTTTTGTTCCCAAATCTTTTTCAAAGTGAATCATGCGGGCACTTAAAGTAGCACCGGTTATTCCTAACCTCTCTGCTGCTTTTTTTATGCTGCCCGATTCCGCAATGCAAACAAATTCTTTAAGACGATCGAAATCCATAGTTAACCTCATTTCTGCGCACGTTTCTTGCGCATGACGAGTTTGTGTCAAGTACGCGCAAAAACAAACAAAAATATTGAATAATAAAAACACATCGATTTTGTGAATTGTGTTACATTCATTTTACTATAAATTGGTAACAATGTCATGACTAAGTGTGAAAATGTGGTGAATTCATTCAAATACACGAGAAAATAAGAAGGATAATAACAAAAAAACAGAATAACAATTACGGAATTCGATCCCTGATGAAAGAGAGGAAATGCTAAAATCGTTTTGTGATTTGACAGATTTTTGTGAGGAGAACGTGTATATGAGCGAAGTAAACGATCTTAGAAGTGCATTGGAATTGTTGAAATCCATGCCGGGACAATTGGTAGAAACGGATGAGGAGGTGGATCCGGCAGCAGAACTGGCGGGGGTATACCGTTACGTGGGAGCAGGCGGAACCGTAATGCGTCCCACACGTGTGGATGGTCCTGCAATGCTTTTCCACAATATCAAAGGATTTCAGAACACAAAAGTAGCCATTGGTGTGGTGGGGAGCAGAAAGCGTGTGGCAGCCTTGTTTCACTGCAAGAGTGAGGAACTGGGGAAATTACTGTGCCGCTGTGCCCAACAGCCGATTGATCCTGTGGTGATTCACGGGGAGGCACCTTGTCAGGAAATCATTCATCTGGCATCGGAGCCTGATTTTGATTTACATAAGTTGATTCCGGCGCCTACCAACACACCGGTGGATGCAGGACCTTATATCACCCTGGGAATGTGTTATGCAACCCATCCGGACACCGGATGTTCGGATGTGACGATTCACCGTATGTGTATCCAGGGAAAAGATGAATTATCGATTTTTTTACAACTGGGTTCCAGGCATATAGGGGCCATGGCCGAAAGGGCTACAGAACTGGGACAGCCCCTTCCTATTTCCGTTTCGATTGGCGTAGATCCCGCTATTGAGGTAACTTCCTGTTTTGAACCACCGACAACCCCGTTGGGATTCAATGAATTGTCCATTGCAGGGGCTCTCCGGGGAAAACCGGTGGAATTGCATAAATGTGTGTCAATTCATGAAAATTGTATAGCCAATGCGGAGTATGTCATTGAGGGAGAAATCCAACCGGGAGTTCAGGTCGTGGAAGACCAGAATAGCCATACCGGCTATGCTATGCCGGAATTCCCCGGATACAATGGAAAAGCCAGCCATGAATGCTGGCTGATTAAGGTGAAGGCGGTCACCCATAGGCGGCATCCTATCATGCAGACATGCATCGGTCCTTCTGCAGAGCATGTGTCTATGGCGGGGCTTCCGACAGAAGCCAGCATTTTACAGATGGTGGAAAAGGCATTGCCGGGGAAGATTTTGAATGTCCACGCACATCCATCGGGAGGCGGCAAATACTTGGCAATTCTGCAGTGTCGTAAAACCGTACCTACGGATGAAGGAAAACAGCGCCAGGCAGCCTTACTCGCGTTTTCTGCGTTTCCGGAATTGAAGCATGTGATTCTGGTGGATGAAGATGTGGATATTTTTGATACGGATGATGTGTTGTGGGCAATGAATACCAGATTTCAGGGAGATCGGGATATCGTGACGATACCGGGGGTACGTTGTCACCCTTTAGATCCCAGCTCCAGTCCTGAATATGATCCCTCGATTTTAAGCAGGGGAATTTCCTGCAAGACAATTTTTGATTGTACAGTACCGTTTTCTATGAAAGAGAAATTTAAACGAGCGGAATTCATGGAAGTGGATCCGGCACATTGGTTAGCGGAAAATTGATAAAAGAAATGAGGTTAAAAATGGAAAAGTACAGTGACAAATGGATATGGAACGAGGAATATGATTGCTGGTGTCTGGAAAATATTCTGTATACGGCAGTACCTACAACACCGGAATTTCAACAACTCAGTATTTTTGTTCCCGGCAAATTGGTGAATGAAGATGGAAGCTTTAAAGAGGAAGCGAAAAATGCGCCGGTAGTGTTTGCCAATAATGCAGCGGGTTATAGGCAGATGCCGCATGTACGGCTGGGAGATCCCAGATGTAGTGCACAACAGTACATGGAGCACGGATTGATTTATGTGACGGCAGGATGCCGGGGAAGGGAGTCCGTGGATGCATCTGGAAAACTGATTAAAGGACCCTGTTCTTTGGTGGACTTGAAGACGGCTATTCGTTTCCTTCGCCATAATAGAGCGGTACTGCCGGGAGACTGGGACAGGATTATCAGCGTAGGATGGAGTGCAGGAGGAGCATGCAGCACTTTACTGGCGGTTACCGGTAATAACCGGAATTATCTGCCGTATCTGGAAGCCAATGGTGCTTATATGGATGAACGGGATGATGTTTTTGCTGCGCAGATTTATTGCCCGATTGTAGATCTGGAACATGCGGATATCGCTTATGAATGGATGTTTGGAGCAGACAAAGAGTGTGAAGATTCACATGCAGGTGCGGCAGAGACGATGACGCCCTTTAAAGAAGCACTTTCTAAAGTGTTAGCCCAATATTATGTGGCATATTTTAATTCACTGGAACTGCACGATCCGGATACGGGCGAAATATTACGGCTTGGAGAAGATGGAAGAAGCGGAAGCGGCTATGCTTATCTGATGAATTGCCTGAACCAATCTGCTACAGATTATTTTACACGGCTGTTGGAAGGAAAATTGTCACAGCAACACACGGTGGAGGCGTATTTGAATACGAAACCCTGGCTTACGTGGGACGGTAAAAGAGCACAGATTTCCGATCTGGATACATATGTACTGAATCATCGCCGTAGAATGAAGCCGTGTACCTCCTTTGATAAGCTGGAAATGGATAGTGGAGAAAACCAGCTTTTTGGAACCCCGGAAAATGACTATGTACATTTTGCCCCGCAAATTGCAGACGCTATTCAGACCTTGAAAGATGATTATCCGGAAGAGTATGCACGGTATTATCCGGTATATCGATCCATGGAAACAGATAGTGCCTTGGCAGAGCGGGTCCGCCTGTTAAATCCGCTATCCTTTATTGGAACAGCAGAAAAGAGCAATCAGGCAAAATATTATCGGATTCGTGTAGGTGGGTCTGATGCAGACACCTCCTTGAGCGTTTCCATGATGCTTGCATTGAAACTGCAGGATGCGAAATGCGGGAACGTGGATTACGCACTGGTTTGGGATCAGCCACACAGCCAGGCAGATTATCCGGGGGAGATCTTAGAGTGGATTGATTCCATTTACAAATAAAGAAGGAACGATATCGTGAAAAGTAAATTGTTGATTGGGGTAAGCGGTGCATCAGGTGCACCACTTACTTATGAATTGTTAAAACAGCTTCAATCCTATAGAAATCATGTGGAGCTTCATCTGGTCATGTCCGGTGCGGGGGAACAGACCCTGCAGCAGGAACTGGGTATGACACAGGAGGATTTAAAAGAACTGGTGGATGTGAGGTATGGGAATGACAAAATCGGAGCGGCAAGCGGAAGTTATAAGATGATGGGAATGGTCATTGTGCCCTGCAGTATGAAAACACTGGCTGGAATTGCCTGCGGCTTTAGCGAAAATCTGCTATTGCGGGCAGCGGATGTTATGCTGAAAGAACATCGTAAGCTTATTTTGGTGACCAGGGAGTGCCCGTTCAACTCCATTCATTTGGAAAATATGTTGAAACTGAGTCATATGGGGGCAGTCATTCTGCCACCTATGCTGAGCTATTACCAACATCCCGAAACGGTTGAAGATTGTACGAGACATATTGTCGGGAAAATTCTGGATCAGTTCGACCTGGAAATGGAGGGATTTAAACGGTGGAGCGGCGAACAGAACGATTTGTTGTAAACAGAACCCTATTCGGAAAAAAGATTGAGGCAGATGTGACGGTTTTGCAATGGGGAGTACAAGTACTTCTGTATGGTGGAGAGAAAAGCCATATCGGTGCTGTTTCCGTTATCGATGAGGAGGGAAAGGCGCAACAGATACAATTCCCCGGACATAAGGAGCAGCAGCTTTGCGAAAGCTGGTCAGAAAGAATATGGCAGGATATACAGGAGCCTGTAGCTGTGATTGCAGGGATACACTATGATGGTCTGACGCGAGAGCAAATCGGCCAAATTGTAAAAATAACAGAGGAGATGAAAAAGGAATGTGTTTTACGATTGAACTCCCTTTTTACATAGGTTGCACAAGTTATTTGTTAATTTAAGAGGGTATAAAGTCATGGAGCATATAGTCCGAGAAGCACTGCATACTCTTGGTGATATATTTTTTATGATGATAGGAAAAAAATAATCTCTCTTAAATTCAATGTCTTTAATAGAAAGTTCAAATAATTTACCGGAGGATATAAAAGGAGCAGCTTGTACAGAAGGCAAAAACAAAACACCCTGTCCTCTTATACAAAACTCAAGCGTATCTCTAATCCCACTGCCTGGTTCACGTACAAGCAGCGTCATTTTAAAATCCTTCCATAAATACATTCAAATAAAATTATGTATTTTATAAAAACATAATAATAGTTTACTTTAAAGGTATTTGCTAACATGGGGAGAAGAATGAATAATACTGTAAGGAGAAATGCTATGATTTCCTCCATTGTTACGCAAAGTGTACCGCAGTTTAAAGCAGGTATTTTGATCTTAATGGTGATAGGCGGTATTGCAGGAGGCATTTGCGGACGAGCTATTAATAAGAAAATAGAGGCGAAAACTGTAGATAAGCTGTTTATTGGCTTAATGGTTGTGATGATTGTTATTAATGTATATAATATCTATAAATTTATTTAGATAGATGTTACAGGGAGGGGTAAGTGATGGCGCCTATTAGTATTCTGATGAAACCTTCGTCAGGAATGTGTAATATGCAATGTGACTATTGCTTCTATTGTGATGAGACAAGGAAAAGAGAGCAGGAATCTTATGGATTTATGTCAGAACAGACCTTGAAAAACATCATACGAAAAACCATACTTCGCGCAGAAGGCATGGTAAGTTATGCTTATCAAGGCGGAGAACCAACGCTTAGGGGAATAGAATTTTTTCAAAAGGCAGTGGAATTTCAGAAACGTTATAATAAGCATGGAATTCGTGTCAATAATGCACTGCAGACAAACGGATATCTGATTGATGAGGCGTGGTGTAAATTTTTTAAAGAGAATCACTTTCTGGTCGGCTTATCGGTGGACGGAATAAAGGAGACCCATGATAAATACCGGCATAACAAAAATGGAGACCCTACCTATGATAGGATTCTTCACGCAGCAGAACTGATGGATCAATATGGAGTAGAGTATAATATTCTTACCGTTGTAAATCAGGCAGTTGCCGCTAACATAAAGCCAATCTACTCCTTTTATAAAAAAAGAGGCTGGAATTATCAACAGTATATTGCCTGCCTGGATCCTCTGGATGAGATGCGTGGACAGAATGAATATGCATTAAAGCCGGAGATATACGGAACCTTTCTTACAGAGCTGTTTAATCTATGGTATGAAGACTGGAAAAGGGGAGAACAGCCCTATATTCGTCAGTTTGAAAATTACATAGGGATATTACTGGGATATCCACCGGAGTCCTGTGAACAAAGGGGATGCTGCGGAATTCAGAATGTGGTTGAAGCAGATGGAAGCGTATATCCCTGTGATTTTTATATGTTGGATGAATATTGTCTGGGTAATTTTAATGAAAACCGGATTGATGAGATTAATAGTAAAAGAAACGAAATCGGATTTGTAAACCGCTCGCGCAAACTGACGCAGGAATGCAGGAAATGTAATTATTATAAAGTTTGCCGGGGCGGCTGCCAGCGAAACAGAGAATGGAATAGCACTACCGATTGCTATGAGAATTATTTTTGTAAAAGCTATCAAATATTCTTTGAAGCGTGTCTGGATAGAATGAACGAAATTGCAACGGTAATACAAAAGAAGGGCAACAATTAAAAAGTTGCCCTTCTTTTGTATTATACAGAGACTATCCCATGGTACAGACCTTCCAAAATGGTATTTCCTTTTTGAGAGACAACCATCAGTGCGATAACTGGACTTCCCGAAAAGGTTTATTGTTTGATTTAGATGGTGTGATTGTAGATACTGCCAAATATCATTATCTGGTATGGAAACAGCTTGCAGAAGAATTGGGAATCCCCTTTGGTGAGAAGGAAAAATGTCTTGCTTTCGCGGAAAAACTTAGTTGTAACTTTCCGCAATATTTGATATTCTTATAGACGAGTAGAAACAGTTATTGTCGTAAAGAGACAATGGATGGGAGGAAGTTATGGATTTCTTTAAAAAAGTAAGTGATGGTGTTTCTCAGAAGGCAACGGATGTATCTGCAACCATGCGGCTGAATTCTCAGCTCAAGAGCACGGAGGAAGAACTGCGTAAGGTGCTGCAGAGTCTGGGTGAGACTTACTACAACAATACCAAAGAAGGAACCGAAGGGGATTACACAGCGATGATTACCCGGGTGGATGAACTGAAAAAGGAAATTGCTTCCTGTAAAGAACAGCTGATCGATTTAAAGGGAATGATTCAGTGCCCGAAATGCGGAGCAGAACTGGAAAAAGGTGCAAGATTCTGCGTTCATTGCGGATATGAACTGCCGGTTCCTGTGAAGAAGGTATGCGCAGGATGTGGCGCAGAGTTACCGGAAGGTGCTAAATTCTGCACCAAATGCGGAACAAAGGTAGAAGAGTAGGAACGAGAAACGTGAGATAACAGGGGAGGAAATGAGTTATTATGAAATGCAGTAAATGCGGGACG
>OMBO01001183.1_pt1 | contig 10832 bp, 6 predicted proteins | sample 1644901 | NCBI WGS metagenome assembly OMBO01 (sample SAMEA103958144, study PRJEB25191) | human gut metagenome | reverse complement strand
CAGGAGCAAAACTGGGAAAACACCTGTAAAGCCATCGGCAAACCAGAATGGATTACCGATCCGGCATACAGTACAGCCCATGCCCGACAGCCACATATTTTCGATATTTTTGCTGAAATCGAAAAATACACTGTCACTATTGATAAACATGAAGCGGTGGCCTATTTGACTCAGTTTGATATTCCTTGTGCACCGGTTTTAAGTATGAAAGAAATTTCACTTGATCCCTCTTTGCGCCAAAGTGGCAGTGTTGTCGAAGTGGAACAACCGTTGCGTGGAAAATATCTGACAGTTGGTTGTCCAATGAAATTCTCTGCCTTTACGCCGGATATTAAAGCTGCGCCGCTATTAGGTGAACATACCGCTGCTGTATTGCAGGAGCTGGGTTATAGCGACGATGAAATTGCTGCAATGAAGCAAAACCACGCCATCTGATATTAACGGGGGCTTCTGGCTCCCAATTTATAAAAATTTCGAGGTTATTAATCATGTCAGATCAACTTCAAATGACAGATGGTATGCATATCATCGTTGAAGCATTAAAACAGAATAATATTGACACTATTTATGGTGTTGTAGGTATTCCTGTGACGGATATGGCGCGCCATGCCCAGGCGGAAGGCATTCGTTATATTGGTTTTCGTCATGAGCAGTCGGCAGGCTATGCCGCTGCAGCAAGCGGTTTTCTTACCCAAAAACCAGGGATCTGCCTGACAGTGTCTGCGCCAGGATTCCTCAACGGTTTGACCGCATTGGCCAATGCAACGGTAAATGGTTTTCCGATGATCATGATTAGCGGCTCCAGCGACCGCGCGATCGTCGACCTACAGCAAGGTGATTATGAAGAGCTGGACCAAATGAATGCGGCAAAACCGTATGCCAAAGCAGCATTTCGCGTTAATCAGCCGCAGGATCTTGGCATTGCATTGGCACGCGCTATCCGGGTCTCAGTATCGGGTCGTCCTGGCGGTGTTTATCTTGATTTGCCAGCAAATGTCCTGGCCGCGACGATGGAAAAAGACGAAGCGTTAACCACGATTGTTAAAGTTGAAAATCCGTCGCCAGCATTATTGCCATGCCCGAAGTCAGTCACTAGCGCAATTTCGCTTTTAGCAAAAGCTGAACGACCATTAATTATTCTTGGCAAAGGCGCGGCGTATTCACAATCTGATGAACAGCTTCGTGAATTTATTGAAAGTGCCCAGATTCCATTCCTGCCAATGTCTATGGCGAAAGGGATCCTCGAAGATACGCATCCACTTTCTGCGGCAGCTGCGCGTTCGTTTGCCCTGGCAAATGCTGACGTTGTCATGCTTGTTGGTGCACGACTGAATTGGTTACTGGCACACGGTAAAAAAGGATGGGCGGCAGATACACAGTTTATTCAACTGGATATTGAACCGCAGGAAATTGACAGCAACCGCCCCATTGCTGTGCCAGTCGTTGGCGATATTGCATCCAGTATGCAAGGTATGCTGGCAGAATTGAAACAAAACACATTCACGACTCCACTGGTGTGGCGCGATATTTTAAATATCCACAAGCAGCAAAATGCACAAAAAATGCATGAAAAGTTAAGTACAGATACCCAACCATTAAATTACTTTAATGCATTGGGTGCCGTGCGCGATGTTTTGCGCGAGAACCAGGATATTTATTTAGTTAATGAAGGGGCAAATACCCTGGATAATGCACGAAATATTATTGATATGTATAAACCACGTCGTCGTCTGGATTGTGGCACCTGGGGTGTCATGGGCATCGGTATGGGCTATGCCATCGGTGCTAGCGTGACCTCTGGTTCTCCGGTTGTCGCCATTGAAGGTGATAGTGCTTTTGGTTTCAGTGGGATGGAGATTGAAACGATTTGTCGATATAACCTGCCGGTGACGATCGTTATTTTTAATAATGGCGGCATCTACAGAGGAGACGGTGTTGACCTCAGCGGCGCTGGTGCACCATCGCCAACGGATCTGTTGCACCATGCAAGGTATGACAAATTAATGGATGCGTTTCGTGGCGTTGGCTATAACGTCACCACGACAGATGAACTTCGTCATGCTTTAACCACCGGAATTCAGTCGCGCAAACCGACCATTATTAATGTGGTCATCGACCCAGCAGCAGGAACTGAAAGTGGCCATATTACCAAACTTAACCCAAAACAAGTCGCTGGTAATTAAATACTGACATCGTCTCCTCTTGCCAACTTATTATGCGATGGTAAGGGGACCCTTATCGGAAATACTATTATGCTAACATTTTTTATTGGCGATTTATTGCCTATTATCGTAATCATGCTGTTGGGTTATTTTAGCGGCAGACGAGAAACTTTTTCAGAGGATCAAGCTCGGGCATTTAATAAACTGGTATTAAACTACGCTCTTCCTGCGGCTCTATTTGTTTCTATTACCCGGGCAAACAGGGAAATGATTTTTGCGGACACTCGCCTGACCCTTGTATCACTTGTGGTTATTGTCGGATGTTTCTTTTTCTCCTGGTTCGGTTGCTACAAATTTTTTAAACGTACCCATGCAGAAGCAGCAGTATGTGCATTAATTGCAGGTTCACCTACCATTGGATTCCTGGGGTTTGCAGTTCTCGATCCTATTTATGGTGATTCCGTATCAACAGGTTTAGTGGTAGCAATTATTTCTATTATTGTTAACGCAATTACTATTCCTATTGGTCTGTATTTGCTGAATCCTTCCTCAGGAGCGGATGGTAAGAAGAATAGTAATCTGAGCGCATTAATTTCTGCGGCAAAGGAGCCAGTAGTATGGGCACCTGTTCTGGCAACGATCCTGGTGTTGGTTGGGGTAAAAATTCCGGCAGCATGGGACCCAACCTTTAATCTGATTGCGAAGGCTAACTCAGGGGTGGCGGTATTCGCTGCGGGGTTGACTCTGGCTGCACATAAATTCGAGTTCAGTGCCGAAATTGCTTATAACACCTTCCTGAAGCTGATTCTGATGCCACTGGCGCTGCTTCTCGTAGGTATGGCATGTCATTTGAATAGCGAACATTTGCAGATGATGGTACTGGCAGGCGCATTACCGCCGGCATTCTCCGGAATCATTATTGCCAGCCGGTTTAATGTCTACACCCGCACTGGTACAGCGTCATTGGCTGTGAGCGTACTGGGTTTTGTCGTCACGGCTCCTTTGTGGATTTATGTCAGTCGACTGGTTTCATAATTAATCATGTTATTGATTTTACATAAATGCCGAAGTGTCTTTTCACCTTCGGCTTTTTTCAAGGCATAAGCAAATGACAAATAATGAATGCAAAGGGCCGTTTGAAGGCTTATTAGTTATCGATATGACGCATGTCCTTAATGGGCCTTTCGGAACTCAACTTCTTTGTAATATGGGTGCAAGGGTAATTAAAGTTGAGCCGCCGGGTCATGGTGATGATACCCGCACATTTGGTCCCTATGTGGATGGACAGTCGCTCTATTACAGTTTTATTAATCATGGAAAAGAGAGTGTGGTTCTTGATTTAAAGAATGATCACGATAAAAGTATATTTATAAATATGCTTAAACAAGCTGATGTATTAGCTGAGAATTTTCGCCCAGGTACAATGGAAAAACTCGGGTTTTCATGGGAAAGGTTACAAGAAATCAACCCGCGCCTTATATATGCTTCATCGTCAGGTTTCGGACATACCGGTCCGCTAAAAGATGCTCCTGCCTACGATACCATCATTCAGGCAATGAGCGGGATAATGATGGAAACAGGATACCCTGATGCTCCGCCAGTGCGCGTTGGTACCTCTCTTGCGGATCTCTGTGGCGGTGTTTATTTATTCAGTGGAATAGTGAGTGCACTTTATGGCCGCGAAAAGAGCCAGAGAGGGGCGCATGTCGATATAGCGATGTTTGATGCCACTCTGAGTTTTCTGGAGCATGGACTGATGGCATATATCGCGACTGGGAAGTCACCACAACGCCTGGGAAATCGCCATCCCTACATGGCACCTTTTGATGTTTTCGATACTCAGGATAAGCCGATTACGATTTGTTGTGGTAATGACAAGCTTTTTTCTGCGTTATGCCAGGCACTGGAGCTTACGGAACTGGTTAATGATCCCCGATTTAGCAGCAATATTTTACGCGTACATAACCAGGCTATTCTTAAAGAATATATTGAGCGGACGTTAAAAACGCAGGTAGCTGAAGTTTGGTTAGCCAGAATACATGAAGTTGGTGTGCCCGTCGCGCCGTTATTAAGTGTGGCTGAGGCCATTAATTTACCACAAACTCAGGCGAGAAATATGTTGATTGAAGCCGGGGGAATAATGATGCCGGGTAATCCGATAAAAATCAGCGGCTGCGCGGACCCGCATGTTATGCCGGGAGCGGCAACGCTCGACCAGCATGGGGAACAAATTCGCCAGGAGTTCTCATCATAAATGTAAGATGTGCTGGTAAATAGCTCCCACATTTGAACATTGTGGGAGCCGCTATTTAGTCATTTTGCTGACAGAAAACAGTAATCTCCTGGTCCAGCTCTGCAATGTGTTCTTTTACAGAGTTCAGCAACTGAAGAATTTCAGGCTTACTGTCATCTGAAACAGGTGTTATTTCTAACTGGTGGCTAATATTAATCAACTTTTGCAAATTCAGGATGTTAGCCGCACCGTGGATGCGATGAATACACTGATGGAAAGTTCTGTTATCGCCAGCTTCTAGTGCATGAAACGCAGCGGGTAGATCTTTATGCGTTTCATGCTGGAAAGTCATGAGAATCTCCTGCATCAGTTGTAGATCATTCGCCGTATTATTCTTCAGGGCCTCGATATCAAGGTGGCGATACTGAGGTGCAATATGCGCAACCTGGTGTAACTGACTTAAATGTGTTTTCAGTACATCCAGAGTCAACGGTTTGAACAAACATAAGTTCATGCCGCAATTTAACCCTTTTTCACGTTCGTTAGCCTGTGCGTTGGCTGTAAGCCCCCAGATGGGTAAGGAAGAATTTTGCTCACGGAGTTTGCGAGTCAACTCAAAACCATCCATATTCGGCATATTAACGTCAGTAATAAGCAGATCATAATGTTGCATACTGACTTTGTGTAGCGCTTGCACACCATCAGTGGCTTCATCAACATCATATCCTAATAGATTTAGCTGGCGTTTGAGTAATAGCCTATTGGTCGGATGATCATCCGCGATTAATATGCTCAACTTTTCAGGTAGTGTTATAGGTTGTTCTGCTTTTGCCTCGACAGCCGCCACTTGTTGGGTAATTTCTACCGGGATTGTGATCGTAAATATCGTTCCTATGCCTGGATGACTTTCTAATGACAAATCGCCCTGCATGTTTTTAATTAATTCTTTGCAGATCATTAAGCCTAAACCAGAACCTGTTTGCTGACGACCTGCACTTGTTTGGCTATAGCGTTTAAACAGTTGTTGTTGTTCTTCCTGCGATAATCCACTTCCAGAATCCATAATCGTCATTTTGATAACAGCGTGGTTGTCATCAATGTGACCCAGGGAGGTCGTAATTTTTACTGCCCCCTCGGTAGTAAATTTGAGAGCATTACTCAGTAAATTAGATAAGACCTGCTTAAATGCCTGAGGGTCGATCTTAACCAGGTAGCGTTCAGGAAGCGTACTGCTGCAACTTAATGCGATCGATTTGCTTGCAGCAATCGCAGCGAAAGAGTGACAAGTGTTCTGGACTAAAGTAGGGATATCGACCCATTGTGGTTGAAGTTGATAGTTACCCGATTCAATTTTGTCGACATCAAGGATTTCACCAATTAAGCCGAGGAGTGATTGTCCGGTGGCGTAGGCAAGTGAAATCGCCTCCACCCGTTGTTCCTTGCTAAGACCAGAACCCGACAGTAGTTCCAGGAAGCCCATAATGGAGCTTATTGGTGTTCTTATTTCGTGACTCATTGTTGCCAGAAACTGGCTTTTTGCGACAGTTGCATTGATCGCTTTATTTCTCTCTACTTCGAGTGCATGAATTAAATCACGCGTCTCGGTAATATCTTGCCAACCACAAATATAAACAGCATGTTCGCTTGCTGGCAGATTACATAAGGTATGCCAGTGATTAATGCATCTTTTCTCGATGCCATTATCAATTTCAAATACCTGTGTGTATATTGTTCGGTTTTCTTTCGTTTCTGCTGTGACTTCATGCGTATTAGAAAAAACATCTTTAAAGGGGGATTCACTATTTTCTAATGGTAACATTGCATTTTTATAGTAATCAGCAGTGAAATAATGTTCAAATGCACTATTGTGACTAATGACATTACCTTGCCAGTTTACAACATAAGTTGGATTCGGTAAGGAATCCGAGAGCGCTTTCCGGAATGATATTTGGTTTTCTAAATCACCCTGAATAACTTTACGACGACGAACTGAGCGTAACAGGTAGAATCCCCATAAAAGGCTACTGCCAACTAATAAAACGGATAATGTCGTAACAATATAAAATTGCTCGCTATAGAGGTCCCATGTGTCAATGGTCACATTGGGCATTTTAATCCATTTTTCGGTCAGGCGCAGAACTTCGCTTGGGGGAATTGCATTCAGTGCTTTATTAATAATATCCTTAAGTTCCGGTTCTCCGCGAGGAAAAGCAAACGAAAGTGATGCATTCTGAACGCCGGGAATAAGAAAATGATAAAGTTCATTAGGATAGTAATGGTCGATCATGTAACGCGAATTTAACTGTGTCGCGACCAGAGCATCAAGTTCACCTTCCTTGACCTTGTGAAATGCAGCGCTGGCGTTATCGACTTTTATCCACTCTACCTCCGGATACATCTCTTTTAATTGCGAATGAAGCTCATAATAATATGGAATGGCAACTTTCATTCCTTTTTTTAATGTTTGTTCACTGTCAGGCGCTTTTTGCATGACAAAAACGTAAGGCGTTGTTATGAAGACTTCAGCAAATGAAACATTATTTTCTCGATCTTCACTATAAATAGCGGCGGGCAATATATCCCATCCACCGGGGTTAAGCTGTGTCCCAGCATGAATATTATGTGAAACGGTGATCGGAGAAAAATTTAAACCTGTTTGCAAGGTAATAATATTAAGAATATCACCCATCACGCCCCGAACTGAGCCAGTTTCATCTGTCATAGAATAGGGTGGCGAGTAAGGATTTTCCAGCACCTTTAAATCGGGATGCTGCTTAATCCACTGTTTTTCATGTTCAGTGAGTTCTAATGGTTTGTTCAGAAAGGCCAGGTTTCCTGTATCAAGCCAATTTTGTGATACTTCATAGCGAACTTCATTTGTTAAAGCATCAACAAATCGATTGAGTACTTCATTAAGAACGATTGAATCTTTTCTGGTTAATAAAAAGTTATATTGACGCGGTGAGTTATAATACTTCACTACATTTAAGGAGTGAGTAAAATAACGGGAAATCATACTGCTGGTAATGATGTTACTACCAATAAAGTAATCATTCTGTCCGGCTGAGACGGATGCTAATGCCTGATATAAATTTGTAAAAGAGATAATTGTTGCTTTTGGAAATGATTGATGAATTACCTCGTCTGGGGGATAATTTGCTACTCGAGCAATATTTACTGGTTTTGATGAGGTAAGCGGTCGCATTGAATCGTGAAGGGTAGTGACCAGCGCCGGAAAGGTAATTATCAGAGGATTAGTTGCAGCAATGTCATCATTAAGAGGCGGCGAAGCAACTAAATGTGATAACACTATATCAACTTCACCGTCTTCCAGCGCGTCCATTGCTTTTTGATGATCTGCGTATTCCCGGAGTGTTAATTTGATATTTAACGCTCTTTTTAAAAGATTTAAATAATCAGCATTAATACCACGAATCCGTTGCTGCGAATCGGTATGCAACAACGTAGCTGTTTGGGACTTGTGTACTGCAATCACAAGATTTTTTTTGCTCGCGAGCCAACGTAATTCCTTGTTGCTCAGACGTAGTGGATCAAGTGTGACACGGTTGTTACTACTGATGCCACGATATTCGATGTAATCTCCGTCTGCGAAGCTTATGGTCGACCAAAGACCACAACAGAGAAGAAAAATATAGGGTAAAAACTTCATGTGGTTAGCCGATTTTGTTACGTTGTGCGAATGTGTAAAGATCCATCAGTGATTTGCATTCTAATTTTTCCATCAAGCGACTTTTATAAGTGCTGACAGTTTTGTTGCTGATGAACATTTTTTCAGCAATGTCATTATTATCCTTGCCATCAAGAATATACCGCATGACACTAATTTCTTGTTTTGATAAGGAGTCGAGTTTTTGCTGGTCGGACGTTAAACTTCCAACAAACCGGTTGAGAGAGAAGGGGAAATAGCAGTAGCCATTTTTTGCAGCTTCAATAGCCGCAATGATATTGTTCATGCCTTCTTTTTTACTCACGAAACCATTAGCGCCAGCATCAGCACAATGTTTCCCGTAAAAATGGTCATTTTTAGCGGAGACAATAATAATAATTCCGCTATATTGGCGCTTTCTCAGCGTTTCTAACACCTGGATACCGTTAACTCCGGGGATATCGACATCAATGATGACGATATCAGGCTTAAGTGTTTCCACCCGCTGAACGGCGCTTCCGCCTTCAGTCAACTCTGCTAAGATTTCAATATCGTTTTTGATCAATAAATTACGAATTGCTGCGATAGCAAGAGGATGGTCATCAATAATTATTGCGTTCATTCCCTTTGCAATGAAGCATTTCCCTTCTCCTTGTAGTAATACAGACATAAGGTATCATCTCATTTTCTCAATAAAAATAAGAAAATTTGAGCTTCCTTTAAGATAATTCGACAAGTATACCATATAAATAGTCGGCATAAATAAAATGTCAACAATAAAATCAGGGATGATACCGATGATTTATAGTTTCAAATGAGCACTATAAGTTTTCTCACTAATCCTACAGGCGTAAGAATTGTATTGCAAAAGCCGCGGTTTAGTCCTCTGTTGTTTTTTTTGCACTTCATTTAAATTAGCCCTCCAACGTTCCCGGGATAATGTGCAAAACATGCACTGTGTTTGATATGAGGAATGAATACTCTTTTCATTCAATTCATAAATTTCATCTATGCGAAATGAGAGATAATAGTGGAACAGATTAATTCAAATAAAAAACATTCTGACAGAAGAAAATATTTTGCTTTGTTAGCGGTAGTTTTATTTATTGCGTTTTCAGGTGCCTATGCCTATTGGTCAATGGAATTAAAAGACATGATTAGTACAGATGACGCCTATGTCACGGGAAATGCAGATCCAATTTCTGCACAAGTCTCAGGCAGTGTCACTGTCGTTAATCATAAAGATACGAACTACGTTCGACAAGGTGACATTTTAGTTTCACTGGATAAAACTGATGCCACTATCGCACTCAATAAAGCTAAAAATAATCTGGCAAATATTGTTCGGCAAACGAATAAACTATACTTACAGGATAAACAATACAGTGCCGAAGTCGCTTCAGCACGTATTCAGTATCAACAATCTTTAGAAGATTATAACCGTCGTGTGCCTTTAGCGAAGCAAGGGGTTATTTCAAAAGAAGCGCTGGAGCATACCAAAGATACGTTAATAAGTAGCAAAGTTAAAAACTTTCTTTTATTTACTGTATGGATAAACCCTTATTTTACAGTTGATATATTCATTTAAAACTTTTGTGTTTTTGATTTGTAATTTAGATTTCTCGTTTCATATAATAGAATATTTTAATTGTCCTATGTTTGATGAGAAAAAGTTATTCTTTATTTATCCGATGTTTTTCACAAGTTATCAGCATACTTTTAATAGGGTTTGCACAAAGAGAAAATTATATCTTTGCAATATATTAAGATGCGTAATATTTAGAGATAATGAAAAAGAAGACTATTTTAGAACTTGATCGAATTTCGCAGGAAGAATTTAAAAAGAAAAATAAGATACCTCTTATAGTGATTCTGGATAATGTAAGGAGTTTGAATAATGTAGGGTCGGTTTTTCGCACAAGCGATGCTTTTTTAGTGAAAGCTGTTTATTTATGCGGCATTACTGCTACTCCTCCTCATCCTGAGATACATAAAACGGCTTTAGGAGCAGAAGATAGTGTCGAGTGGCATTATTTCGAGGATACTAACGCTGCTGTTGATAAATTACATGAAGAAGGGTATATCGTGTATGCCATAGAACAAGTTGAAAACAGTATCATATTATCTGATTTACAGTTGAATAAAGATTGTAAATACGCTGTCGTTTTGGGTAATGAGGTGAAAGGAGTGCAACAAAGCGTTGTTGATAAGTGTGATCAAAGTATAGAGATACCTCAGTTCGGGACAAAGCATTCTTTAAATGTATCGGTAACTGCAGGATTAGTTATATGGGATTTCTTTAAAATGTTGAGATAAATTTTATGTATTAAAGTTGTCCCGATTCTACTAAGATACATATTCTTTCCAGCATTTTGTCGCTCCCTTCCGGTTCCCATTCTTTTTTAAGGCTCACTCCGAACAAACTTCCGAAAGTTTGCCATACATTTGCCCGGAAACCTCCTAAAAAAGCTTTTATAAGATTGAAGGAAGATTGATTACATTCTCTGTCTATGAGTTTTATGAGCAATTTAGCTTGAGAATAGGTGAATGTTTTCAATACGGGTTTATATTCTTTGAAAAGTTCCTTCTCCATACGTTTTAAATGAGCTTTTCTTTCTTTTTCAGGTAGGGTTTGTATATATTCATAAGTTTCTATGAGTGCATTATATACAAGTTTTGCGTAGGGCAGAGTTTTTTTTACATCACGTACGGTTCTCCAGTAGTATTTTTCTTCTTTGCTGTTTTTGAATTTTAACGGGGGGAAACAATA
>OMBO01001182.1_pt1 | contig 10837 bp, 9 predicted proteins | sample 1644901 | NCBI WGS metagenome assembly OMBO01 (sample SAMEA103958144, study PRJEB25191) | human gut metagenome | reverse complement strand
GCCAGCCCAGCTTTTTGCGCAGGCGCTGGATGTGCAGGTCCAGCGTGCGCGTGCCGTCATCCATCTCGCCGCCCCAAACACGCTCGAACAGCACGTCGCGGTACAGTGCCGCGCCCCGGTTGCGCAAAAGCTGTTCCAGAAGGTCGAATTCCCGGGGCGTGAGGGCCACCGGCACGCCCGCCTTGGTGGCGCTGCGCGCCACGGTGTCCACCGTAACGTCCCACGCGCGCAGCAGCGCGCCGCCGCGCTGGAGGACCGCCTGTTTGCCCTGCTGGCACAGGACGGGCAGACGCTCCGCTTTGAGCCGCCCATGCCTATCGAGAAGGTAGCAGAGCTGGCAAAGCCCTTCCTCTCCCTTGGCAACCAGTACGGCGAGGGCTGGTTCCTCACCGGCGAAATGGTCGAGCTCATCCGCAGCGGCGTGCCGAACATCGTCTGCATCCAGCCCTTCGCCTGCCTGCCGAACCACGTGACAGGCCGAGGCATGTTCGGCAAGATCCGCCGACTGCATCCGGAAGCCAACATCGTGTCCATCGATTACGATCCGGGCGCTTCGGAAGCCAACCAGCTCAACCGCATCAAGCTGATGATCTCCGCGGCCAAGAAGGCGCACCGCGCAGCCGAAGAGGCGCGCAACAGCGAGAAGGCCGCTTGAATCGCCATTCTTATTTCCGTCGAACCGACGTTGGGAAACTTTCCGACGTCGGTTCGACGGTATCTGAGCCGCCAAATCGACGGCTGATTCGGCGATCGTAAAATCGATGGTCGTCGAATCGGCATTCAAATCGCCAGCCAAATCGATGGGGAATGATGGTCGGTTATCGATTTTCCGTATAGCGTAGCCTGCGTTGCGAATGGCGCTTTTCGTTAGGATGGCCACTATGACAACGCCAAAGATCACGTACGCGCACCTGCTGACCGAGCCGAATCCGAAGCATGTGGAAAGCCTTATCAAATTCTTCGAATCCGGCTGCCAACAGCGCGGCACCGGCGGTTTTGGCGTGGAAGTCGAACACCTGCCGGTACATAACAGCGACGATACCGCGGTGACCTACTACGAAAGCTACGGCATTGAAGCGTTGCTCAACCGCATCCGCCCGTATTACGACGAAAACAAGGAATACTGGGAAAACGGGCGACTGGTCGGACTCGCCCGTGACGGCATCTCCGTATCTTTGGAACCGGGCGGACAGTTGGAAACGTCCATCGGCATCCTGCACAAGCCGGAGGAGCTCGCCACATTGTACGGCGCGTTCCGCCGCGAAGTCGACCCCATCCTCGAAGAACTTGGTTTCCGACTCGTCAACTATGGTTACCAACCGAAATCCAGTTACGCCGACATTCCCGTCAATCCGAAGGACCGATACAAGGCGATGACCGCCTACCTGGGACGTGTCGGACAGTTCGGTCCGTGCATGATGCGTTGCTCCGCTTCGACACAGGTCAGCATCGACTACGTTTCGGAACAGGACGCGATCGCCAAACTGCGGTTGGGCACGGTGATCGGCCCGATTCTGGCATGGTTCTTCCGCAACACCCCGTATTTCGAAGGCAGGGAGAACCCGTATCCGCTGCTGCGCCAGCGCATGTGGGATTATCTCGATTTCCAACGCACGAACGTCATCCCCGGCCTGTTCGATCCGCGTTTCGGTTGGGAGGATTACGCGGTGGACGTGCTGTCCACGCCGATGATGTTCGCCGACCTGACGCACACGCCCGAAGCGCTGGCGGTGCCCGGAACCGATCTGCACCATCCGGCGTTCTACGAGAACGCGAACGACGTGTACCCGGACCGCGAGCTCAACGCGTACGAGATCAACCATGTGATCTCCACGCACTTCAACGACGTGCGTTTGAAGAACTTCATCGAATTCCGCCACTGGGATTCGCTGCCGGTGGCCCGCGCCGAGCGGCTTACTGAAATCATCGGCTCGCTGTTCTACGATCCGACGAACCTTGAACGCTTGGAAAGCTATTTCGACGGCATCCGCGAGGAGGACGTGTTCGAGGCCAAGGCGAACCTGCAGGCGCGCGGAAGCCAGGCCATCCCATACGGCAACTCGCTGGAATTCTGGCAGGAGTTTCTCGGCCTTGAGGGTGTGCTCGCCGACGAACCGGGCGACCCGAAGCATCCGGACGTCTTCCAGGCGTGACCGGCCGAGGGCCCGTCCGATGGTACGCTGTTCCATATGGTTACCGAGGGGAAAAAGCGGGTTCGTAAATCGCCCGAAGAGCGCAAACGCGAAATCATCGCGGCGGCGGGCAAGCTGATCGGCGAGAAGGGGTATTACGGTACGTCGCTCAAGGACATCGCCGACGCCATCGGCATGAGCCAGCCCGGACTGCTGCACTACATCGGCAACAAGGAGCGGTTGTTGTCGCTGCTGGTCACCGATAGCTACGACCAGCAGGGCACACCCGCCGACTTCGCTAAGTCGGGATTGCCCGGCAGCGATTCTGACGGCATGCTGTTTCCCGCATATCTGCGGTTTCTGGTCCGCTACAATGCGCAACGCCGCAGTCTGCTGCAGCTGTACATGGTTTTGGAAACCGAATCGTTCAACGCGGACCATCCACTGCACGAGTATTTCGAAAACCGACCGGATCTGACGTGGGAGCATTACTCAAAGTTCGCATGGAAACTGCCTCCGGAAGTCGGCGGATGGGATAATATGCGGCCGATCGTACGGCAATGCATCGAGGCGATGGACGGTATCCAGCTGCGGTGGATGCGCAAACCGCCGATCGACCTGTATGACGAATGGCTCGCCTTCGAACGGTTGATTTTTCCCTCTCCGGTATGGGACGGATACCGGTAAAAAGTAGCGGCTGGTCGTATATCTAATGTTTATTAGGTAAGACACGCCTTATTTCCAAGCCTCTTGACATATGTGCGGGCAGATAATATATTTCTTATATCTAATACTTGTTAGATAAAAATCTCGACCGTAGTCAGCGAAGACGTAAGGAACAAGAAAACCATGAGTCGCAACGAAGTGGACCACATCCTTTTTGGCGCAGCATACTATGACGAATACCTCATGATGAAAGGCATCGACCGCATCGATGAGGATATGAAAATGATGAAGGACGCGGGGCTGAACGTCATCCGCATCGCCGAATCCACGTGGAGCACCTGCGAACCGCAACCGGGCGTATTCGACTTCACTTATGTGGACCGCGCGCTCGACGCAGCCAACCGCGCCGGCATCGACGTCATCGTCGGCACGCCGACCTACGCGGTGCCCAGCTGGCTCGTCAAACTCGACCCGAGCGTGCTCGCGGTCACCCCGAGCGGCCAAGGCAAATACGGCGCACGCCAGATCATGGACGTCGTCAACGCCACCTACCGTTTCTACGGCGAACGCGTGATCCGCAAGCTCATCTCCCATGTCGCCGACCATCCGGCCGTCATCGGCTATCAGGTGGACAACGAGACGAAATACTACGATTCCGTCTCCGAGGACATGCAGCGCCTGTTCGTCAAGTACCTGCGCGAGAAGTTCCACGGCGATCTGGACGAGCTCAACCACCACTTCGGCCTCGACTACTGGTCCAACCGCATCGACTCCTGGGAGGACTTCCCGGACGTGACCGCCACCATCAACGAGTCCCTGGGCGGCGAATTCGACAAGTTCCGCCGCGACCAGGTGCGCGCCTTCCTGCAGTGGCAAGCCGACATCGTGCGCGAATACGCGCATGACGACCAGTTCATCACCCACAACTTCGATTTCGAATGGCGCGGATACTCCTATGGCGTGCAGCCGGCCGTCGACCACTTCAAGGCCTCGACCGCCGTGGACATCACCGGCGTGGACATCTACCACCCGACTGAGGACGATTTGACCGGCAAGGAGATCGCCTTCGGCGGCGACATGACCCGCTCCACCAAGGACGGCAGGAACTACCTGGTGCTCGAAACGGAGGCCCAGGGCCAGCACGGCTGGGTGCCGTTCCCGGGCCAGCTGCGCCTGCAGGCCTACTCCCACCTCGCCTCCGGCGCCGACATGGTGGAATATTGGCACTGGCACTCCATCCACAATTCCTTTGAAACATATTGGAAGGGCCTGCTGAGCCACGACCTCGAACCGAATCCCACCTACCGCGAGGCGGGCGTGTTCGGCCGCGAGATCGCCAAACCGGAAGTGGGGGAGCGGCTCGTCCACCTGAAGAAGCACAACAAGGTGGCCATCATGGTCAGCAACGAATCGCTGACCGCGCTCGACTGGTTCCTCATCGAGGCCGGCTTCCCATTCGGCGGCACCCTCAAGTACAACGACGTGGTGCGCAACATCTACGACGCGCTGTTCGAACTCAACGTGGAATGCGATTTCATCCCGTCCGACGCGCCGGCCGAACGCTTGGCCAAATACGAGATGATCGTGACCCCGGCACTGTACTGCACTCCGCAGGAAACAACCGACCGTCTGCGCGAATTCGTCTCCGGCGGCGGCCACCTTGTCTCCACCATGCGCTCCTTCGTAACCGACGACGAGGTGACCGTATGGCACGACCGCGCGCCGCACAACCTCACCGACGTGTTCGGCATGACCTACAACCAATTCACCCGTCCAAACGGCCGCGTGTCCGTGGAATTCGCCGGAACGCTCGCCAAAACCCCGGCAAGCGACGCGCAGGCGCTCATCGAACTGGTCACCCCATTCGACGGCACCGACGTGCTCGCCGGCTACGGCCACTACGCGTGGAAGGATTACGCCGCGGTGACCCGACATGGCTTCGGCAAGGGCGACGCCGAATGGATCGCCACCCTGCTCGACGCCGACACCATCCGCGCCGTCCTGCGTGAAGCCGTGGAACACGCGGGCGTCGCCGATGCCGGCACCGCGCTCGCCGGACAGGTGACGGTGCGCCGCGGAACGAACGCCCGCGGCGAGCAGGTGACGTATCTGCTCAACTACTCCGCCGACGAGGCCACCATCGACAGCCCGGTGTCGGGCGATGTGGTGGTCGCTCCGGTGGTGGTGGGTTCCGACGGCACCGTCGATGAATCCGCCACCGCGGCGATCGCCCTGAAGGAGGGTGCGAAGGTCGCTGTGGGAGACAAGCTGACTATCGGCCGCTGGAATGTGGCCGTCATCGCCGGCTGAGCGGCAAAGCGGTGGTGGCAACGGTGACGGCGACGTGACGGCTCGACTGGGTCAGGGGATGAGCAGGTCGATGATGGCCTTCCATTCCCCGATGAAGTCGACGTCATGCGATCCGTTGAGCCAGCGCAGCTGCAGGCCTTCCATGGCGGACAGGACCTGCAATGCGGTGCGTTCCGGATCGGCGACGCCATCTCGTTTGGCTGCGAACGTGTATTCCTTCAGCAGATTGATCTCGCGCTGTTCGAAATACTCGTGCACGGGATGGTCCTTGCTCAACGCCTCGCTTTCCAGCAGGGTGTAGAGACGGACTATCTCCGGACGGTCGGCGTTGGTCTCCACGGTTCCTGTGGAAATGACCTTCAGGCCAAGATCGCAATGGTATGCGATGCCGTCGTCAAGGACTTCGCCGGTCACGCCCTGCACGCCAAGATGCTCGGCGATGGCGATCTGATTGGTCCGATCGGCGTATTTGAGGGTTTCCTCAAGCAGTTGTTCTTTGGATTTGAAGTAGTAAAGGAGGCCGGCTTCGGTGATGTTCTGGGCTTGCGCCACATCACGGATGGTGAAGCCCCAGAAACCGAATTGAGAGATGAACGAGATGGTGGTTTCGAGAATCGCCTTTCTGCGGTCCTCGGCGCTCATTCGTTTCTTGGGTCTGTTCTCGGTGCGGCGACGCATGCAATCTCCTTTATCTTGTGCTTACTAAGGTACAGGACGAAGTGGGGAAGTGGGTGCAAAACCATTGGAACACGCCGAAAATGACAGAAAAATAGAAATGTAATATCATTTAACTAAGCAGCTACTAAGTAATAAAAAACAAGGCGGCTGTCCGATAGTCAAACAGTGTGAATCGCCTTTATGAAAACTGGTGAGCGCGTCGGTGACGGACTGATTTGCGTTTTCAGGAAAGATGATTTACGCTATGGATATGTTAATTACCAAGTGGTAGTTAACGGAGGGGCGAAGCAGCCCCCTGACCTAAATCGAGATACACAACCACAAGCAAATTCACTACTGAAGCATGATTCAAAGGAGAGTTTCATGAGTGAGGCAATTGCAAGCAAGGAAGAGCGTCTGGCCGCATACAACGCCAACGTCGCCGCCGCGGAGAAGGATCCGCGTCTATCGCCTGAGACCGGCAAACCGCTGGACAAGGTGACCATGTTCCGCTTCGGAGCCGTGCTCGGTGGCGTCATGCTGTTCCTGACCGGCACCACGCATAACGCCGTGCTGTTGACGATCTTCTACTGCGGCTGCATGTTCGGTCTCAACTGCATGATCGCTCCGCTGGTGGCCATCCTGTCCGACCGCGTGCCGTCCGGCATCCGCGGAACCATGTCCGCCTTCTACGGCGCCGGCTCCACCATCGGCGCTCCAATCGGCACCATGCTGGGCGCCCTGTTCATCGAAAACCTGGTTCCGGGCTTCGCCGTCCCCGGCGTGCTCATGTTCCTCGGCGGTGTCGTCGCCGTGATCATCCTGCCGAAGGAGCAGTCCGCTGACTTCCTGCCGAAGGAAGAGGGCTCCTTCAAGGACGTCCTCGTATCCTTCCGTCCGCCGAAGTTCGCTGGCGCCCACGACTTCTACAAGGCTTTCGCCGGCCGCTTCTGCATGCTCATCAGCTACCAGATGATCAACGTCTACCAGCTGTACATCATCCAGAACTACATCGGCCAGTCCGTCAAGGAATCCGCCGTCACCGTGTCCGTCGTGTCCATGATCATGATGGTCATGTCCCTGGTTGGTTCCTTCATCTCCGGCCCGGTGTCCGATTTCATCGGTCGCCGTAAGGTTCCGGTCATCATGTCCACCATCGTCGTGGCACTGGGCTACAACTTCGCGTTCCCGGTCGCCATCGCATTGGCCATCATCGGCTGTATCTTCATCATGGCCATCAAGAAGGTCAAGTAAGACAGCTGCTCCAAACCGGGGAGATGGTCGTTTTCGTAGACTGTCTCCCTCCGCGGGGCCAAATCGCCCCGCATCCCATCCATACCAAACATCAACGCATATTCGAATTATCAACGACGATACCAAGGAGCATCATGACCACCTGGATTGCAACGACGCAAGACGACAAGCTTGCCGACCGAACCTCCGACATCGAATCCACCAACGCCACCACCGCGGCCGACCTGCAGCTCGACGGCAACGAATACCAAGCCCTGCGCGGCTTCGGCGGCTGCTTCAACGAGCTTGGCTGGCTTCCTCTGCAGACGGTTACTGAAGAGGAACGTGATCAGATCATCAAGGAACTGTTCAGCCCGGATGAGATGAACTTCACCTTCAATCGTGCGCCGGTCGGTGCCAATGATTTCGCCGATCATTGGTATAGCTATAACGAGACCGACGGCGATTATGAGATGGAGCATTTCTCCGTCGAGCATGATGAGCGGACGCTGATTCCGTATATTCATCGCGCGCAGGGATGGCAGCCGAACATGCAACTGTTCTCCAGCCCGTGGAGCCCGCCGACGTGGATGAAGCGCCCGAAGGCCTACAACTACGGCCGTCTCGTGCAGACCCCGGAGAACCTCAGAGCCTACGCCAAATACTTCGTCAAGTACATCCAGGCCTACGCCGAGCGCGGCATCACTGTGAACCAGCTGCACGTGCAGAACGAGGTGTTCGCCGACCAGAAGTTCCCGAGCGCCCTGTGGGATTCCGAAGCGCTCAAGGTGTTCATCCGCGACTACCTCGGACCGGCGTTCGACGAGGCCGGACTCGACACCGACATCTGGCTGGGCACCCTCAACGGCCCGGAGGACATGGCTTGGACCGGCGGCGGCTATGGCATGACGCTCAACAACTACAACCGCTTCGTCGACAACATCCTCTTCGACGACGGCGCGCGCAAGTACATCAAGGGCATCGCCTACCAGTGGGCCGGCCAGAACTGCATCGCCCGCACGCACGAATCATGGCCGGAGATCGAGCTGATCCAGTCGGAGTCCGAATGCGGCACCGGCGACAACAGCTGGGAGTACGCGGAGTACATCTTCCATCTGATTAACCACTACTTCCGTAACGGCGCCACCGCATACACCTACTGGAACATGATTCTTGACGACCAGGATTCCACATGGGGCTGGTGGCAGAACTCCCTGTTCGCCATCACCGCCGACACGCATGAGGTGCGCCGCAATCCGGAATACTACGTGATGCGCCACTTCTCGCATTTCGTCAGGCCCGGCGCGAAGGTGCTCGGCACCACTGGCCATTTCAACTCGATGGCCATCGCCTTCCGCAACCCGGACGGCACGGTGGTGGTCGTGGCGCAGAACGCCCTCGACGAGGAGCGCCCGTTCGAATTCGCCGATCCCGATGCCACCGAACGCGGCTTCAAGGTAACGCTTGCTCCGCGATCGTTCAACACCTTCGTGCTGGACTGAGCCGGAGTGATACGGCGTCGGCTCGCGCGTAATGCCGGTTTTTCCCTTTTTCCCGGCGATATGCCGATCACCGACGTCCTGCCCATGAGGTGCCCGCTGCGATGGATCCCCTCCATGCGCGGCGGGCACCTTTGTTTGTATTGGTGGTTTTTCTCATCCGAGCAGTCCTTCGCCGTGGGACGCCGACGAGATTGGGTTGCGTGTGGAACGGAAATGTATTAGACTATAACTAAGTAGTTACTAAGTAATAGAAACTGCATGACGTACGAAGGAGTGCACATGAATCCCGACTACATCAAAGGCGTGAACCTCGGCAACTGGCTGGTGCTGGAGAAGTGGATGAATCCGGCGCTGTTCGACGGTATCACCGCGGACGACGAATACTATCTGCCGACGCAACTCGATCCGGCCGTCTACGAGGCCCGCATCAGGACCCACCGCGCCGAATACATCAACGAGCGCGACTTCGCCACCATCGCATCGTGGGGACTGAACTCCGTGCGCATCCCCGTGCCGTACTTCATCTTCGGCGACCGCGCGCCGTTCATCGGCTGCATCGACGAACTCGACAAGGCCTTCAACTGGGCCGAGAAATACGGCCTGACCATCCTTATCGATCTGCACACCGCGCCGATGAGCCAGAACGGCTTCGACAACGGCGGCATCTCCGGCGTGTGCAAGTGGGCGCAGCTGCCCGACGAAGTCGAATTCGTGCTGTCCGTGCTCGAACGCCTCTCCAAGCGGTACGGCCATCGTCGGGCGCTGATGGGCATCGAAATCATCAACGAGCCGAACACCACCACCTGCTGGCCGATGGCGAACGTGACCGAACGCTACAAGGCGGTCGACCCGGAGCTCGCCGAAGGCACCGGCCCGATCGCATTCGACTGGCTCAAGGACTTCTACATCACCGCCTACCACCGTCTGCGCGATGCCGACAAGGGCGCGTTGCCGGCAGACAAGGCCGTGGTGTTCCACGACGGCTTCGACATCGAACAGTGGAAGGACTTCATGCGCGGGTCCGATGGCAGGCTCGCGCCGGAATTCGAGAACGTGGTCCTCGATACCCACCAATACCTCATGACCGCCGAAACGATGGGTTGCCCGCAGACAGCGGAGGGCTACGACGACTTCGTGAGGAATACCTATGCGCCGATGATCGCCGAGATGAGCGAATACTTCCCGGTGATTGTGGGGGAGTGGTGCCTGTTCAACTCCGTCGGCTGCGGTGTGGACACCCACGGCGGCCAAAGCGTGCTCAACGGCGAGGAAGGGGCTCAGGTCGAAACCCTGACCGCCGAACAGAAGCGCTCGCTGTATCAGGGCGTAGCCGAATCCCAGCTCGCCGCATGGAGCAAGGGTAGCGGCTTCTACTACTGGAACTACAAGCTGCTCACCGACACCGTCAACACTCCCGGCTGGATCGGCTGGGACGCATGGGACCTTGGACGCTGCATCGCCCAGGGCTGGTTCCCTGTCCAGAAGTAGCCCAGCCTTTCGCCATCGCCGGCCCCGACTTCGATACCACCACCTTCTCCGATGAATACTGCAAGTATGGCGAATTCACCGGCACCATGGTCGGCGTCGCCGTCACCGATGCCGCGTTGCATGAGAAGACTGCCGACTTCGACTTCTTCGACTACGAGGCGGACGAGACGAAGCCGGTCGACTGATCCCGCCCATCCGGCCACGATCATTCCGAAACCCCAATCCGGCCGTGGTCCGATTCCAACCGGCCGCGTGGCTGATTGCGGGACGCATACAATGGGCCAAGGAACGTTGCGTTCCTTGGCCCATTGGGCTGAAATAGGGGTTTGGTTTGGGTTTGAATAGGCGGAAACGGCAAGTCGGGCGAAACCCCGCGTGGAAAGGCGGTGAGACGCATGGTGCTGGGCATCGACGAGCGAATCAACGGCGTGAACCTCGGCAACTGGCTGGTGCTGGAGAAATGGATGGATCCGGAACCGTTCGTCCGCACTGACGAAGACGACGAAATCTGGATGCACCGCACGCACGGCGCCCTCTGGTCCGAGCGGAATCTTGCCGAGGAACTGCGCCGGCACCGCGACGCCTACATCACCCTGGAGGATTTCCGCATCATCGCCGACCATGGGCTCAATCTCGTGCGCATTCCCATACCATATTTCATCTTCGGCGACTGGCCCGGACATCCGGGCTGCATCGCATACCTCGACCGCGCGTTCCGTTGGGCGCGGGAGACGGGACTGAAGATCATGATCGACCTGCATACCGTGCCCGGCTCACAGAATGGTTTCGACAACGGCGGTCTGACGGGCGTGTGCAAATGGGCGCAGAATCCGGACTTGGTGGAATACG
>OMBO01001181.1_pt1 | contig 10841 bp, 13 predicted proteins | sample 1644901 | NCBI WGS metagenome assembly OMBO01 (sample SAMEA103958144, study PRJEB25191) | human gut metagenome | reverse complement strand
AACGGCATTTTTCACAGGTTTACCTATAACAGGCGTCTTATCAAGCATTCTCTCTACTCTGCCCTTTGTGCGCTGATAGCTCTCTTTTGTACGCATGGAGGAAAGATATTTTGCCATTCCGCCAACATTTTTTGAGATAGACATTTCATTGTAGTTGAGGATAACGATGATATTTGTATCACTTTTGCCTGCATTGTTAAGTCCCTCGTAAAGCTCGCCACCTGTTGAAGCACCGTCACCGACTACAGCAATAGCATGGTGAGTTTTATCACCACTCAGCTTCATTGCTGTGGCGATCCCAAGCGCAGCAGAAACAGACGTAGAGCTGTGACCGCTTATAAAAGCGTCATGCACTGACTCGTCAGGTCTGCAAAAACCCGAAATACCGTTTTCCTGTCTGAGAGTTTTAAACTCTTTGAGTCTACCCGTAAGTATTTTATGTGTATATGCCTGATGACCAACGTCCCAGACGATTTTATCTTTAGGTGATTCAAAAACTCTGTGGATAGCCATTGTAAGCTCCACAGTACCAAGATTTGACGCAAGATGACCGCCGTTTTTTGAAACCGTATCTATAAGAATTTTCCTTATATCACCGCAAAGCTCCTCACACTGCGCAGTGGAAAGCTTTTTCAGGTCGGCAGGCAAATTCATTTTATAAATATCAGGCTTTTTTATTTCCGACATTATATCTAGATCTCCAATCTTTTTATCAACTTCTTCTTGTAAGCATATCAGATGTAAGCTCTGTGAGGAAAACGCTATCCTCAAAATATTTAAGATGACCCAGTGCTTGAACTGTCAGTTGTTTTGCTATCTGTTCTGACTTGTCAAGTCCAAGAAGGGATACATATGTGTTTTTATGCTGTTCGCTGTCACTGCCGATAGGCTTGCCAAGCTCCTCAAAAGTGCCTGTTACGTCAAGGATATCGTCAACTATCTGAAATGCTCTGCCCATTGCCTGAGCATAATCTGCCGCAAATGGGATAGCCTCAAGCTTATCGCCGAGAATAACGCCCATTACACAAGCGGCTTCAATAAGTGCGCCTGTTTTGCAGGTCTGCAAAATATTCAGTGTATCAACATCTATTTCTTTATTTTCATATTTAAGGTCTATCACCTGACCGCCTATCATGCCGTCAGTGCCTACTGCTCTTGCCAGAACAGAGATAAGCATAACAGCCTTGTCGGCAGATATAACACCGTTCATGGCACTGTTGGCAATCACTTCAAAAGCAAGAGTGTTTAGTGCATCGCCTGCAAGGAGTGCGATATTTTCAGGAAAAGCTTTATGACATGAGGGCTTTCCACGTCTGTAATCATCATCGTCCATACAGGGCAGATCGTCATGTATAAGAGAAAAAGTGTGTATAAGTTCAATAGAACAAGCTATCTCTGCATACTTCTCAGGCTGACGCTCGCCGCACATACGGCAAAATTCAAGCATAAGCACAGGTCTGAGCCTTTTGCCCCCTGCCTGCAAAGAATACTCCATAGCCTCAACTACCTGACCCTGAAGCTCAGGCTTTGAGTGGGTAAGCTCCAGCAGTTTATTATCTATAAGTTCCACATAATAATCAAGTGTGGCTTTGTTCATATCATTCATCGCTATTATCTCCGTTCATAGCCTTTACGGAAAGCTTTGCACTTTCAAGGCTTTTTTTGCATTCGACCGACAGATCTATCCCCTCTTTATAAAGTTCCAAAGCTTTCTCAAGAGGAAGCTTGTCATTTTCAAGCTGACCAACTATATCATTAAGTCTTGTAAGATTTTCTTCAAAAGTCATTTTAAACAGCCTTTCATTTGACAAATGTTATTTTAGCAGATACACTGCCGTCTGACAGCTTTATGTCTACCTCGTCGCCAACGTTCAGCATTGATACACTGTCGACAACGCTTTCGTCTTTCTGAACGATAGCATATCCCCTGCCCAGAATATTGAACGGACTAAGCATATTCAGAGAAGAAACATAGCCGTCAAGCTTAACTGACAGCTTTTCAAACCTGCGTTCCATGATCTGCGACAGCCTTTTTTCAAGGTCGCACACTGCTTTTTCGCTCTGCTCTAATTTCTTTTCAGGAGAATATAATTTCAAAAGCTTATCACAGCTTTCTATCTGTGACACAGCCTTATCAAGTTTAAGCTCCATAGCCTTGTCAAGCTTTTGCCTTAAAAGCCTCACAGCATTAAGTATATCCGCCTTGTCAGGGGTAGCAATCTCAGCCGCCGCTGACGGAGTTGGCACACGCATATCTGCGGCATAGTCTGCAAGAGTGGTGTCAGTTTCGTGACCTACAGCCGATATCACAGGTGTATTGCAGGCGTAAACAGCCAACGCCACAGCCTCGTCATTGAACACCATAAGATCTTCGCTAGAGCCACCGCCACGAGCTAAAATTATGGTATCTGCACCGCTCTTATCAGCCGCCGACAAAGCTTTGCATATAGTTTGTGCCGCTGTCGCACCTTGTACCTGTGCAGGATAAACTTCGATATTGCACACAGGGTAACGCCTTTCAGCTATATGGATTATATCCTGCAAAGCCGCCGCAGTAAGCGACGTAACAACAGCTATCTTCTTTGGAACAAGGGGTATTTTCTTTTTTTTGTTCACATCAAATACGCCCATTTTTTCAAGCTTTTTCTTGGTCTGTTCGAGCTGAACGTGCATAACGCCCACACCAAGAGGTGCTATCTCCGTAGCTATTATCTGATAAACACCGTCACGCTCATAGACCTCTATATTGCCCATAACAAGCACGCTCATGCCGTCCTCAGGCACGAATTTAAGCCTTGAAACACTGCTTGAAAACATAACAGCTTTAAGTGCAGAACTGCTGTCCTTTACCGTAAAATAGGCATGACCTGATTTGTAATGTATATTAAAATTGGATATCTCGCCCTTGACAGCAATGCCTTTCAGCTTAAGGTCAGACCGAAGTTTTGAAGCAAGATATCTGTTTAGCTGAGAAACAGTGATAACTGAACTCATATTTTGATCTTCCCTTTCCTGATTGCAGCATAGACCGCAACGCCCACTGCGTTATCACTTGAAAACTCAGGCTCAGCAAAGCTGCCGTACTTTTCAAGCTTGCTTTTTATAAAGCGATTAGACATCACACCGCCTGCATATATAATAGGTATATCCTTATACTCATGGCGAAGATTAACTGTCATTTTCTCCACCGCAAGGCACACACAATCAATACAGTATGCCGCAACATCAGCCACGGAACAGCTCTCGTCTATAAGCTTCATGCACTGATTTTCTATTCCGGAAAGTGAACAATAAAGCCCATCAACTGATGCTTTTGGCTTTATTTTATGTTCGCTTTCAGACGCAAGCCTTTCAAGCTCTTTACCACATGGAAAAGACAGCCCAAGCCTTACGCCTGTTCTGTCTATGGCTTGTCCGCCTTTAAGATCACGGCTTCCGCCGATCTGAGTTATATTTATCAACTTAGCCTTGTCAGGCTCGCACAAAAGAAGATCTGTAGTGCCACCACTGACGTGAAAAGCCGCAAAAGGCTTATCAGAACTGAGCATATCCAGCTTTCCGCAGGAATAAAGTGCCGCAAGTATATGTCCCACCTGATGCGAAGTCTTTTCAAGGTCAGCTCCACAGGCAAGTGACACAGCTTGTGCAACATTTTCTCCAACAAGAAAGCAAGGCATATACGAACCCTCTGCACACCTTGGTGCATAAGAATACCCAACTGCACTTAAATCATACCTTTTATCAAAAAGCTGTTTCATAAGTTCTGGAAGCTGTTTCGTATGGTGAAACACAGCGTCGGATTGTCTTAGCCCTCGCTCTCCCTGCTTGACAGGAAGAAGTTTTTTGCATGACCTGATGCTCATATCCGCAGTATCAAGCAGTGCACATGAAGTGGTATAATTGCTTGTGTCTATTCCGAGTACAAAACTCACTGCTTTTCCTCTTGTTCCTTTGCAAATGAGCCAAGCACACCGTTTACAAATGAAACGTCAGGCTCGAGGGCATATTTTCCTGCAAGAGCCACAGCCTCGCTTATGGCAACGTTCACAGGAACGTTCTCCTCATATATTGCCTCGTAAATAGCAAGTCTGAGTATTGCAAGATTTATTTTAGGTATTCTTTCAACAGTTCTCTTGTTGCTGAACTTGCTGATTATGCTGTCGATCTCGTCCTGCTTTTCGCAAACATTTTCCACGAGCTTTTTAACTTCATCATTTACGATAATCTCGTTCACTTCCATGGCAGACATGAAAATATCGTCAAGCTCATCGTCCTGTCTAAACATTTTCTCAAATATCAGCAAAAATGCTGATTCTCTTATTTCACGCCTTTTAATTGGCACAAAAACACTTCCTTCATCTTATATTTGTCTGAATCCTATTCCTTTTCCGAAAGGTCAACTCCGCATATGGTCACATTTACCTTTGCAACTGTAAGTCCAAGCATATTCTGAACTGCACTGCAAAGTATTATACCTATAGACACTGACAGCACATCGTCAACAAGACCTATCCTGATATTGCCGAAATTTTCCTGTCTAAACCAGAGCTGACGTGGAGTCTTCATAACAGGAGCGATACCATAAACGCCCTCTATTTCATTAACAGAGTTTGTAACGATCTGCGCTATAACGTCCTGACTTATGTGCAGGCTTTTTTCTACTTTCTTTGAAACATCATTCATATTTATCCAAGCCTCCCTTTTTAGATATAAAAAAGAAATCCTTCAATCTATACTTATAACCATTATATCATAAAAATCAATAGGTTACAAGTATTTTGAAGGACTTTTTTTATTTGCTGACAAATTTTATTCTACATCATAAATTCTGATGTTTTCATTTGCAACTGAAACTTCGCTAAGGAGGATATCTTTTATCTGTGCCGCTTCGCTTGCAACAAGCCCGTCGCTGTCGGTCTTTACAACGATATTTGCGTTGTCACCGTCAAGATAAACAACACAGTCCTCAAAGCCTGCTGCTTTCACAAGTGTCTCTACCTTGCTCTCCGACTCCATGAGCCCTGTCATGGCTGAAGCTTCTTCTTCAGCGACTTTCTTTTCTTCCTCTGTGGAATCGCCGCCGTTCATTATATTTTTTAATGTTTCTACCGCCTCGTCCCTTGAATTCATTCTGTCTATTCTTGCCTGTGCAAAATAATCTGAAGTGCTGTCATTGCTTACGAGCTGTGCGTCGCCGTAATTCACGCTTTGACTTTTCACAACGTCCGTCGCCTTTATCTTGCCGTCTGAGGTCGATACTGCATAATTTATGTATACTGCAAGACCGAGTATCAGCGTCATTCCTGCAAGGATTATCTGCTTTTTGCCTATTATCATGGTCGTTTTTTTCATCTTTATTACCTCTTTCTGTTATTTTCTGCCCTCAACGCAGATCTTACTGCTTGATATGCCTAGTACTGTCGAAACCGCTTTAAGCACACGTTCGTTTACTTTTATATCTCCACCTCCTTCGCAAACAATGACAACGCCGCATATCTGCGGTTTTATTATTTTTCTGACCAAAGCCTCCTTTTTGCCGTCATTATCAGTTATTACTATCTCGTTTTCATACCTGTCGCTTGTTCTGTCACCATTATTGTCTGTGCTTTTGGTAAGATTTTCGGCATAAACATATTCGGTAGTTCCCTCAACTGTCACCATTACCTCGCACTCGCCAACTCCCCTGACTTGAGAAAGAACATCTTTAAGCTCTTTTTCTATCTGCTTTTTGTAGCTGTCTGTATCATCAGTGGCAACGCTTTCCGTGGGAATGCTCTTGCTCTCTGCCGTATTTTTAGCAGGAAACATCTCAGAAACAAATATAAGTAATATCCCTGCAAGACCTACGGCTATCACTATCTTCGTTTTCATAGGAAGCTTTTTAAGAGCCTTTATTTTCCCCTCAACTTTACTTTTCAGCAACGTTTATTCCTCCTGCACGATAACTTGAGTATCAGGCAGATCTTCTGCAATAAGCTTTTCAACAAGCCCTCTATCGCTTATTTTAGTCAGATATACCCTTACCGCTGTTATCTCTATTTCATTATATTCATTTATATCTGTGGTTATGTCCACTCTGACGTTTTCTATGCCATTCTTATTCAGCTTATCCAAAAAATATTCTTCAAGCCTGCTTTCGGATTCGGACAGATAATAAAGTTTCGTCGCTGTTGAAACGCTGTCAAACTCAGGCAGATCTGCAAGCTCTGTATAGTCGCTTAGGGTGACTTTGAAGCCATGTCCCATTACAGGCGTTATGACCGCAAGTAAAAGTATCACAGCAAGCACTGATCTAAGTTGTTTTTTCAAAGTTCCCTCAGGTGTGGCAATATCCGTCATAGAAGTTATCACGCCTATAATGCAGGCAATAAATATCACTGCTTTAACTGTATTCATTTTAAGCTCCTATGTTCATGGCTGTCATTATTACAACTGATGTGGAAATAACGAACATTATAGAATAAGCCGCAAGGATGCTCACACCAATTGATAAAACCGAGTTTATGCTTTTAAGAAGTCCACCACTGTTGCTTATGCCAAAAATATCGTTTATGGTAGCGCCTATCCACACTGCAAGTTTTACTGCAAGAAGCGTAAGCAAAGGTTTCGCAACTATCACAGACATTATTATAACCCCTATCACGCCGACGCTTGTTCTTATTACGCCTATACTTCCCTTTACCGCTGAATAAGCTTCAGAGACCGAGCCACCTATGACAGGTATAAAGCTTGAAGCCGCAAACTTAACGGCTCTTGCGGAGAGATTATCAGCCGCCGCTCCTGCAAAGCTTTGAATAGATAACAGCCCTGTAAAAAGAGTCATCACAATGCCAAGCAACCATATGACCAGCTTTTTCACCGACTCTGCAAGACTTCCAAGGTCAAGAGATGGGTTTATTGCAGAAACAAGGGTCACTGCAAGCACTGCCGACAAAAACGGCACAAGTATCGTATCTGCCAATATACCTGCGCTTTCACATATTATCAGCATAACGCTGTAATAGCCTGCTCCTGCCGCCGCACTACCGCCTGCTGTCGCCACGCTTGAAAATATGGGTATGTAGGACATCATGAATCTGTTCATTTGTTCCATGGAAGTCTTTACAGAATAAAGACTGTCAGTGACAGTATCGCTTATAACAAGCACTGTGGTAAGAACACATATGAGCGTGAATACCTTGTCCACTGTACCCTCGGCTGACATTGACCTTACCAACACGCAGAGCATAGTGGCGGCTGTTATTTTCCCGAGCATTATAAGAGGGCTTCGCAAAGCAGCGGTAAAGCTTTCAAATATATGCTTTATCACATCAAAAGCATTTATATTTGCGGCAGAGGACGGATCTTCCAAAGTGATGTTATTATCTTCAAGTACAGTTTTTACATCTTCATCACCCTCAAAAGAAAGTCCCTCGTTTATTTCGCTTATGAGCCTGTCATAATATTCATTGTTCTGTTCCTCACTGTCTGCATATACTTCCTGTGGTGTAAACATGACCGCAAGTACTATGATGACAGTGGCAATTATTTTTTTCATATGTTAATCCTATATAAGCAATGCTTTTACTATTTCTACAAATGCTTTGAAAAGCGGCAGCGATACCGAAAGCATTGCAAGCTTTCCTGCCAAAGTGACCTGTGACGCAAGTGCGTTTTCTCCGCAGTCCTTACAATAATCAGATGCAAGCTGTACAATATAGCATATGCCAAGTGACTTGAACAGTATGGTAAGATACATATTGTCGATTCCTGACAGAGTGAAAAGGTCCTCAAAAACTGAGATAAGGTCTTTCACAAATGCTACCGAATGAAAAAGCACCAGTGCCGCCGCTGCAAGCACAGCCGCATATTTTATCTCACGGCTGTCTTTCTCAATGGCTTTGCACACTATGGTTGAGAAAATACAAAAGCACACTATTGTAAATATTTTCATTAATACAATCCAAACACTTCTTTTATCGTTTCAAATAGATTTCCGATCTGCCTTACTATCATAAGCAGAACGACAATAAGCCCTGCAAGAGTTGTCATCATTGCCTGCTCGTCACGCTCCGCTCGTTTCAGCAAGAGATTTAACACGGCAACGATAATTCCTATGGCAGCGATTTTGAAAATAAGATCTATGTCCATAAAATTTTGTTCCCTTCATTATGGTTATCCTTTGCTATGGCTATATTAGCATAATAGCGATAAAAGCCCCGCTGAGAACGCCCAAAGCCCTGCATAGCCGCACCTGTGAGCTCGTCAAGTGCGGCAAGGCTCATGGAAATGTATGCAAGCTGACCATTTGTGTCTGTTGTGCCGAGTTTTTCAAAAAAATCTATGGCGGTCTGCCTGATTTCATTGTCAAAAAGCTTTGACTTATATATATCCTCGGTTATTCTTCTGCGGACATCAGGCGAAGAGGTATCTTGCGACAAAAATGTAAAGTCAGAATAATCCTTCTGCAAGCTAAGCTTTAAGATAATTTCCCCGAAAGTCATTCCACCCTCAACCATTGCCCTTGTTTCAAATATCAACCGTCTGAGAAGCTTGAGATATTTCATTTGCCGTATCTTGTCCAACGCCATTGCACAGCCCATTTGTGTGCAGGCGGATATGATCAGCACACAGCCTATTAGCTTTATCATTTCATGCTCCTGTTTTTGTAAATGATACCAGCCTGCCACACATTGTTCCTGTGCCTAATACCGCAAGTGCGTCGAAAGCCTTGTCTTTTATGAGTTTTGAGATATAACGCCGCTTTTTAAGCTCATCAAGGCTTGAAGCATGGCATGAAGCAATAAGCTTCACTCCTGAGTTGAGCGCATACTGCAAAGCTTCGTTGTCCTCAGAAGAACCTATCTCGCCGCATATGAGTATTTGCGGTGACATGACCTTGACAGCCGTCATTATGCCCTCATATTTGTTGTAGGAATTGAACACGTCCGTCATTGCACCTATAAGATTTTGCGGCTCACCTGCCACTGTTGCGGCAAACTCGTTTCGCTCGTCTATAAGCGCAACACGCCAGCGTTCGCCAAGCTTTCTTGCAAGATCACGAAGCACTGTAGTTTTTCCTCCCGAGGGCGGTGAAGCTATAAGCAGGCTCATTGGTTTGTCAGAAAAGCATTTTGCATATATCTCGTCTGAACTGCCTATCATTTCACGAGCTATCCTTATATTAAGAGAAGATATATTTTTTACCGACTCCACGGCATAACTCCTTGCAGGATCAAGGACGGCAGTTCCGCAGAAGCCTACTCTGCACCCTCCTGAAACCGTTATGTACCCTCTTGCTATCTCACGGTGAAAGCTGTGAAGAGAGTTCTGAAATGCTCGCTGATAGATAGTTTCAATATCATCTGTGGTAACTTGAACGCTATCCCCGATATTGTTCATTAGTCTGCCGTTATCATTAACGAAATACTCTTTCGAGAATATGGTAACAGACAGCCGTCTACCTCTGCGAAGCCTTATTTCCTGTATCCTGTCACGCTCTATTTCTGGCATTGACATAATTGCTCCCCTTATGCGAGGGGTGAGCAGTTCGTAAACGTATTTTATCTTGCTGACTTCTCTTATCATTTTTTCACGCTCCTTTTGACTTGTCCTATGAAATAACTATGCTGTGAGCCTGCATTTTAGTACAAGATATTTGTATTCTCCTACATACGCAGATATCCATTATTGTATTTAATTATCACGCAAAATGCTTGAAATACTGTTGTATTTGTGATATAATGTTAATGCAATATGCACAAATATTGTGAAGATAAAAGAAACATACAAAACAAAGGAGAAAATTATGAACAACAGCTTAACTGAAGAACAAGTAAAAGTACTGAATATGTCACAAAGCGTGATAAATGAGGTAAGAAAGGTCATTATCGGCAAGGACGAGATAATCATAAAAGTCCTGCTGTCCATACTTGCAGGCGGTCATATCCTTATTGAGGATATTCCAGGAGTAGGAAAGACCACTCTTGCCGTGGCTCTTTCAAAGGCGCTTTCACTTGACTATAAAAGACTACAATTCACCCCTGATGTTTTGCCAACAGACGTTACAGGTTTTACCATACTAAATAAAGAAACACACAAGTTTGAATATAAGCAGGGTGCAGCACTCACAAATCTTTTTCTTGCAGACGAGATAAACAGAACCTCAAGTAAGACGCAGTCTGCGCTTCTTGAAGTAATGGAGGAGGGCAAGGTAACTGTGGACGGTATCACACATAAAATGCCTGACCCTTATATCGTTATCGCAACGCAAAACCCGGTTGGCTCTATAGGCACGCAAATGCTCCCTGAGTCGCAAATGGACAGATTTATCGTAAGGCTCACAATGGGTTATCCTAATATTGAAAGCGAAGTCGCAATGCTAAAATCCAAGCAAAATCTCGTGCCTGTGGATAATGTAAGGCCTGTGGTGTCTGCGGAGGATATCCTTCAGGCAAGGAAAGTTGTGGAAAATATTTATGTTTCAGATCAGGTTTTCCAGTATATCGTTATGCTTGCAAATGCAACTAGAAACAATGAATATATAAAGTTAGGTCTTTCACCTAGAGGAACTATCGCACTACTCAGAATGACAAAGGCGACGGCGCTTCTTAAGGGCAGAGATTATGTTATCCCCGATGACGTTATATACAGCTTCAAGGACGTTGTTCTTCACAGACTTGTGTTCAGCTCAAAGGCAAAGATAAACGGCTTCACAGGAGAACAGATACTCAAAGGAGTTATTTCCTCAGTTCAGGTTCCTAGAGTTAGCAAGTAACGGAGGAGCAAATGCTGGTTTTATATATAATATTATTTATTGCCTCTATCTTTTTCTATATATTATATGTGGGTAGCTTCTCTTT
>OMBO01001177.1_pt1 | contig 10900 bp, 8 predicted proteins | sample 1644901 | NCBI WGS metagenome assembly OMBO01 (sample SAMEA103958144, study PRJEB25191) | human gut metagenome | reverse complement strand
GGAAGAGGAATACAGGAATCCTCTTCCGGAAAATATCGGACGCTTCAAAGAGGCAGTCCGTATCATCAACCTATTGGACAAATAATTACCAACCTTTTAAAAAATATAATTATGGAAGCTTTAGCAACATTGAACAATCAGAGACAGTTTGATTTCCAGAACAACGGAATCGAAGTAATGGACCTTGAAACACTCCAGCGTACCTACAAGGAGAACGACATCTACGGCAATCCGGTCAGGGGAATCTACCACTACCAGGTCATCCAGCGCATGACGGACATCTGCCGCCGTCACAACCTGAACTATGAGGTGGAGGAAATCTTCGCCGCCCAGAACAAGAACCGGACACAGCCCGGAGTGGTCATCCTGCCGCAGGTGGAACAGACCTATGGAGAGAAGGCGGTAGAGGCACATGTACTGCGCAGAATATTCACCACCATCCGTATTCTGAACGGGGATACCGATGAACTGACAACCACACTCGTGGTAGCCTACCATCAGGACGGTATCCAAGCGGCAATAGGTCCCTGCGTACGTATCTGCCACAATCAGTGTATCCTTTCACCCGAACGAAGTGTTGCCAACTACGGTAAGGACAAGGTGACTACCGAGGAACTGTTCGGGAAGGTGGATGACTGGATGCGCAATTTTGAGCGTGACATGGATGCGGACAGAAGCCGAATCCAAAGGCTCAAGGAAAAGATGTTGACACCCGGTGAATTATACATGATCATCGGTATGCTGACGGCTCTGCGTGTATCCCATGACAGTGGAGACAAAAGACTGGCATCACAGGTGGATACCTATCCGCTTAACCAGGGACAGATTTCCGTATTTACGGAAGAACTGCTCAAACTCTCACTTGAACAGCCACGCATTACAGCGTGGGATGTCTACAATGTAGCGACAGAAATCTATAAACCGGGAAAGACTGATTTCCCTGCCATGATTCCACAAAATGGAGCAATGGCCGATTTCCTGCTTTCATATAACCAGAATTAAAACCTGAAACCGAATACGACAGGCCCGGTTCCGTCATCAGCGGAATCGGGCTTTGTCATTTATCAACCTGAATAATCAGATAAGATATGGCAGCAAGTAACAGAATAAAGGCTGAAATGTATATCCTTTTCAGCTGCAACGCATGGCACGAATACAGTTCATTCGAGCCAAAGGCGGTCTTCTCTTCCATAGAAAAGGCAGCAGACTTCCTGCAAAAGAACAGAAGAAAACTGAAACTGGAGGAAGATGACATCGAATGTTTCAGACAGCACAGTCAGACTCAGGGCAGAAATACCAATTACCTGGTACAGTCCTGTCCCTATAATCCAGTCCGCGCAAGAGACTTGGAATGACAAAGAATCCCATTCATAAACAATCATATAAAAATATACGACTATGACAAATGATGAAAACACTTACATCGGAATGTCCCTGCCGGAAGGAATACGGTACATCACCGTTTTTGAAAGAGGGGATTTTGAAAACTGCGGAAGAATACTCAGGACATTCTACCGTACGGAAGACAGGGTGAGAAAACTGCTCGCTTTGGGAAACCTGCTCCATCTGGGAGGAGGACTCTCATCAAACGAAAACAAGACAAGCTGTTGGCCTTTGAATAATGGGAATCCCATTCACAAAGCAAAGGAAATATCAGGCAAGGAAAAGTTCTTCCTGCTCGGAGACTGGACTTACCTGTATGAAAATGGAAGATGGTTTCTGGGCTATGAAGGAAAAATCTATGAAATCAGCAATCCTGAATTTTCTGTCTTTGTTCCCGACAAGGACCATACGCCTTCCCCTTTGGACAAAGGACTTTACTTTGCCGTAATCGACGAAACGGGAAAACTGGAATTCACTCCGGAAATTGTCAACGGATGGGATACCTGGAAAAGCCTTCCCCAAAGAGTCAGTGAAAAAGGGAAAACGGTATATGTATTCCGCAAAACACAACTTATAAAAGTCATCAAACCTAAGAAACTGAAATCATGAAAGAAATCAATATGACAAAGGCTATATCATGTATGCCGGACAAATTCATCACAATGGAAATGGTTGAACTGGCCGCGACCGAACACCGTCCGGAACTGGTCAACTATCTGCCGGAGAAATATATTACTTCTGAAATACTTGACAGTATATTCAAAACAGATGATTACGGATGGCGTTCCTGGCAGCTTTCGAAGATACCTGAAGAAAAACGTAACCGCCAGATTTGTCTAAGGGCAATAAAGGCCGAAAAGAGTAATTTTCCTGACATACCGGAAAAATACAGGAACAGTGACATACTTGAATCGCTGTTCGCACACAGGAATTTCATGCACTACCTGCATCTGATACCTTCATCCTCATGGAACAACGGAACAGTCCGTGATGCAATATACTCCCTTTACCGTGACGTACAGCAAAACGGAGGTTACCGGTACTGTTCAGAGAGGTATGAACAGCAGTTCTTATATGAAACAAGCGTCATGCTTTCTTTCGTTCCGCGACAAGCCAAGGATTTCAGACTTTGGAATGAACTGATCCATGACGAACGTATCGCAACCATGACTATCGACAAAATGATGCCTAAATGTTTCAAACAGGCAGCATACTACAAGGAATGGGCCATACGCTGTATCAAGGAAGTGGATATACGCTGGCTTGACTATGACACCGTATGGAAGGCCATCTGTCACAAAACAGGCAACCTACATGGCATTTTCGATTCATACGGACATTACGAGTGGTTCTCCAAACATGCGGATAATGCCATGGCTGACAAAGCAATGGAGTTGGAACCTAACCTGTTTAACAAACTTCCCAGACGGTTCCGGACACCGGAAAGACTTATTCATACACTTGAAGTAAAAAGAGAAATCAACAGTTACAACTTCATTCTTGAACCGAACTTGATGACGAAAGAGGTTTGTATGGCACTGGCCAGAAGGGATTCGTTCTACCCTGATATTCCATCGGAACGCTGGAACAGGGAACTTGTGGAATATTTCACCGAATACGGCCATAGTCTGCGCTGGCTCCCTCAACTGCCGAAGAAACTACAGACCAGAAAACTTGCCGAGAAGGTTCTGAAGGAGAAGCCTCAATACTTCCATTATCTGCGGATGGAATTCATCACACCTGAAATGTCCAGGTTGTTATGTCAAAAAGACCAGGATAATATCCGGTATTTCAAGGAACGGGTCATGGAATTCCAAAAATATACAGGGCTTCCAGCCAAATTCTATGGATGTGAAACGGATTTCGAGCATATCAGGGACCGTGATGATAGCCGCCGATACTGCCGTATAGGACTCGCTTACATCGCCTTACAAAAATGTAAACGCGGATGGCATGAAAGTGAATATTATCTTATCATGACACGCCATCCCAACCGATATATGCCTGCCAAGACAGTGTTCAGAAAACAGATTACTACATTCCACCGGACATGGCTGGAAAAGACAATATGTGACAACGACCCGCAATTCTGGATTCCGAAGATTCAAAAGGATTTGAAAGATGTACAAGCCATGCGGTATTATGAGGTGGAACATATCCGTACTATACTGGGTTGCGAAATATTCCGCAACTCTTTCATGGGGCAGACAGTGGAATACTGTATCCGCAAGGACGGGCTGACCTACCATGACAGGAACATGGAAAGGCTCGCCTCCGGCCTGCAATACAAGATCCGTCAATTGAAGGAGCAGGCTGTACTCCCCAAAGGAACAGATGACTCTATGGAAATCAATGCAGAAACGGTACACCGCAATATGGGGTATTGTCTGATTGGAATAGAAGCCTTTGCGGAAGACTACGGACTGGACATAGCCCGGACCTATACCCTGAAAGAGCTGAAGGACGTTATCCATGAACAGGGATACAAGCCTTCACTGGAGAAATACAAAAAAGAAGTCCAACATCTAAATCTTATCTGAATATGAATATTCTCCAAAAAAGAATTGAAAACCTGTGCGATGAAATCATCGGCAGGATACTTGCACTGATGCAGGCAAACTCGGTTTCCGAAGTAATACTGACAGACAATGATAATCCGGTTTACGTAATCTGGTTTGACAAGATGGGTGATCCGTGCGAATGCTCCGTACACAAGGTAACTGCCGTCGGAGAAGGAATCACACTTGAAGTCCATGATAAGATAACCGGAGAAAATTACAAGGTCACAAGCCGCCATGAGGCGGCTTTGGCCAATCCGGTATGGCTTAACGAGATACTAACGGTCGTGAGAGCCATTTTCCCTACAAAGGACACTAGATTGGAAGAAAAAGGTACGTGTTTCAATTGTGGAGGAAACAATATAATCCAATCCGAACACAAAATGTTCAGTCATTATGCTGATGAATCATTTTTTATAGATAGAGTGAAAATTGTGACAATCTCACAGTCCTCAGTGGCAAGAAAACCGTAAAAAAGGATATGATAGATGATTTTAAGGAAGTTGTTGAAATATACAAAAGAAGCCCTGAACTAGTGGAATGTATTATCATATGGAACTATAGCTTTCAAATAAAAAAGTGGCATAATATATTATGGGTACATTGAAATAAAATAACCGGTTTATTTACTCCTTTATCTCTTTTTCTGGACAAAAACTATGTATAAAAAAGAGGGTATCTCAGAGGAAATATACTGTATCCGTAACGATGATGGTCTGATGCTAAAGATCGCCCACAACTATATGAAACTGATGGGAATCGAGAACACGCAGTTCATCATCGCAGATCATATCGACTGTTACCGGAATGAAAAGGTCTGCAAGATGTTGACAGCCCATTACCGCTTGTATTTTACCGAAGGAAAAGAGCATGTCAATTTTATGCGGTTATACCTTCACGACAAAGTAAAGTATTTTATCTAGCATATTTTGAAACGAGAAATTCCGAACGCTCGAAGCTGAAGTGAGTTGCGACTAGCTTTGCGGAGATCCGGGATTGATACGTAATGGAAGCTAAGTCCACGACCAAAGAGATGCAAGGTGTCAAGTTCACATGCAACCAACTGAATTTTAGCGGTTCCAAGATTGACCGCCAGTTCTGTTTCTGAATATCGACCAGGAGCTGAGATATAACGCTCTTTCTACTATCATGAACCAGCGTCAGAAACAGGTAGAAACCATATGCGAGGAGCCTCGGCATGAATATCAGCAGGAGAATCATGCCGGTATTAATCTGGGGTTGTTCACTCCCTCTCCTACGGATTATGATACGGAGGAAGCGATACTGGCCAACCGGCTTATAAAGAAGAAAAAGAAACCAAAGCGCAACCGCTTCTTTAAGGAGTACGCCCCGCGCTATGGTTACAAATACCCTTGGTTTGAAACTTATACACAAAGGATTTTTCAGACAATATAATTATGGATTGCCGTTGAAGGAGTTAGAGGCATAACGTAGATTTCTTTATTAAGGAGAGGGAAATCCTCTCCTTAATCTATTGTCAATTTATTCCTTTTCTATTATGAGTTATTTTTACCAATACCTGTTTCAATACTACTACATTTACAATCCGTCAGTAAGACTAAAGTATAGTGTAAATCTTTGTATTCCTCTTTTAATTCATCGAATTTAGAATAATTTCCACCCTTGTGAACATCAAATACCCAAAATACAGACAAGCAAGGATTGGTAGCATTAATATATTGAATAAACTTTTCCTTATATTTATGACGCTTACTATTTTGTTGAATTTCATTATTGTGAAGTAATTTAAGTTCTATCATGATTGGATTACACATACCATATCGAATGAGAATGTCTGTGCGTTTATTATCTTGAAGGGCAACCTCACGATCTACTTTAACGGCTTCTAGCCCCATCTGACAGCACTTGTTGATAATGGTATTTTTCAACTCTCTTTGAATGAAATCTTCATTTAATAAATCCTGGCGAACTAATGCATATATACCTTGGTCTTGTATCTCTTTTTGTACTTCGCAATAGATTTGGGTAAAATAACGCCTTAAATCACCATCATTCCGAATACTTAAATGTGAATCTTCAATACATTTGTTATATCGTTTGACAGCCTTACCTATGTTTGTTTTTTCATTTTTCAGGAACAGCATTTCAGCATTATTCATGATATTCGTAGCCAAATAACTGACATTTTTCTTATTAAGTTTTTCAACCTTTTCTCTTAACATTGAGATATAATGTATTTTATTTAAATCTACAAAGAAATGGTATATCTGATTAAGAAGATAGTATGCATATTGCTGAGTCTTTGAATTTACACATAATTTTAGTCCGAAATCAAATAGATTAAGCATTTGTTCGGCTAAAGCCTCATTTTCTTTTATTCTCATGAAGCACCTGAACATATACGGCTTTGTGCTTATTATTTCAGCTTCTTCTTGTGAAATTGGACGAAATTCTCCTGTTTCATTATGAGATGATCTTATAACATTATTTTTTAAATAATTAATTCGCCAAGTAATAGCCTCAGAATCTTGAAACTTTTCAATCATTATTTCATTACATTGCATTTTTACACTTGTAATACTTTCATCTTCAAGTAAACTAAACAATTTTCTGTATCTGCCTATATTCCAACCATAGTCACCATTTGATATGATATCTAATGCCTTGGCTGCAGCTATACTATGATCAAGGTCTGTATGTTCAATATATTGTTCTACATACTCCTCCAGTTTATAATACAGTGCATCAATACTATAATCAGTGATACACATACATATGTCGTCAGAACTAATATTCATAAAATCATCTTTTCTATCCTTCCACCATTTTACAAGTTGTTGTTTTTCATCATCACTAATGCTACCAATAACAGATTTGTAAATATCCCTTATTTCGTTGGTGTCATAATTCCTTGTAACACAAAAATATGGTAGAGTTTTAGCAAGAGTTATTCTGTAACGATTTAATAAATCATTAATGCCTAAATGGTATAGAACTTTTATAAAAGCAGGTATCTTAGGTAATGCCCATGGTAATGTAAAGGAATTATGTGTTTTCCTCTCCAATATCATTTTATCCAAATCAAGCTCATCAAAAAATGCTTTTATAATATCTATCAAAGGAGCCGTATTTTGGGCCTTTACAAATTCAATATTATCTGATAATTTATTTACAGCCTCATATTTATCATATTGGGAAACATTGGCATCACTAAGGACTTCATATGCTTTTATAAGTTGTTGATTATGCGAATCAGTTTTCTTGTTTCCTGTTTTTATGGATTCTTCATCCCATCTCTTAAATGTATCGGCATAACGTTCTACGTACTCTGCGATAGAATCCTTCTTATCTTTATCTTTCCTGATTTTGTTAATAAGATTAGTGAGAATATCATTTATATACCAAGGCTCTACATGTGCTTCTGATAATGACTTATCTAAAGATGATATAAGTTCAATATCAATAAGTTCCGCATCAAAACGTCGAAATAAATCTTCTAAATCCCAAATACCATCAAAGCTCTTAATAAACAATTGTCCGGTTGTTTCATTAAATAATATTTGTTTAATAATTGCATTAATTTCGCTATGAGTGGTATATGATTGATTGGATATAAAACTCGTTATAATTCTCGTGATTAGTTCCTTGTTTTCGGTGTTCCCTTTCCAAGCAATATCAAATTGTGATTTTAAGTGCAAGTCATAAAATACAGCCAATGATCCTTTTTCATTAAAAAACTCACAGAGTTTACCGTCTTCTATAATTTTACTGTATGCATAAATTAATGTAGGTAAATCTTCAATATATAAGACAGCATTTATCGCATAAGGGTTACTTATATAACAATCATTCAACCAACAATCAACAACACGATTATCTGCAATTCTCATATATCCTGTTACTTCACAATACTTTTCTTTTAGTTTTTTAGTAAAATAACTGTAAGATTCTGATAATTGTATAAGTTCGTCTACACATTTAAGTGCATTATACAAGTTTAAGGCCGCAAGTTTGTTTTCGTTATCGTCAGTTCCCATTAAGTAATTTGCTGCTTGCCTCCAATAATTATAAATGCCATCACTATGTTTTTTAACTTCAACAATTGCATCAAGAGTAACAGTAACATTAGATAATTGTATCTTATTGAGTTTGTCATGTGACAATATTATTTGACTATCACAATTTATTGTATAGCATTTTTGTAACAAATTACTCATAGAGCTTTTCCACATGATATATGCAGGTATACGTTGATAATGTTCAAAGATAATTGAAAACAGTTCTTCTTTCTGTTGAATTGACAGGACAGAAGGATCAACATATTTTAATAGATTTTCGAAAGCTACGTTCTCCAAATTTGATTCGTATGATATAATGAGTCTGAAGACATTGATAAAAGTGTGAATCCTATCTTTCGAATATGATATGTGAGGAATTACATCATACCAGTTAGGATATATATGTTTCAGTTCTTTATGTACAGCAACATCATAAAGTACACTTTCTATATCATCTTGCCTACATAGTTCCTTTGCTGCAAGATATTCTTGCAGTTCAGTGTTTTCAAATTGTAATGTTCCATCCGTATCCTTCAATATACGACTCTCAAAATACAATAAATCAAAATTGGCAATGAACATCTGCGTCATATTGCCTTTTATTCCGTCAAGTATGGTGTATAACTCATCTTTTGAAATTTGGTCTTTTCTGCTTATCTCCATAACAAATGCCATTTTCTCTAGGAGTCGCTGAAGAAGGATTCTTATACTTTCGGTATTTTGTATTCCTTTATGAGCTTCTATAGCAGCCTTAATTGAACAGACAATCATATATTCAAATAATTCACCAATATTTAAGCACTCTCCTTTTTGTTTGATATATTCTAGTAAGAATGTCAAATATCTGGGAATAGTTATGAGTTCTTTTAATTTAGGGCTTTTATTTATATTTGCTAATGTAGCCTCAGAACAGTTACAGTTGCCGCTTATAACATTCATTACATCTCTTTCGCTTAGTCTGCATATTTCGATGAATGTTAAATGATTACAATCTGCAAAATGTCGTGCATAAGAAGCTACATAATGTTTTCTGCAAGTGAACAGTACCTTAATTTTTGGATTTTTTTTCTTATAATGCTTGATTGATTGCAGTACATTATAGAATGAATGTCCTTCAACTTCATCTAAAGCATCTATGATACAATATTCATTCTCTTTTGGGGTTGATAAAGTTGTAAATTCAGAAGCTTTATAAAAAAATGGTTTTGGCAAAATCCTCTCTTTAACTTCATCAAGTAATCTGCTTTTGCCAATGCCTGGTTCTCCTACAATACAAACAAAGTTTTCCTTAAGTACATCATTTATTGATAGATTATTTTCATTAAACAATGAATGATGACTGTTATTCTCTAACAGATCATCAACATTCTGATATTTTACAATTTGGGGTATTATATAGCTCAATTTATTTTCTGGCGTCATAATATTAATCTTTCAAAAGTTATTATACAAAAGTAGCAAAAGGTTCTTATTATAGGAAGCTATTCTAAATAATATTGAACTAATTCGCAATTTATATTGCAAATAGTCTTATTGAAATGATAAAAAATAGATAGGCTTTCTTATCTTTGCATAGAACGAAAGAAAATCTTTATGGAAAAAGAAAAAGACATAAACCGCATTAAGGTTGTGCTTGTGGAGAAAAAGCGAACAAATAAATGGTTAGCTAAGCAATTGGAGAAAGATCCTGCTACTGTATCTAAATGGTGTACAAACACTTCACAACCAAGTCTTGAAACATTATTAAAAATATCTCAAATATTAGAAGTCGATATTCGAGAACTATTAATAAGCTCAAAACAATAGAACATTATGACAAAATTTCCTAGATTCATACAGGACAAGCCTCAAGGCATAGATAAATTCGATGGAGCTTCTCAGGAATCTCTATCAAAAGCAATAGCTAAACACATTAAGGATAACGATTCTTTAACAAAAGATGATTGTTTACCTAGAATAATCGGTATAGAAGGCGTTTGGGGAGCTGGAAAATCAAATGTCGTAAAACTTATCGAAAAACATTTGCAAAAAGATGGTTCCGATTACTTCTTTTTTGAATATGATGCATGGGGCAATCAAGAAGATCTGCAACGCAGGTCATTATTGGAGCAACTTACCGATAAATTAGTCAATGAAGAGATACTAATCGGCTATACAAAGATTACGACAAAAGGTGGAGGGACAAAATCCGTTACATGGCCTAAAAAATTAAAACTACTATTAGCACGAAAGACTGAAACAACAACCTTATCATATCCACGTTTAAGCAATGGTGTAATTGCAGGTACTATCACAACAATATTCACCAGTATAGCGTCTCTTACTGGTGCCTTGTTAGCAGATAGGTGTGGTTGGGGATGGTCAATTATTATTGCCATATTACCCATTATTATAACTCTTATAGTGTGGGCTATAGCAGCCTGGAAAAATCCTAATTATAGAAATTTCAGCTATATACTTGCTGTATACAATGATAAAGAAAAAAAAGAAACTGAATACGAAGTTATTAGTGAAGAAGAGCCATCAGTTGTTGAATTCAAAAAATGGATGCAAGATGTTTCAGACAATCTTAATCCTAAAAAGTGCAGAAAGCTTGTTATCATTTTTGACAATATGGATAGATTACCTGCTGAAAAAGTTAAACAATTATGGTCCTCTATTCACACTTTTTTTGCAGAAACTGGCTTTGAAAACATTTGGGTAATAATACCTTATGATATTACACATCTTTCATGTGCTTTTGGAGACAACGAAACGAAAGCACATGAATTAGCTCAATATTTTATAAATAAGACATTTCCTGTTACTTTTACTGTTCCTAAGCCTGTAATAACTGATTATAAAGGAATTTTTAGAAAACTATTTGAAGAAGCATTTGGTAATACTAAAAACCAAGATGAGAATATAATTAATAGGTTG
>OMBO01001176.1_pt1 | contig 10908 bp, 11 predicted proteins | sample 1644901 | NCBI WGS metagenome assembly OMBO01 (sample SAMEA103958144, study PRJEB25191) | human gut metagenome | reverse complement strand
GATAGCCGACGCCCCAGGGCGAATCCCACTTGAGCGCCTGATCCTCAAACTTGGACTTGGTGAACCAGAGCACAAAGTCGTTCTTGTTGCGCTTGTTCGTGTCCTCTTCCACGCCCTCGCGGACGCCGACGGCGAGGTCTTCTTCCTTGTGCTCGTTGAAAATGTAGTATTTTTCGAGCTTGGAGGTATCAAAGTAGACGTTGCCGCCCTCGATATAGGCATAGCCAGTATCGAGCAGCTTCGTGATGATCTTGATATACTCGTCGATGCAGCCGGTCGCGGGCTGGACAACATCCGGGCGCTTGATGTTGAGCTTGCGGCAGTCGTCAAAGAAGGCGTCGGTATAGAACTTGGCGATCTCCATGACGGTCTTGTGCTCGCGGCGGGCGCCCTTGAGCATCTTGTCCTCGCCCTCATCGGCATCAGAGGTCAGATGGCCGACGTCGGTGATGTTCATGACGCGCTTGACCGGATACCCGGCGTAACGCAGATACTTTTCCAGCACATCCTCCATGATATAGCTGCGGAGGTTGCCGATATGGGCAAAATGATAGACCGTGGGGCCGCAGGTGTACATTTTGACCAGCTTCGGGTCGTTGGGGATGAATTCTTCTTTTTTATGGGTCGCAGAGTTATACAGGTACATATCAATTCTCCTTTTGGACGTCGTTGATCTGTTGTTCCAGCAGCGCCATGCGGCGCTTGAGTTCTTCGATTTCCAGCATGACCGGGTCCGGGGTGTGGATGTGGTCGAGCTTGTCGCCGCACAGCCGGACAATCCGGCCGGGGACGCCGACGACGGTCGCGCCGGGCGGCACCTCGCGCAGGACCACGGCGTTGGCGGCGATGCGCGCATTGTCGCCGACACGGAAAGGCCCGAGGACCTTTGCGCCGGAGCCGACCATGACGTTGTTGCCGAGCGTCGGATGGCGCTTGCCGACGTCCTTGCCGGTGCCGCCGAGCGTCACGCCCTGATAGAGCAGACAGTCGTCGCCGATCTGGGTCGTCTCGCCGATCACGATCCCGGCGCCGTGGTCAATGACCAGACGGCGGCCGATCTGCGCGCCGGGGTGTATTTCAATTCCGGTCCACATTTTCGACCACTGCGAGATCGCGCGCGCGATAAAAAAGCAGCGATGCCGGTAAAACCAGTGCGCGATGCGGTAATCGATCGTCGCGTGCAGGCCGTTGTACAGCAGCACGACCTCGATTGCCGAGCGCGCGGCAGGGTCGTTTCTTTTGTATGCCCGGATATCCTCCAACAGATGCAAAGACAGCTCCTCCAAATCACAATAAAACCCGCCTCTTTTTCTCAAGAGGCGGGTCATTAAACTCGCGGTTCCACTCTGATTTCTCACTCAGGCTTTGACGTAAGCCCAGACGGGGTCTCCCCTCGCTCACGAACGCACGTTCCCGCAGAAGCTTTTGCTCCCGTTTGCAGCCGACGGCGGAAGCTCTCTGAAAAAGCGGATATGCGGTACTCTTTTCGGTCAACGCGATATTCATTTTTCTTGGGAAATCATATCATTGGAATACGAAAAAGTCAAGCTTTCTTACCGAGACCAAGGCAATGCCAGTTCTTGACGAAGTATTCTACGCCGGAATACACCGTCGTGACAAGGATGACCACGTTCACGACCGTATCGAGGACCGGCACATTCGGAAGGACCATCATGGCGATCAGACCGACCATGGTGCAGGAGGTCTTGATCTTGCCGCTCCAGCCGGCGGCGATGACCGTACCGTTGTTGGCGGCGACCATGCGCAGGCCGCTGATGGCAAATTCCCGCGCGATGACGATGAACACCAGCCAGGACGGCATCCGGCCCCAGCCGACGAAAATCATCATGCAGGCCGTCACGAGCAGCTTATCTGCCAGCGGATCGAGGAATTTGCCGAAGTCGCTGACCTGATTGTAATGCCGGGCGATATAGCCGTCCAGGAAGTCGGAGACGCTGGCGATGATGAACACAGCCACAGCCGCCCAGCGCAGCCATTCCGCCCCACCGGCCGACAAAAGCATCAGGACCATATACACCGGGATCAGCACCACACGGACAAGGGTAATTTTACTCGCAGTCGTCATTGTATTCTTCCTCCAGCACACCGACAAGCTCACCGTCATAGGCGTCCACCACACGGACGTCGGCAAAGTCACCGGTCTTGATATGTTTTTCCGCCGTGAACCAGATCTTCCCGTCGATATCCGGCGAGTCGGCAAAGGTCCGGCCGTAATAGCTCTCTTCATCGGGATCGTAGCCCTCGCACAGGACCTGCATGGTCTTGCCGATGCACGATTCGTTGTAATCGTCCATGATGCGGGACTGGATCTCGGCGACCATGTCCGCGCGCTGCCGGGCGATCTCGGTATCAGGATATTCCATCTCTGCCGCGCGCGTGCCCTCCTCCGGGGAGAACGCAAACGCACCGACGCGCTCGAGCTTGTATTCCTTCAAAAAATCACAGAGCTGGGCAAATTCCGCCTCGCCCTCGCCGGGAAGGCCGGTGATAAGGCTCGTGCGGAGCACAAGGCCTGGGATCTCGCGGCGGAGCTTGGCGAACAGCTCCTTGACGTATTCGCCGTTGCCGCGGCGGTTCATGCGGCGGAGGATATCGTCGTTGATGTGCTGGATCGGGATATCCAGATACTTGACGATCTTCGGCTCGTTCGCCAGCACGTCAATCAGCTCCTGTGACATCTCATCCGGATAGAGATAGTGCACGCGGATCCAGACAAGCCCGTCGATCCGGCACAGCTGCCGCAGCAGCTCCGCGAGCTTCCGCTCGCCGTAGAGATCGAGACCGTAGCGGCTGGTATCCTGCGCGACGACGATCAGCTCCTTGACGCCGTCGGCCGCAAGCTGCTCCGCCTCCTTGACGAGCTCCTCGATCGGGCGGCTGCGCAGCTTGCCGCGCAGCTTCGGGATGATGCAGTAGGCACAGTGGTTGTCGCAGCCCTCGGCGATCTTCAGATAGGCATAATACTCCGGCGTGGTCAGGATACGGCCGTCCTCCGACTGGTCTGCATTGATATCGTCGAAGCGCTTGTAGCGTTTGCCGCTCAGCACCTGCCCGACCGCGTTGGCAACGTCAAAGTAGGAGCCGGTGCCAAGCACGCCGTCGACCTCCGGCATTTCCTGCAGAATCTCCTCCTGATAGCGCTGCGCAAGACAGCCGGTGACCAGGATCTTCTGGATCCGGCCCTCCGCCTTGAGCTGCGCCATGGCGAGAATGTTGTCGATGGCCTCGGTCTTTGCGGACTCGATAAAGCCGCAGGTGTTGACGATGACGAGCTCCGCACCGTCGGGGTCGGGGCTGATCTCATACCCTGCCTGCCGCAGCAGCCAGAGCATATGCTCGGCATTGACCTGATTTTTGGCGCAGCCAAGCGAGATCATGCCTATCGTGTGGGTCATGGTATGTAGTCCTCCGTGTTTTCCTCCAGCTCCAGATCTGCGCGGTAGCGCCGCAGACCCGCCTGGATATCCTTCCAGCTGTGACCGCGGCGAATGAGCGCGTCCACAGTCCGTTTCACTTCTTTGTCGTCCGGGTCCTTCCCCTGCCAGCGGCGGGCCAGGAAACGGTCGATGGCATCGTCCATCTCCGGGAGGTCGGCGAGCGCGTCGTCCCAGAATTCCTGGGGGATCCCCTTCTCATACAGGATATTTTTGATGCGGCTTTTGCCATAGCCTTTGGCGGCGGCACTGGCAACGAGCTGCCGCGCCGTCTCGCCGTCGTCGAGCAAATGCAGCTCCTTGAGCCAACCGACAGCCTCTTTCGCGTCGGCCGCCTCTTCGCCCTTCTGCACCAGCCGCTTCTGCAGCTCCCGTTCGGACACACCGGCCGCCGCGACGATCCGCACGGCCCGCGCCCTGGCCGAAGCCTTCCCGGCCGCGGCCAGCAGTGCCTGATAGTCCTCCTCCGACAGCTCCATCCCACTGTAGAGACCGAAGTCCGCGAGCAGATAGGGCTGCGTCTTGAGGACGGTCTCGTCGTCGAAGACGAGCTTCACACGCCCGGACTGCGGCAGCTCCTGGATTGAGAGCAGACGCATCAGTCGTCGTTAAAATCGTCGGCAGAGACGCTGACGGGCTTGGCCGCGGCAGACGCGGGCGGCTTGGCGTTCTTGCCCTGCAGCTTCCACATGTTGTCGCGGATCTCCTGCTCGATGCGGTCGGCGACGTCGGGATGGTCGATCAGATACTGCTTGGCAGAATCGCGGCCCTGGCCGATGCGCTCATCGCCGATGGAGAACCAGCTGCCGCTCTTGTTGATGAGCTCGAGCTGCACGGCAAGGTCGACCATTTCGCCCCACTTGGAGATGCCTTCGCCGTACATGATATCGAAATATGCCTCTTTGAAGGGGGCGCGCACTTGTTCTTGACGATCTTCGCGCGCGTGCGGTTGCCGATGACCTCGGAGCCGTTCTTGATGGCCTCGGTGCGGCGGATGTCGATCCGGACGGACGCGTAGAACTTCAGCGCGTTGCCGCCGGTAGTCGTCTCGGGGTTGCCGTACATGACGCCGATCTTCATACGCAGCTGGTTGATGAAGATGACGACGCAGTTGGTCTTGGAAATGTTGCCGGCGAGCTTCCGCAGCGCCTGCGACATAAGGCGGGCCTGCAGGCCGACGAAGGTATCGCCCATCTCGCCCTCGATCTCCGCCCGCGGTGTCAGCGCCGCGACAGAGTCGACGACCACGACGTCGACTGCGCCGGAGCGGACCAGCGCGTCGGTGATCTCCAGCGCCTGCTCGCCGGTATCCGGCTGGGAGACGAGCATGGAGTCGATATCGACGCCGATCCTTGCCGCGTAATCCGGATCAAGGGCATGCTCCGCGTCGACGAACGCGACCTCGCCGCCGCGCTTCTGCGCCTGCGCCACGATATGCAGCGCCAGCGTGGTCTTGCCGGAAGATTCCGGGCCGTAGATCTCAATGATCCGCCCCTTCGGCACGCCGCCGATGCCGAGCGCAGCGTCGAGCGCCAGCGAGCCGGTCGGGATAGCGTCGACCTGCAGATCAGGGCGGTCGCCCAAGCGCATGACCGCGCCCTTGCCAAAGTTTTTCTCGATCTGCCGGATGGCGGTATCGAGCGCCTGTTTCTTGTCGTTATTGGGAGTCTGATCGGCTGTTTTTTTTCTTTCCATCGTCTCAGTTCCTTCCTCTTTGGTGTTTACAAACACTATACCACAATGTTCGAATAAAATCAAACGTTTGTTTTATTTTTTCGTACCGCGGGCTGCGCGGATCACGCCGCGCAGGTCCTTGCGCAGGACGATATCGGTGTAACCGTATTCCTGAAGGATCATCGACACGGCCACGTGCTGGCCGAGACCGAACTCAAAGCAGAGATAGCCGCCGCTGGCGATCAGCCGCGTAAAGTTCTCCGCCACTGCGCGGTAAAAATCCAGCCCGTCCGCCCCACCGTCGAGCGCCAGCGGCGGTTCGTAGTCACGGACCGAGGGCTCCAGCTGGGTCATCTCCTCCGCGGTCACATACGGCGGATTGCATACCAGCGCGTCGAGCGTGCCGACAAAGGACGGCGCGGGCTTTTTCGCGTCGAGGCCGATGGCGGTCACGCGGTTCATGAGCTTCAGCCGCTTGATGTTCCGCTTGGCCACAGCCAGTGCCGGGCGAGAGATATCCGCCAGCGTCACATGCGCATCCGGCAGCTGATGGGCGATAGCCAGCCCGATGCAGCCGCTCCCGCAGCAAAGATCGAGCACGCGCGGCGACGGATGGCCGGTCCGCAGCACCTCCAGCGCCAGATCCGTGACGGCCATCGTGTCGTCACGCGGGATCAGGACGTCCGGCGTGACCTCGAGCGAGATTCCGTAGAAATCCCATTGCCCGAGGATATAGGGCAGCGGCTCATGGGCGAGCATTCGGTTTACATAACCGTTCAGATCTGCTTCGATCTGCTCGCTGGCATACAGGTTGGCATCCGCCAGCACGGCGGCGACGGATTTCCCGGACGCAAACGCCAGCAGCTCGCGCGCGGCGGCTGCGGCATTCTCACCTTCTGTGGGCAGCAGAGCCCGCCGGGCCTGCAGATACAGGTCTCCGTACTTCTTTACCATCGGTCGGCCCCTGCCTCGTCCGGCAGGACGAGCTTCAGCGCCTCGATGCCGACCTCCAGCATGGAATCATCCGGTTCGCTGGTCGTGAAATTCTGGAACCACATGCCGGGGGCGGTCAGGATCCGCGTCAGCCAGTTGTCATGGCGGCCGACCAGGCGGTTAAACTCATAGCTGATGGCCACCACGAACGGCAGAAGTGCCAGCCGGACGACCAGCCGGACGAGCATATTGCTCGTCGGCAGCACCGCGCTGACCAGCGCGAAAAGCAAAATGGAGATCATGACGACGACGAACAGGAAGCTCGTGCCGCAGCGCGGGTGGAGTCTTGTCATGCCGCGGCAGTTTTCCACGGTCAGGGGCAGCTGTGCCTCATAGCAGCGGATGGTCTTATGCTCCGCGCCGTGGTAGGAGAAGACACGCTTCATGTCCTTCATTTTGGAGATCAGGATCATATAACCCATAAAGATTGCGATGCGGATCACGCCCTCGATCAGGCTGCGGATCACGGCGCTGTGGATCACGCGGTCAAACAGGCCGCTGATCAGCGTCGGCAGCAGGAAGAACAGGCCGACGGAAAACAGCACACCGAGCACGACGGAGAACGAGATCACCGCCTTCTCCATCTTTTCACTGCCAAGCTTTTTTTCCAGCCACTCGTCAAATTTGGAGGGCTTGGCGTCTTCCTCCTCGGGGAAAAACTCCGCCGAGTACATGAGCGCCTTCACGCCCGAGACCATCGACGAGGCGAAATTCACCACGCCGCGGATGAGCGGCCATTTTGCGATGCCCGTGCGCTTTTTGAGCGGCTCGACCTTCGTGACGATGCCCTCAGGCCCGCGCACGACAATCGACCGCTTGTCTGGCCCCTGCATCATAATGCCCTCGATCAGCGCCTGACCGCCGATGAGCGTCTTGAATTTTTCCTGGATGACAGATTCGTTCTCTTTTTTCATGAAAGCCTCTTATTCCTCCCCCGTGGGGATACAGATCGTGACGAGCGTGCCGCCGCCCTCTGCATTTTCGAGCGTCAGCGTGCCGCCATGCATGGTGACGATCTCCTCGCACACGGCAAGGCCGATGCCGCTGCCGCGGGCTTTGGAGCTGCCCTTGTAAAATTTGAGCTTGACGCGGGGAAGCTCTTCTTCCGGGATGCCGGGGCCGTAGTCCCGGATGCGGATGACGACGAAGCGGTCTTCATGCGCGATGGAAGCGTCGATGCGCTTGCCCTCGCCGCCGTGCTTGGCCGCATTGTCGAGAATGTTGAGAAACACCTGCCGCATCCGCGCCACGTCGCAGGGGATCTCGGGAATGTCTTCCTCGCAGCCGTCGTAGTGCAGGCAGATGCCCTCCTGCTTCAGCCGGTTGCCGTACATGAAGACGGTATCTTCAAACTCCGCCAGGATATCGGCCGTTTCGACATGCAGTGTAAAGCGGCCGTCCTGCATCCGCGTGAATTCCAGCAGCTCCTCGACCATGCCGGTCAGGCGCTTGGCCTCCCGCGCGATGATGACGACGCCGCGGCGCGTCTCCGCGTCCAGGTTTTCCGACGTCAGCAGCGTCTCGCCCCAGCCGGAGATGGCTGTGAGGGGCGTCCGCAGCTCGTGCGAGACAGAGGAAATGAACTCCGTCTGCGTCTTTTCAGCCTGCCCGATCTTGACGGACATATCGTTGATCGTGCTGACCAGCTCGCCGATCTCATCATCGTACTGCCCGGGGATCTGCACGCCGTAGGAGCCGGCGGCGATGCGCTTGGCCGTCGCGTTGATCTGCGAGACCGGCACAAGGATGGAGCGGATAAAAAAACTGCTCAGAAAGAAGATCGAGCCGATGAACAGAAGCCCGACCGTCACCGCGATGAGCGCGATCATAAGGACCTGCAGGTCCGCGTTGCGCAGGCTCGTCACATAGCGCAGCACGCCGATGACCTCGCCGTTGGTGTAGATCATCGGGCTGGACACAGCGAGGATGCGCTCGCCGGTCAGGGGGTTGCGGCCCTTGTAGTGCCGGGTCTGCTGGCTGTCGATGGCCTGCTGGATCTCCGGCGTGGAGGGCGATCGGCCCGCGAATTTCCCGTAGGAGGAGGCAACGATCTTGCCGCCCGGCGAGATGAACTGCAGCTCCAGCCGGTCTTTATCTTCAAACGTCTTGGCAAATTTGATGCAGGACTGATAGTATTCGTTGTAGCTCTGGCCAATATAATTGCTGAAAAAATCGGTTGTCGTCTTCGCCCTGTTTTCAAGGCCGGAGCGCAGGTTCGTATCGTAATAGGCCGCCATGGAGAGCACGACGCCAAGCACGCACGCCAGCACCAGCAGCATGATGACGCCCACATTGTTCACGAACCAGCGCCGCTCGATGCCGGACAACCGTTTCTTTTTCTTCAAGCGTTTTCACCTCGTGCGCCGTACCGGCGCTTCCCTGCTTCTTCTCAGGCGCCCCATTTGTATCCGAAGCCCCAGACCGTCGTGATGTAGGTCGGGCTCGCGGTATCGTCTTCGATCTTGATGCGAAGACGGCGGATGTTGACGTCGACGATCTTGAGCTCACCGTCATAGTCGCGGCCCCAGACCGCCGCCAGAATGTCCTCGCGGGACAGCGCCCGCCCGGGATTCTGCATGAACAGCTTCACGATGGCATATTCCACCTGCGTGAGCTTGATGCGGCGGCCGTCTTTGTCGAGCGTGCGGTTGCGCGTGTTGAGTACGAACGGGCCGTGCTTGAGCTCGATCTGGTTGGACGAGCCGTCCGAGTCGATGCGGCGGTAGAGCGCGTCGATCCGCGCTGTCAGCTCCGCGGGGCTGAAGGGCTTGGTCATATAGTCATCCGCACCGGTCATGAGGCCGGTGATCTTGTCCATCTCCTGGCTCTTGGCGCTGAGCATGAGGATGCCCATCTTCGAGCCGGTCGCGCGGATGCGGCGGCAGACCTCAAAGCCGTCGATGTCCGGCAGCATCACGTCGAGCAGTGCGACGAGCGTGTCCGGATTCTGCTTGAGCTTTTCGAGCGCCTCCTCGCCTGTGGCCGCCTCAATGGGCTCGTAACCGGACCGGCGCAGGTTGATGACGACGAAGCTGCGGATGCTGGGTTCGTCCTCAAGTACGAGAATTTTCTTCATGTAGTCCATATTCCTTTCCAAAGGCGGTGTGTGGGCGCCTTTGCGGTTAGTGGCGTCTGCTTTCCCGGAAAGCAGGAGGTTTGCAGAAATATTCATTTCAGTATATCACACAATTTACAATAGTGGTAGCAAAAAATTACGAATCGTGTTATTCTGTGACACAGGAAACGAGGTGGGCCATATGGAGCTTTTCTGGACGCAGATCACGGACGCGCAGCCGGCGCGCCCCGCGCGCACGAAGGCGCACGGGAGCGCGTGGGGCGTGTCGCTGCTGGCGTATGCGGTGCGCGCGGTCTGGGGCATCGACCTGCCGGAGACGGCGGAGCTGCCGGGCGGCAAGCCGTATTTTCCGGCGTGCCCGCAGCTGCACTTTTCCGTCAGTCACACGCGCACGGCGGCGCTCGTGGCCGTGTCGGTCGCGCCGGTCGGTGCGGATGTGGAGCAGGTGCGCCCGCTGCACCCGGCCATGGCGCGGCGGCTCGCGCAGGCGGACTGCGGCGACCTGCAGCCGTTCGAGCTCTGGACGCTGCGCGAGAGCTGGTTCAAGCTCACGGGCACGGGCGACCTGCGCACGATCCCGTTCCGGCGTGCAGACGGGCGCATCGTCCCACCGGAGGCGGGGGCGCTTTGCCGCGTGTATGACGGCATTTCCGGCTGCGCGGCCGCCGCGTGCTCGCTTGCCGAGCAGCCGCCGGAGCGGCTGCGGTTCGTGCCGCCGCGCGAGATTTGCACTTGAAATATGCGCCCGGCTGTTGTATAATCAAACAGCCGAATTTGCCGGTGTGATGGAATTGGTAGACGTGCTTGACTCAAAATCAAGTGCCGCAAGGCGTGCCGGTTCGAGTCCGGCCACCGGCACCACAACGTCAGAAGAAGCCAGCATCGTGCAGTTTTCGCCGCGAGGCGGAAACGGAACGATGCTGGCTTCTTCAACATATGATGGATATTCAGTTTCGTTTGGAGAAGGAGAGTGGAAAAACGGCGAAAGAGGGAAAGAACATCTTCCGCCGGATCCTTCTTACAAAATGAGTTGGGAACCGGTAATTGGCGCTGGTTTGGTTGTCATATGTACTGTTGGCATAATAGCTGTTGCTGCCGATGATCTCACAGGCGTAGGAGTTGCGGATGACTTTCTCTTTGGGCCACTTGGAGCAGGTGTAGGTGAAGGGCTGATCATGATCTTTGGATGACTAAAGGAGACATATATGTGGAATGACATTGCAAACGAAAATGATTTAAAAAACTTTATGGATGCTATGTGTGGTTTCCATGACAGTTGCATAAAGGAGATCAAATACATTAGCGGTGCGTATGTGAATGAAAAATTAAGTATGTCGCCGGTCAATAGCCAAAGAATATTGAGCGTGATCATTCAACGGCAGTTTGAAAACCCATCTGTGGTTGAAATGCAATTTGTGGGGCTAAAGTATTTAAAACTATTTCCAAATGACGAAAACTATACCTGTGAAATACTTGATGCAACTATGATTTTCAAAGAAGATTGCATTTATTGGTGTGATTGCGGTGGGTTATCAGTAAAGGATGTAGAAAGCTATACAGGTACTACAATATGTGCATCAAAAGTTCGGTGGAGAGCCGTGGATGAATATATTGGTCCGAATGAAATTTATGTGACAATTTAGAGTTAAATCGAGAAAGCGGGCGGTGCATTGGCACCGCCCGCTGGGAAATGGACAAGTGGTCACTATG
>OMBO01001164.1_pt1 | contig 11046 bp, 13 predicted proteins | sample 1644901 | NCBI WGS metagenome assembly OMBO01 (sample SAMEA103958144, study PRJEB25191) | human gut metagenome | reverse complement strand
CGGCGCGGTCTGGAATGTAAATCCGAATCGTATCACTTCTGCTATCGTCTGCCACGGCTCCTGTAGCGAAACATACCTGATGCAATGCTTCTCTGTGGCTCTGAATGGCAAGGTGACCACTCAATGGGATGGCAGACACTTCCTCGTCCACCTGGTATTTCGTAAGGCCTGCGGACTGCATGATAGCGTCAATTATCTGCCCCGCCGATACCCCGCTATAGATTTGCCCATCGTAGAAATTGGTCTTATCCAACAGTCCAATGGAATCCACCAGCGAAAAAGTAATCTCGTTATCCTTACTGCTCCACTTACTCACAAAGAAGGAACCACACTCAATCGTTTTCCCCTCAATTTCCTCCACAATCCGTAGCTGCTGGTCAGCTTGAATGGAAATCCATGCTCCGTTCTGGTTCTGGAGGTCAAAATCATTTTCCTCGTCAATAATGGAAATCTCCGCAGTGTTAATGGACAGGGTTTCGTTGGTAACATCTATTTCCTCTGTCATTTTCGCACTGATAATCAAATCGTCTCCCCAGTCGATTTCCACACCGTATTTGATATATTGCAGCTTAATGTATCGCTCCGGGAAGGCCGTTTTCACAAATTCGATCTCGACTCTGCCGTAATTCTTGACCTGCAGCTTGCAAAAACAGTCCAACGCATCCGGGTAGTAGGTTCTTGCCTGCAATTTCTCTCCGTATAGGTCATACCAGGTTATCATTAGTTCAGCTGGGTAGCTGTCACAGAAAAACAGCTTGATTCCTGCGGAGGTATGAGGACTTGTGAATGTTACCGTCAATTTGGGATTGGAATTAAAACCACCATTCACATTCGACTTTTCCACAGAAAAGAAACCAAAACTATCCGGTGCATCAGGGAACTCTGCCCTGGAACCGTCCAGCACAAACTGATTCAGTTCCAGCGTGCCGTAACTGCCACCCTCCGTCCTGTCTTTGAACAGTGCCAGGTTCCCAAATTCCATATTGTCCGAAGTGGTTACTGTCGCATCCCCAATCGCCGTCACATCCACAAATTCCATGTGAACAGCACAACTGCTATGTGGCATCGCTTATCACCTCTTTCTCGCCGGTTTTTTTGCAATAAATTTGCAGGCAAGGTTTCCAAAGTAGGAAATATCCTCCTCGATCTTCTTGGATTCATCAGACACCGAAGATATGTACCCACGAAACGTGTATGTTCCCCGGATATCCGGTACCTCAAAATCGTGATACTCCACCGGCTCCGTCAGCTTATCAATGTCCCCGATGGATAGGGTGTAATTGTAATACACCCCAATAAGACTACGTTTCAAATCTCCATCACGTGTGCGCTTTGCGTATTGATCCAAAAACTCCGCATTACGCTTTAGGGAGATTAAGGGGATGTCAAAGTACATACCATCTATGTAGATGCCCTGTGTATATTTCTTTTCCATCTACTACCTCCCAAACGAATTACCAACGCGATCATTTTCCATCTCGATAACAGGTCTTAAAACGCGCCCCAGTTCTGCAAGAGAACCCCCAAACCGGATCACAGGCGTTCCGCCACCACCGCCATATTCATCTATCGCCTGACGGAATGCATCTATCATCGTGTCCAGAGGGGTCTCAATGTTGGTCTGTCCACGTGGCTGGTCTCCCAGAATTGCTGCAAAAGGCTGTCCACCGCGGATTACTGCACCGTTTGCGAGTTTCGGTAATTCTAATTGCCAGTCAATGTGAGGAATATTCAATCCGAAGGATTTACCGCCAATTTCCGGCACCCAGTCTGGTATCGCAAAAGATACCTTATTTAGCGTATCAATCAGCATATTCACGCCTTTAATCACACCGTTTACCATCGACTCAATCAGGGTAAGTAACGCATTTATAATGTTTGCTGTAAAATCCTTGACATCTTGCCATGCAGCCTCCCAGTCACCAGCAAATACATCTTTCATAAATTTTCCAAGGCTATTAAGCGCTCCCTTCAAATAGCCTAGCATCTTCTGTCCATTTCCCGTCCACTTAATCAGTGCTGCAAATATAGCGATAATCGCCATTACAGCACCCACAACAGCAGCAGCCGGAGCCCCGAATACCAAGAAGATTCCTACAAGTAAACCAACAGCACTAACCAAAAGCAATGTCATATTCTGTGCATTTAATCCATTTTCGTGGATATCTTTCAGTGCAAGAATTATTCCCGCTGCTCCTGCGATCAGCAACGCGATCCCTGCTGCCATCGGACCGAATAGAACAAATAGTCCCGCAACCACCAATGATACCCCTGCGATATATCCAATCAAGCCTCCCCAATCTACTCCGTTTTTCCACATGTTAATGTAGTTATATACTGCGAGAACAAGTCCCACGATAATCATTAACGCCGCAGCAATTTTCCCTAACAGCGGATGGGTCTGCATCAGACCGGATAAAAAGTTGATAATTGACCAGGTAAGCAGTCCAGCGCCAATCGTAAACACCAACGGAGCGATGATTTCTAGGATTTCCTTCACTTTTTCCAATGTCAGAAGAAACTCCGGGTCTATCTCTGCCTCCTCAAAAGCATCGGCTCCGGTAGCCTCTCCCCCTGCGGATGCTCCACCACCACTGTCCGTTTCTAATACATTTATTTCGTCAAAGGCTGCCAATGCTCCCTCTGCCGCGTCTGTGGCTGTCCCCAGGGACTTCGCATAGTCCACAACCTGTTTCTTCGCTTTGGTGTAGGTACTTTTTCCGCTGATTGCCGCCATAAACCGGGCAATCGCATCACAGGCAGTATTGAGTGCTGATACCAGCCGGGTAAGGTACGGGAGTGCCATTGTTACAATCGGTGAAAATGCCGTAGCCAGTCCGTTCTTAAGCTGGGCACTGGAGGACTTCAAAGCAGACATCTGGGCGTTGTAATTCTTGGAATACTGGGCAAGGTTTTTGAAACCGTCTTTCATGGATGTAATCATCGCATTGAATCCACGGCTAATTTGATTAAAAATGAATACACCGAGAACCAGGTTTTTGAATCTGGATGCAAGACTTTTGACTTTTCCAGAGGTTCTCTCCGTTTTTTGCCCCAATTCTTCCTGCTTTTTCACTAACATTTTCAGTTCGGATTTTGCTAAGGAAAGGTTGTTTGCTGCTTTGTTTATCTCGTCAGAGGATGCACCAATCGTGAAATCTTTTCCTGTGTCAACTAAGTCCTGCAATTCTCCCTCCATGTAAGGAAGAGAATTTCGCAGTTCCTCAATTTCACTTTCCATATTGAGCCACTTGGTACTTCTCTTGCTCCCCTTAAACTTTTCCTTGTCCTCCAAAAGCTTGTTGAGTCGTGCTCGCGTTTCATCGATTTGCTTTTGAACATCAAGATATTCCTGTGTAGGTATCTTTTTATTCTTAAGTTCGTCATATTTTTTTGTAAGGGTATCTACCTTATTAACTGCTTTATCGATTTGGATTTGCAGTTTCTGCATCTGGCTGGTTTCAACCTTGGTAGATACCCTGATTTCTGCATCATAACTTGACACCTTGATTTCCTCCCAAAAAGAGAAAGGCTACGAATTTGCTTTTCTCAATTCTTCAAATCTCTTTATTGCATTTTCTCTTTCTGCTCTCTGCTCTGGTGTTTCTTCCTGTTCTGCCTGCTCCAAAGCGTAAATGGCTTTTGATTCTTCCAGGGCTTTGACTTCTTCCTTACTCATTTTGGAATTTTTCTTTCTTACTCGTATATCAATGACTCTCGTAAAAGCACATTCATCAAGTGTCGTAAGAAGTCCCATAAATTCCCAATAATGAAGTGAGTCGATGGTATTTAGGTTAATACCATATTGTGACCGGAACGCACTGTACAATCTCCACTGGTCAATATCATAGTCAAGTACCCTTACTGTGTCCTTTGACCTTTTATGTCGGTCATGGTCCCACGCCGTCATATACCATTCAAGCGCCTCTGCTTGTTCTTCCGGTGGCAATATGGCTCCTGGAAAGAGTAGTCTCCCAGCGTGCATGATTCTTTCCGTTTTGGAAAGTTCCCTATCCTCAAGAATTTGGTGGATTTGAATTCCGATACGAAAATCAGAATCAATGGCATACCCCATCCAATCCGAGGGTAAAGGGTCAAGCATTACATTGTTCATACGCTACTTCCCCATGTATTCCTTAATCAATTCTTCTCTGCTCCGATAGCGGCTCCTTTTGCCACCTTTACGCTCCCGATTGTATTTCAATTCGATGCGCTTTTCTCTTTCAGAAAACAACTCATTGAGAATCGGAGTCATTTCATCCAGAAAATCATAAATGCATTCATCGTCCGGTACGAAACCAGGATTGATTTCATAGAATTTGTGGAAATATTTACGGATGGTGTTCTCACCAAATATGCCATCAATCCGATTCACTACCTCTTTGCAGGTTTCAGTCCGCAGAGAACTGCACCGTAAAAATTCGTCCACATCAACATCGACAATATCACCGTTCTCGTCACGGACTGCATAATCTTTGCTGTTCTTTTCCTGCTCTCTAAGATCGGCTTCTTTCTTTTCCAACCACTGCAACAGTTCCGCGAATCGATCAAAAATAGTAGCGTCCTTGACATTGATGTAAATAAAATCATCCTCGCTATTAAGAAATACCTTAGCAAGGCTATCTTCAGATTTGTTGTTTGTTCTAAACTCTCTCGCCATATTTTCCCTTTCTTCAAAGTAAGGGGAACACCCCACACGGATATTCCCCTATGTTTCTATTCTGCCGTGAACGCTTCTGATCCGCTCGTGATGTCAAAATTTCCCTGGATGCCATCACCAACACCGCCTAATGTCATTGCACTCACCAGTTCGGAACCGGCATCACCGCCGATAGAATCAAACTGATATGTACACTTTCTTTTCACTGCCGGATATTTTCCCCCAGTAGGAGTATCCAGCAAATTGATCCGCACATACTCACTGATCGCCTGGGATCCGGTGGGAAGAATCTTGATCTTCTCATTCATCCACTTTTGCAGATCGTCGCTGATATATTCCCTCTCCACACTGATGGAGGGAGTATAGGATTTCAGATTTGTAGTACCGTTCTTCTGATTGATGTACTGTTTTGTGTCAGATTCCGGATTGAATTCCTCTGTCAGGGAAGTAATTCCATCTCCCAACAGTGCCCATTTGGGCTCTTCTAATGTGCCGATATTGAAATAATGCCGAAGCACATCTCTCATTTCAGACATGCCTTAATCCTCCTTTTCATATTTAATTGCTACCGTCATCTGGTAGATGCTGTTGTTAGTTGTTGTGCTGCCGATGCAGAATGGCGTCGTTACAGACACGCTCTGTACAATGGCGTTTTCTATCTCAGGAAATGCCTTTGACTTGTCCTGCTCTTCCACCCATTTCTCCAGTGCTTCACCGAATCCATTGTTATCAATACGATCTGTGTTAGACTGGCTGGCAAGACGGGCTTGGAGTGTGTAATGATCTGTGATTACCTGTTTCCCGGAAAGATATTTTTTGACATTCCGTACCGGCTCTTTTACCACTGCATAGGACTCTACCTCTGTCGGTTGGATGTCGGTGTCTATTTTCCTCATCTTCCAGTAATCTGCAGGGTTGAATTTTTTCAACCATTTAATTACCGCTTCTGAAACCGTCATTTCTTTACAATCCTCCTTACCCCATCTTCAATTTCTTGCTGGCCGCCGTTCTGCATATACCGATCCGCCCAGTAACCGCCTCTTGTGGGTGCACCTTGGAAATTGTATTCCGGATGATAGTAATGCCGCCTTACATATGGAGTTTTCCATACCACATCCGTATCATTTTCAATATGACAGCTTTCAGCCAGTCTGCCTGGGTTCTCATACTTTTCAGCTTCATCAAAAGGTACAAATGGCTCCACCTTCTTCATAAATTCTTTGGTGACATATTGCTGTACCCTTCCTTTTTCTTCAAGTCCGAGAGCCTTTATACAGTCATCCAGATTAAATGTGCATACATAATCGTAATTGCTCACTTTCCCACCGCCTTAATTGTCTTAAGCCGTGGGCGGTTCCGGTTATCCGATACCGCCGTAACGGTGACCGCATACTGGAAATCGTTTTGCAGATCTGCAAGCCCGTACGCCCGGCTGATCTCCTGCTCCGTCTCTCCCAGAACAATCACATCCTGTCCGGCTTTTGGATTCAGCGTCCAGTATTCTCCTGCCTGCTCTGCTGTCAGCTTTGCGTACTGTGTAGGTGGCAGATAGGGCTTATTCCCATAGCTGCGCTGGAAATCAATGGTGATGCTCTCCATCTTGGTTTCCGTCTGAACATTGCCGGAAGTAGTAACCTCGGTCTTGTTATGGCTCCACTGTACGCCTTTTACTACTGACCGGAGCCAGGTTTCTTTTTCGGTATCTGGATCTCGATGGTAGTTGTATACCGTCATGGCATCTGTAAAAAGTACACTCATAGCGCACCCGCCAATCCCGTACCGGACAGCCCGGAACGAATCACGGAGGTAAGCTGCACTTCTTTCTCCTGTGCTGTGGTAACCTTGTAGGATTCCGAATACCCATCATTACTGACGGACGCAATACCGGTTCCCATGCCGGAGGACTCCTGCACACTCATCATGTTCACTAACTGGCAGAAGGTGTCTTGGATTTGCATATGGACCTGTTTCTGGAAATCCGTGGCCGTGTCCTCACTATAGGCATCCTCAAATTGCTTTGCCCTCATGTGAGTGATAGCGTTCAACTTGATTTCCGCCAACTTAGCCAATCGGTCAAACTCTTTTTCATCAGTGATATTGTTGTAAAGGGAGCAATACTGCTCCCACGTTATGTAAGACATATTGCTCCCTCTTTTTTACTGTGCAGGATTTGCTTTGCCTTTATCCTGCTGGTCTTTTTCCTGCACCTCTTTCAACTTTTTCTTGAGAGATACATTTTCCTTTTTCAGAGCATCAATCTTATCTTCGAGAGTGGCATTGCACTCCCGAAGTAATTCAACCTCTGATTTTTCGTCTTTGGTTGCTCCCATTCCTACAGTTCTCATAGTCCACCCCCTTACGCCTGATGGCTCAAATAGATACCGGCCAGCTTATTTTTGTAGACATCTACTAGGCCGTACTTGCGGTACTTGATGATGTCTGCGTCCGCATCCGGGTTAGCAGATGCCGGGATTACGTTAGACACTACGTGCTTATCGTGCTTGATGATGGCAGGCTTGTGCACGATCATGAAGTTGATGGGTTTTGCAGCTTCACGAACCATCTCGTAGTAAGAGGACATAGATTCGGAAGATGCACTGGATCCAGCAACAGGAGAGTACACTCCGCCGCTCTCGGTGTAATAGGTTTTTGTGGTTACCGGAGAAAGATCCTTGGTTTTCTCGTACTTTGCAGTACCTTTGCGGTAATGACCTGCTTCCTCACCAGGGGTCTTACCATCCAGTAGATCAATGGAAGTGTAAAAACGTGCCTGCGGTACGGCTTTCTTGACAGTGAAAGCTGCCAGGATCTCTTTGGATTTGTAAGTATCCATCATCATTAGAGAGTTTAGCAGATTCGCTGTTGCATACAGGATTCTTCCCTCTTCCGGTACTTCGTCATTATCCATAGTGTTTTTCGCTTCCAGAAGTTCTGCCAGGAATGCATCTGCGGTAGCAATGGTCTTTGCTTCGCCCTGGGAAATACCCTTGATTCCTGCCAGTGTTGCAAAAGTGAAAGCATCTGCTTCCGGTGCTACCTTGGTACGCATCAACTCTGCTCCGGCCATGCCAAATGCAAGGTTGTAGGTTTCCTGATTATCCATAGCATCCACAGCCAGCTTGGCACCACGGTCGTAGTTGTATTCAGTGGATACCCACTTGAAATCTACAGTACCCTGGGTGTAACCGCTGTTGCGGTCATAATCTCCCAGTCCAGTAACGGCAATCTGGGGATATACGATCTCTTTTGCGTTTGCTCCGGCTCTTACCATTGCAGGATCCCCAGACAGATCACTGGTAACAGATTCTCTCTGGTATACCTCGTCCAAAAGAGGTACATAGTTTTTGGCTAATACAATAGTGTTAGGCATTTAATTTTCCTCCCTTATTTTGCTTCTGTAACAGGCGGAAGTCCCATAGCCGCCCTCATGGCAGCATCATCTGCGCTAGGATCATTCTTTCTCACCTGTCCAATCAAATTTCCTGTTCCTACCGGATTGGGATCCGGCTCCCCGAAGAGCATCTTGCTATCTTCTTTCTCTGTCAGTGCCTTAAGGGCTGCCGCAATATCCTCTTTCTGGTTTTTGGATGCCTTTAAGGTGTCCACATCCAGCAAAGCGGTGATTGCCTTGGCATTCTTGCCTTTGACCGCTACAATGCTCTCCTTAAGAAGATCGTTGAAATCCCTGTCAGAAATCTCCTGTCGATGTGCTGCATCTTTGGTCTTGATATCATTTTCAAGATCTGTAATTTTCTTCTGTAATCCGCTTACATCCACATCCTTGAACTCTCCAAGATCATTTTTCAGACCAGAGATGGTCTTCTCCTGCGTGGCTGTTTTCTCTTTTTCCACGGTAAGGTCAGCCTGCGCTGTGTCCAATTCTTTTTTGACCGGATCATACTCGGTGTGATGCATGTCCAGTACCTTGTCGATCTGCTCCTTGGTCATTCCAAGGGCTTCTAAATCTTCTCTTTTCATTCTCTATCTCCTTTAACGATGATTTATTTAACGTGGGGGAATCCCCCGCCCCTCTGGTAATAACCAGATGATCTGCCACTGATCTACCCCGCCTTGTGACAATAAAAAAGTGCCACGCAGTGATTCAATTAAGAATTCACTACTTGGCACTTAGGCTCTATTGTCAATACTGATTCAGTTTTACATCGTTTGCACCATCCTGGGAAATTTACCAACACGGTATCCCTTCGGACAACCTGCATGTGCGGATTTCCACAGTGAGGGCACTTCAACCAATAATGTCCTTTTGGTAGCATATTTAACCCTCCATAGGGATATTATATCAGAACTGGTGTTTTGTTTCAATACAATCCTCAAATTTTATACCATTTCCACAATCTTTCACTTCCCTTTTTGTGTTAGCCAACACCTCGCCTGGTACTCCCTCTGGATGAGCCGGACAAGATTTATTTTCAAAGCTATAATATTTGCACGAAAAACATACAGGAATTTTTATCATTTCTTCCAGACCTCCACATATCGGTTTACAAGCATAGCTGCATCTTTATTTACCCTACCTCCATTCCTTAGCTTCACAAAGGCTTCTGCTATTGTTTCTGTTCCATCTTTTGACTCCCAACTATACATGGAGACTCCATTTGTATATAAGGGATGTATGGTAGCTTCAAGTTCAAGGTATTCCTTTACTGTTTTGCATCCTTGAAATGTAATAACATGCGCCATTTCATGCCTTACGAAATCTTCGATAGTATTTCCGGCAAAATACCCGCTTGCCAATATTTTCTTTTGAAATTCCTTATTATACCAAAACGGTGAAGCATTGTTCAATATTAAACTGCTTCGATACATTTCACCGTCTTCCACAGCGTGAAAGAAAAGCGGTACATTAACGTATTTACTATCAACATAATTACCCACGCCAAAAGTGTCAAGTTTAATATCATACTCTTCCCCTAGCATAGATATTGTATCTTTAATTTTTTGAATATCCGCGCTGCTTATATGCGTGACATCTACATTCTTTTCAAACTTGACATTTTTTACCGAGCCAAAATCTATACGTTTTTCTTTTGGACTTTCTAAATTCTTGATTGGTGCAACCGATACTTCAAACCCGTTCCACGCCCTGGTCTTTTTCAAGTCCGCCGTGCCGCACTCATACCGCAGTCTGCTTGTCTTCTCCGGCACACCACAGGCATTGCAAAACTCTTTATACTCTGCCCTCTTGCTTTTGATTCTGGCATTTATCTCTATGGTGTCCATTCCCAGGGTAGCAAGTGCCTCCTTCTCCCGTTTCAATGCCCGGATATTTCGCTCCATTGCCCTCATTTTCTGCGTCATCGCATAATAATCGTAAGTCTTTCCGTTGATGGTAACAGGCTTGGGTTCCGGGCTATCCTTGGGAAAGCTGGATACTCCCTCAAACCATACATGATGATTGTGTCGGCAGTTATATCCATACAATCCGATAGGGTCATTCTCATGCGCTCCATCCACACTGTAACCAGTGGCTCTCCATAGATCTGTTATGTATTCCTGGCCGATACGTTTTGCCTCCTCCCGGTAGTCCTCTCCCTCCTTTATGTAGTATACTCTGCCCTGCCACTGTTCATGGTTGGCATGACCAGCTCCTGTGTTACGGGCTCCCCAGTGCTTAGACACATATACCAGATTCTCCCCGGTCTGCTCTATGTTTTGATCCTGTACCTTTCCGGCAAGCTGGTGGCACCCGGTACGCAATGCCCCGCGCACCGCTGTGTCAAGCTGCATGGAATAACCATTCGCGAAATCAATAGACCTCAATCCACTCTGGGAGAGGTCATGCACCACATCCCGCACAACCTTGTCCTGGGAAAATGTACCGGAGCATATCTTGACAACTGCCTTGTCTAATTCTCGGCGGTAGGCGTTCTCTATGCCCTCATATCCACTCATTACCTTAAAGCCGGTAGATTGTGTCATGTTCTTAAGTTCTCCGGCTGTTTGCACCGAAAACGCGGTCACAAGCTGCTGCAGAAAAGAGTTGTCAGTCAGGTCCTTTCCGGCACTCTTCCAGACAGACAAGTCGTAAATCCATGACATATTGCCAGCGTTGGCTACAATCTCGTCATTGGCTTTATAGGCTTCTTTGGTGATCTGATTGATTGTTTTTCTGATCTCACACTTGTATTCCAATGTATTCTTCGCAACAGCCTTGCGGTACGCTGGATCACTGGTCAGCAGTTTCATTGCTTCCTTTCGGATTCTGGCCGGACTGTACCCCAGCTGTTCCATAGACATTGCCTGTAGTTCCGCAGTGCGTGTGTAAGTCAGTGTTTTGGAGATACGCCGTGCGATGTCCACGATGACCTCATGCTCCAGATATTGGAACAGTGGCGTTAAAGCATCCGCTATGATTTCTAACTGTT
>OMBO01001159.1_pt1 | contig 11094 bp, 10 predicted proteins | sample 1644901 | NCBI WGS metagenome assembly OMBO01 (sample SAMEA103958144, study PRJEB25191) | human gut metagenome | reverse complement strand
CCCACAGCCGCAGCTTCCCGGTCGGCTTCTTTTTCTGTTTTCACGCGCCGCAGCTCCGGCACAGGGGCGGGATCGGGGTCTGGGTCAGGATCAGGCTCAATAATAATGGGCCTGCGGTTGATGTCCAGCGTGCCGGGCTGGAGATACACCACATAATTGTCCGCGCCGTTGGCATTGGGTTTGGGCGTCAAGCCGGACAACTCCACGGGATAGCGGCCCACGTCGGAGGTCGATGTGGCGTCCGTCACAAAGACAGGCTCGCCCTGCAAATCGCTGTCCGGCGTATCGCCGTTGATGAAACCGTTGTACGCGGGTGCAAATTCCGGGAGCGGGTCGCCGTAGATCATGCTGTATTCTCCCGCGCTGATCACCAGCGGGCGCGGAGTGACAGCGATGCTGCCCGGTTCGTACCAGATGATGTAGTTTCGCAGTACAGGGTAATTTTCTTCGGTCAGGCCGACATACTCAAGCGGATAGTAACCGGCTTCCGTTTCTGCGGTGATCGGAGCGTATTCAAAGCCGCTCTTATCTGCGTCCAGCGTCAGCGTGTCATCTGCCACCAGCGCGGAAATTTGCAGCTGGGTGCCGCTGCCGCCCTCGGCTGCGGAATACTCTGCCGCCGCAGTCGGTTCCTCGGCCAGTCCGTCGCCGTAGCGGGCGGTGAGATTGCCGACAAATGCGCTGATGGTGCGGCGTCGGATTGCGCCGCTGTACTGCTCGGCCTTGATCTCATAGTCCCCATAAGGGTTATTGTCCAGGCTGATCTCTCCCGTGCGGGTGATTTTGTACTCAAGCAGCTTGTTTTCCGCATTCTCCTGCGCCGTGCCGTCCGGGGTTAGTGTCTCGCCTGCATTGGAGGATTCGTAGGTGCCAGCAATGCTGTCCTGGGCCACGATTACATCGTCGCCCTCTACCACGCCGTCCAGCAGGATATGCGTAATCGTATCCTCGATGTCCTGAGCCTCCGGATTGAGCACATAGTTCGGCGTGCCGTTCTCAATATGGATCGGCTCGCTGGACAGCGTGCGCTGCCGGGCCTGTCTTTCTTTTTCGGCATAGTACATTTCAATGCCGGGCCAGACTGCATCCGGGTTGATCGTCAACAGTTCTTCCTCGGTCATGCCGTCCAACAAAAAGGCGTAGTCCGTGCTTTCGCCCTCGCCATAAGGATAAAGGGCTTCCGACGATTCGATTTCGCCGGGGGACGCATCCAGCACCTGCCACTGATAGGTTACAGCCACATCGTCCCGGTTCAGCTGGACATACAGTTCCACGGTGTCGCCAGGCTGGGCTTCCGTATGGGTGAACATTTCGGTGCTTTCCAGCGGCGTAAAAGCCGGGGACTCGCTGTCGCTCTCCGTGCCGGGCGTGCTATCGCTGACGGATGCGGAGCCGCTGTCCGACGTGCTCTCGTTCTCCGGCGCGGAGCTGCTGTCCGGCGTGCTCTTGCTCTCCGGCGCAGAACTGCTGTCCGGTGTGCTTTCGCTTTCCGGCGCGGAACTACTGTCCGACGTACTCTGCCCCTCCTCTGTCAGGCCTGTACTGACCGGAACGTCGTTTCCCTGCGCGGGAATGCTTTCCGGTACGGAATTGTCTGGTGTACTCTCGCTGACTGCAGCGGGCATACTTTCGAATACAACGCTGGCATCTGCGGCCAGAGCTGGCGATGCAATAGACATCGCCATAACAACAGCGAGCAGCCAAGATGTGAGCCTCAGTCTGCTTTTCTTGTTCATTCGATTTTCCTCCTAAGGTTCGTATTCCGGGGACATTCCCCGATCTATATAAAAAGCGCCCTGCTGTTTTCAGCAGAGCGCCTATTGCAAATAAAGCAAATGCCAATAAAAAAGTCCCTCATCGATTTTCAAAAACAAAAGGGTGCGACATCATGTCGCACCCTCTGCTCGATGAAGGACTTATTGCATTGATAAAAATCAATGAACAGTTGGGGTTGTTTTCTTTTCAAAATAATATTTTCCCAAGTAATCCGCAGACAAAGCATATGGCTTTAATTCTTCATACAAATCATTAAAACAACTGCTTAACTGGCTTACTGATACAGGATCGTCAATGCGCACACAGCTTTCCAAATTATTGTTTACCCCCGAAACTGTAAAGTTTAATGAGCCTAAAAATGCTGTTTTCTCGTCCACAATTAACAGTTTCAGGTGCGGAAATGGCATCCCGATTTTGTTTGCCCGCGTAGATAACAAACAAAAATCTTTTGTAAAATCGTATTGAAATTCTGACGTGTTGATAATTTCAGCCAGCTTTCGGTTACTGTTTGATGCAAGAAACACACACAGAGAAAAAATTGCCAGAAAGATGAAAAGCCAGAAAAACAATGCGGGGCTTATAACGCCAAACGAAAGTTCTCTCTGTTTTATTGTTCCTGATAAACCGTGGCCAATAAAATTCTGAAAAGTCACTATGCTTAAAAAGAAACAAAGCAACGCAGCCACCAGAAGTCCGAGCGACAATTTTAAAGATTTGTGTGCATCCCGTAGGCGGCGTTCCTTTTCGTCCTGCTTTTCCTGATTTACATATGTCGTCTGTTTGATGAATCGTCTATGAATTCTATCCAGTCCAAAGGTATCTTTTGAGAGATATTTATCCTCCGTATCTGAGACAATTTGAGTAACACATTTAATATTTAAGCCCTGTTCACTTTTATCAAACAATGTAGAGATAAAGCTGGCGCTCATATATGGAGAAAAAACCTTCACACTTTTTTGAGCGTTGCCAACATAACGCAGCAATCTTTTTCCGGCGCCCTTCCCAATATACAGTTCTCCGGATATTTTTCCTATAGGCCAATAAAAGTTTGTCATTTTGATTACTCCGTTCCTGCTGGGAAGTCCCCGGATTTTTTATTTTTTCATTATAGCATATTATGACATTAAGGTCAAAAGGGGGTGTGACACAATACTTCAGGTTTGATATAATGTAGATAAAAACAGGGTGGTGGCGGAAGATGTCATACAGGGCCAACGGAAGCCAGCAGTTGTCCATATTCGACCGCAGTCTCCGGCTCACGAGACGGGAGCGGAGCTTTTTGGAAAAGTCATGGGCAAAAGTGTTTTCTGATGAGATTTTTCCCGCCATTGACGAAGAACGTTTCCGAGTTTTGTATTCTCAAAATGCTTCACGACCCAATACCCCAGTCAATATTATTGTGGGTGCGCTCATTATAAAAGAACTGTTTGCTTTGTCCGATGACGAGATTGTTGAGAATCTGATGCTGGACATCCATTATCAGTATGCTCTCCACACCACCAGCTACGAGGAGCAGCCGTTGAGCGACAAATCCTTGTCCCGTTTTCGGAAACGCTGCTATGAATACGAAAAAACTACCGGCGTAGATTTGTTCCATGAGTGCGTCTGCGATCTGAACCGCAAAATCGCAAAACTGATGGGGATCAATTCTCACGTCAAACGTATGGATTCGCTGATGATCGAGGCAAATATCCGAAAATTAAGCCGGATCGAGCTGCTCTATTCCTGTGTTGCAAGACTTGCCAAGCGTATCGAAAAGAAGGAAGGCATCGGTAAACTGACAGGGCTGGAACATTACTGCCAGCCAAGTGACCGCAATTTCATCGTGTATCATTGCCGGAACACAGATATGAATGAGCGAATAGAGACCATTCTGAAAGATGCGGACCAGCTTCTGCTGCGGAGTGCGGCACAATATCAGGAAACAGAGGAGTATCGTCTGCTTGTCCGATGCCTGGACGAGCAGACCATTGCCGGAAGCGGCGGAAGACGGCTTCGCAAGAAGGGAGAGGAATCCCCGTCAACAACTTCCCTGCAAAATCCTACTGACCCGGATGCGACATACTGTGTAAAGGCAGGGAAAGACCATATTGGGTATGCTGCGAATGTGGTGGAGAGTGTGGACAGCAGCGGTTCCGTGATTACGGATTATCAATATGAGAAAAACATATTTTCCGACCCGCGCTTTCTTCGCGACCATCTTACGCGCACAGAAGAACAAAAGGAGACCGTGCGGATTGTTGCGGATGGCGGCTATGTGGGGCAGGAGTGCAGAGAACTTGCAGCAGAGAAAAATATTGAGCTCATCAATACAGCATTAAAGGGTGTAGCTGTACCGGATATTTACGGCGGTTTTCTGCTAAGTGATAACGGAAAGAGTGTGCAGCAATGTCCAGCCGGATATGCGCCAATACGCTGCTCCTACACAGAAAGAACGTCCCGAATCAGGGCCTACTTTAAATCTGAACATTGCATGGGATGTGATCACCGCGAAGAATGCCAAGCAAAGCAGCGACGGGCGACCTGTCAAATGTCACTTTCCCGCTCGGCTGTGGAGCGCGCAAGGCAGCAGCAACAGATGCATGCACCTGATTTTCAAAATTGGCATAGAATTCGGAACGGAATAGAATCGGTTCCGTCCATACTGCGTAACCGGTACCAAGTAGACAAGATGCCCGTGAGAGGATTTATCCCGAGTAAATTCTTTTTTGGGGCTAAAATCTCCGCAATGAATTTCAACAAACTTCTTCGACACCGGAGAGGCTTGTTGTCCTGCGCCCAAAATCCTCTCCTCAGTTAAACAATCGGAAGATTGGATTGCCTGCCGTCCCGTATAGAGGGCCGGCAGGCAATTTTTATTGGTATGATATTGTTTTGGAGCAGCAAAACAGGCCTAACATTAGCTGCGCTAACTTCAAAACCTCCCTTTTGACCTTAATGTCATAATATTGATGCAACCCTTCACGAACCCCCGCAATTTTAGGAAAGTCTTTGTCTATGTCCAAATCGTCTGTCGCACCAGTGCTTATTTTGCCATCAACGGACATTAACATAAACAATGTTGTAATTGGTCTGTCCATGCTATCCCTCCAAAATGTCGTTTGCCGTCCTGTTTTATTATATGGGAGAATAGGGCGTCCCTCAAGAAAAACCTTTATAAAGGATACAGAAAAACGGGTGCAACCGGCCGGTTGCACCCGTAAATCGTTTTACGGCGCTGCATCTTTTTTGGGGGGGGATTCATTCTTCTGTCAGGTAAGGCAGCAGCACGGGGAGAAGACCGCGGGCCATGAAATAAAAGCCCAGGTCCGTGGGATGCACGCCGTCCACAGTGTATTCTTCACCGCCGTCCGGCCAGAGCGTGCGGCCGTCCAGGAAAGCGATATTTGCATCGCCGCCCGCGCGTGCCTGCTCCACAGCGTCACGCTGCGCCGCCCGCCAGGCATCCTTTTGCGCCACGCGGTCCGGCTGTTGGGCCTCCAGAGGACCGAGCGGCGCGCTGACCACCAGAATGGGCAGCCGCGGGCATGCCGCGCGCAGTCGCGCCAGGAAAGCGGGCAGGCGGCCCAGACAGCCAAGCGGCCCGGCATTGGCTTCAGCGTCCACCACCAGCAGGCGCAGGCCCGGCACGCGCGCCAGTACGTCCGCCATCTCCGGCTCCAGGCATGCGTTTCCCGAAAAGCCGAAGTTATAGATCTGCACGTCCAGCGCACGGGCAAGGATGGCGGGGAAAGCCATACCCGGATGGGAAGCGCAGCCGCCCTGGTCGATGGACGTGCCGTAGACGGCGGCCGCGCCGCTTACGGCACGGGGCGCGGGCGCGGCCACAGAGGCGTCCGCGTCAACGCCCACCCATACCTCTTTCACGCCCATGTACAGCGGAAAATGAATTAGAAATTCCTTTTCCTCCCGGTCCCCTCCGCTCCACAATGCGGCGGTATATGCGGTTTCTCCGTGGCCGAACACACTGGGCCCGGCGTAACGCCATGCGTCGCCCGGCCTGCGCAGATAGCAGTCAAAACCGCCCTGTCCGGTGGAGGGCATGTGGTGCATGGCGCAAGCAGCCGCAAGACGTGCTCGGACAAGCACGCGTCCCGTACTGCTGCGAAAACGGATGCAGCCGCCCGCTGTATTTGTGCCCAGCTCGGTGAGGGCGGCTCGCCCGGCGCGGGAAAATACCGCGTCGGAATCCAACGGCAGGCGGCGGTATGCGCCGTCCTGCTCGAAAAAGGCAAATCCCTCCAGCACGAGGGGCGGTTCAAATGGCGCAAGCCACCGCACGCCCTCCTCCTGTGCGGGGCGCGCCTGCATAAAACGGTCCAGTTTTGCAATATCCATCCGTCGGCCTCCGTTACTTTTTCTTCCGGTTCAGCTTCAGACATATGCCGTTTGCCGCCGCGGCCTCCTGCAGCAGCCGCGCGGCCAGCGCGCCCTTTTCCCGGAGGGCGGCGTCCGGGGGCGTCTGCCGCCGCAGCAGGGACACGGTTTCCCGTACGTCCGCAAGCTCCAGCAGGTTGACGGCCGTGCAGAACAGGCTTTTCCGCCGTCCGTCGTTGTATTCCCGCAGCAAAAAGCGCAAGAGCGCCTCCTTTTCCTCCAGCATGGCCCGGTATGCGTCCAGTCCGTCCCGGGCCGCCCGGGCAAAATCTCTTTGCACATTGCGGTGGGGCACGAAGGAGTCATAAGGCTCGGCCCTGGTGTAACGGGCACAGGGATATTCCGTGCACTGGAAGCAGTATTCCACGCCGCCGTGCTCCCGCGCGCACCGCTGCACCGCGCAGGAGGGACGGCCCGCGCCGCCGCAGCCCGTGCAGTGCTCCGTCTCGCTGATGTGGTACATCGGGCACAGCCCGCAGTTCAGGCCGCACAGGGAAAAGCGGGGCTCGGCCCGCGTCTGTTCCTTCATACAAAAACCTCCCTCAATCGTTGAAGCGCGCCGCGCCCGGATTACGGCGTGCCGGCCGGTTCCGGCGGGCAGGGCCGCCCGTTCAGAGATGCCGATACCAGCGTGCTGCCGCGGTATACCAGCTTAAGAGAGAAAAACGGCGCTTCCTGCGCCAGCAGGCGCAGGAAAATGCGGTCGCCCTCCCAAAGCGACAGGCCCGGCACCGCGTTCTTTTCCACCCATGCCAGCTCGCCTTCGACACACGGCCCGGCCAACGTGCCCTCGAACGCGTCCGAGGTGAAAAGATGCATATACTCCGTGGGCCACACGTCCGACACGAACGTCACAAGCCCCCGGTACCGCCAGTCCGTCAGCATCAGGCCCGTTTCCTCCCGCACCTCGCGCAGCAGGCAGTCTTCGGGGCTTTCGCCCTCCTCGCACTTGCCGCCTACACCGATCCACTTGCCCTCGTTTTCGTCGTTGGCCTTTTTGGTGCGGTGCAGCATCAGGCAGCGGCTTCCCTGTTCGATGTAGCACAGCGTCGTATTCTTCATTGCCGGCCCCGCGCTCAGAAGTTTCCGCCGTTCCAGCCCCAGTTGGGCGTTTCGGCGTATTTGACGTATACCCGCGCGGGGGCGATGTCCAGCACGGCGTCCAGCAGTTCGCAGACGCGGGCCGTCAGTGCATCGTAGGCGTCCGGCTCCGCGCCGCCGTAAACGGATACCTCCACCAGCGCGGCGGGGGCGTCGGTGCCCTGGAACCACAGCGCGCACTCGGGCTCCACGCCCACCATCAGCCAGGCCTCGCTTTTGCCGGGAATGGCCTCGATGGCCTGCCCCAGCCGTGTCTTAAGCGCCTCCTGTGCGTTTTCGGATACGGGGATATTGGTTTTTACATTGATGAACGGCATAAATATTTCCTCCCTGACGCGCCGGTCCCGGCGCGCTTTTTGATGTAGCGCGCGGCGCTGTACGTCAGCGGCGCAGCCAGCCGGCGGCCAGATCCACCCAGCCCGTGCACTCCGCCTGCACGCCCGCGCCGGCGGTATTTTCCGTCAGCTCGTTGGCAAGGGACAGCCCGTGCCCGCCCACGGAGTATATGTGGGACTCAAACGGTACGCCCGCACGGCGCAGGGCCATGGCGAACAGCATCGTGTTTTCCACGGGTACGCCGGGATCGGTATAGGTGTGCCACAGGAACGCGGGCGGCGTGTCCTGCGTCACATGCTGCTCCAGCGATACCTCCGCGCGGCGGGCGGCGTCCGCGTCGGCGCCCAGCAGATTGTCGAAAGACCCCTTGTGGGCAAATTCTCCGCCGGTGATAACGGGGTAGCAAAGCACCATTTTGTCCGGGCGCATGTCCTGGGGGGCAAGGCCGGTTTCGGCAGCGAGGAACGGTGCGTTCCAAAAGACACCAAGGCTGCCCGCCAGATGCCCGCCCGCAGAAAAACCGCATACGGAGATCTGCCGCGGGTCCACATGGTTCTCCGCGGCGCCCGCGCGCACCCAGGCCACGGCTTCGGCCAGCGCGCGCAGCGCGGCGGGGAAACGGGCGGGCGCGCAGGGATAGCGCAGCACACAGGCGTGGAAGCCGCGGGCGCACAGGGCCAGCGCGATGGGTTCGGCCTCGCGGTCGCTGGTATAGGCGTAGCCGCCGCCCGGACATACGACAACGGCCGGGCGGCACGCGCCCGCCTTCAGCTCGGGAGAATCCGCCAGAAAATAGGTGTCCAGGTACGCGCCCTGAGCGCCGAGAGGGATGCGTTCACATTTCATAACAATTGCTCCTTTGTCGATGGGATGCGCCGGCCCGGGCCGGAGACAGACGGAAAAGAAAAGGCGCCCGCAGCGCTCCGGCACGGCTGTGCGCGGGGCGAAGGCGGGCGCGGAAACGCGGCAGGGCGGCGCTCATTCCAGCGGCGGCGCAACAAACGCCTCGCGGCCGGTTTGAGCGGCTTCGACAAGGGCGTTTAAAATCTGCACCGGGCGCAGCAGCGTGCCGTAGGGCTCGGGCGGGGTGCGCGTCAGCACGCCCTGCACGAATTTTGCGAACCCCTGCCGGTAGATGGTGGAAATGTCGATGGAGTGCACTGCCACTTCCTTTGCGCCGTACAGCGCAGCGTGAAACTCGCTCACCTCGGCGAAATTCACGCACACGCCCAGCGACGCGTACTTGAACACGGCGATGACATTGCCCGCCGTAACGTCGGCCTTCACACTGATGATATCCGGCCCGAAGGCGGTTGTCAATATCTCAGCGGTATGGCCGCCGTAAAAATACAGCCCGCCGTAAGGGCTGTCCAACTCTCCGGGGAAATTCAGCCCGGCCGAGATCACGCCGCCATCCGCGCACATGGCGCGGTATTTGTCCCGCAGCCAAAGCACATCCGGGCAGTATTTGCACGTGGAGCCGCCCGCCAGCAGCGCGCCGCTCTCCCGCGCGGCGGCCACCAGAGCGGCGGCCTGGCCGATGTCGGTGGTGAAAGGCTTATCCACCCAGGTGGAGATGCCCGCGCGCAGGAAGGGCAGCGCCGCGTCATGGTGCTGCGCGCCGTGGCGCAGCACCACCATCACGGCGTCCACCTGGCCCAGCATACGGGCCGGGTCGTCCACAACGGTGTGGATATGCGCTTCGTTTGCCACGAAGGCGGCGCGCTGGGCGCTCTCGCCCCACAGCATGGTGACGCGCGCGGGCAAGCCGCTGCCGCCCTCCTCGGGCGGAAGATTGGCGAGCCTGGAAAAAGCGAGGGCGTGGAAGTTGTCCGCGCCGATCATGCCAATGCGCAGCATACGGAATCCCTCCTTACAGATTGATCACGGCAATGGCGGCCACGCCCAGCAAAATACCGAGCCTGCCGCGCGCCGAAAGTTTTTCCCGGAACAGCAGCACGGAGCACAGCGTCACGCCCACAATGATGCTGCCCTGTACAAGCGGGAACAGATAGCTGGCATCCACGCGCCCGGCCAGCCAGGTGAGCAGCAGATTGCCGCCCACAGAGCCGCCCGCCAGAAGCACGGCGGCAAGAGCGTTTTGGCGCAGCAGCGCGGTGCCGTCCGCCGCGCCCGCGGGCAGCCTGCCCCGCAGCGCCAGATACGCCAGCGCGTAGCAGGCCGCGGCTGTGCAGAAGCCCACCAGCATCAGGCCCGCGGCCTCGGCGCCGCCCGTGGCGTTTTGCTGGGACTTTTGTACCACCGCGCACAGTCCGTTGCACAGAAAGGTCAGCGCACACAGCGCCAGCCAGCGGGGCTCGGGCTTCTGTGCGCCGCCCGGCGCGACGTTCAGGCACCAGAACGCGGCTAGGAACAGCGCCACGGCTGCGGCAAGCGTGAAAGTGAGCGCTTCGCCGAACAGCAGCACGCCCGCAAACGCGGGCACCAGCATGCTGGCGGAAAAATAAAACGTTGTGTAGGAGAGCGGCCCGCTGGCGATGGCCAGGTTGTAAAACAAGATCGTCAGTGCGAACAGCACGCCGAAGGCAATGCCGTGCCGCAGCGTCGCGGGGCTTACGGTGAACATGTCCGGCACAGCCAGACGGCCGGCGCCCATGGCCGCGGCCGCCAGAAGCGAAAACGCACAGTTCACCAGAAGCTTCTGGGGCAGATGTTCGGCGTGCTGAAGCTTCATGGAAAGCGTTTGCAGCACGAACAGGATGATCGTGCAGAGAAGGAATACAGCTGTCATGCAGCGGCCTCCAGTCGGATGATTTTTCCGGCGCTTATGCTGCGCCGCCGTCAGCCCTCGCCGGGCTGCGCCAGAATGTCCCGCCACAGCGCGGAATATTCGTCCCGCGTGCGGCGCGGTGCGTCCGCCAGTACGCTGCGGCCCTTTGCCGCGCCGCCGGCCAGCAGGTCGATGACCGTCGCGGCCATCAGCTTGGCGGGCGCCAGATAGGCGAGCGCTTCATCGGCGACGGCAAAGTCCCTGCTGTGGGCCGCGCCGGAAAAGCCGCTCACCGTCGGCTGGATAACGGGCAGCAGGTAGGACACGTCGCCCATATCCGTGCTGCCGCAGAAGGGCAGACCGCGTTCCACGGCAAGCCCGGGCGCGCAAACCGGGACGTTGGCCGCGAACAGTTCGGAAAGCGCCGCGTTCTGCGCCAGCGGCAGATAACCCGGCATATCGTCGATCTCCACCCGCGCGCCTACGGCGTAAGCGGCGCCCCGGGACGCACGGTTCACTTTGGCGTTGGCGGTGCGCATGGCCTGCACGCTGGCGGCACGCACGTAGCTCTCCATGCGCACATCTGCGGGCACGGTGTTCACCAGGTCCCCGCCCTTTGTAATGATAGGATGCACACGCACATGGTCCTCGTCGCGGAAAGTCTCACGGTTGGCGTGGATGGCCGCGATGGCAAGGGATGCCGCGTTCAGCGCGTTGACGCCTTCCCAGGGCGCGCCGCCCGCGTGTGCCTCTTTGCCGAGAAACCGCAGCTC
>OMBO01001152.1_pt1 | contig 11188 bp, 8 predicted proteins | sample 1644901 | NCBI WGS metagenome assembly OMBO01 (sample SAMEA103958144, study PRJEB25191) | human gut metagenome | reverse complement strand
CAGCCAGCCAGTCACTGGGCCACTTTGAAGGCCTGCGTTGTACGGATAAAGCGTAATCGTTTTCGCCGCGGAGCCTTCCTGTGCGGTGCTTCCTCCCTCACTGCCGGCCGTACTCCCGGCCGATGCAGCGCCGCAACCCGCTAATCCCAAAACCATTGTCATGATCAACAACCATGCTACAATTCGTTTTTTCATAATTGCACCTCTTTTTGATTCATGTTATTAAGTGACTCTCCTCCGACAAGGGCTACCCTTTCACTGCGCCGATCATAACGCCTTTGGTAAAATATTTCTGCAGGAACGGATACACGCACATGATGGGCACCATGGCGCAGATAATGGTCGCCATGCGCAGCGCCATGGGCGGCGGAAGCTGCAGGCCCATGCCCACGGCCCCGTTGCGCACCTGGTTCATCATGGTCTGGTCCACCAGCATGCGGCGCAGAATCCAGGCGAAAGGCTGCAGATTCGTCTTATTGGAAATAAACATCATGTAGTTGTAATAATCGTTCCAGTTGATGACTGCGATGAACAGCGCAATGGCCGCCAGCATGCTGCGGCTCACAGGGATGACGATGCGGAAGAACACGCCGATATCCGTACAGCCGTCCAGCAGTGCCGCTTCCTCCAAAGACTTTGGCACAGAATAAGAATAATAGTTGCGCATGATGATGAAATAAGTGATATTCAGCGCTCCGGGAATGACCATGACCCAGTAATTGCGCAGAAGCCCCAGGTTCTGATAGAGGATATACTGAGGGATCAGGCCGCCCGTAAAGAACAGGTTGAACACAACCAGCGCGTTGATGACCTTCATGCCCTTTACGTGCACCTTGCTGACGCCGTAAGCCATGCTGGCCGTGACGAGCACGCTGAGCACAGTGGCGATGACCGTCTTGCTCACTGAGATCCACATGCTGTTGGTAAAGCTTTTGGTACTGAAGATCGCTTTGTAATACTGCAGGTCCACACCGCCGGTGGGCCACAGCATCAGCCCGCCCTTGATATACTCCTCATACGGCGTGACGGACGCCACCAGAACATACCACATCGGATACACGCATACCAGCGCAAAGACGATGCAGAAAAGAAATACGAATACATCGTAGAAGTTAAATCCCAGTATCTGGCGCATGCTACGGCGATATTTGCCGTTTCTGCGCAAGCTGTTGTTTGAACGCATCGATAAGGCCCTCCTTCCGGCTTAGAATATGCCCTGGACATCCAGCTTTTCCACAAATTTGTTCGCACCCAGCACCACGATAAGGCCCATGGTATTGAGCACAAGGTTCATGGCTGTGGAAAGCTCGAAATTCGTGCCGGAGCCGCCCAGGCTGATGCGGTAGATATATGTGGAAAGCACGTCGCCGGTGCTGAGCACATAGTTGTTGTACAGGTTGTATACCTGGTCAAAGTTGGAGATGAACAGGCTCGCCAATTGCAGGATCAGCATGATCATCACGCTGGGAAGGATGCGCGGAATGGTGATGTGCAGCAGCATATCCTTACGGTTGGCGCCGTCGATGGCGGCGCTTTCGTACAAAGCAGGGTCGATGCCCGAGATCGCCGCCAGATACACGATGGTGGAATAGCCCGCCGTTTTGATGATATTCGTGATGACAAGGATGGTGCGGAACATGGCCGGGTTTTTCAAAAAGTCCACCGGCTGGCCGCCCAATGCAGCGATGACCTGGTTCACCACGCCGCCGATATCGGCCGAGGACGGATACTCCAGAAACACCTGCACCAGGCCGGCAAAGATGACCCATGAGAGGAAGTACGGCAGATACACACATGTCTGTACCACGCTCTTCAGCCGCCGTATCTGTAATTCGTTGATCATCAGCGCCAGAAATACATTGAAACTGAAGCCGAAGACGAGATTGTAGATGTTGATGATAATTGTGTTTTTGAATGCTTGAATAAAGGAAGGATCGGAGAACAGTTCACGGTAATTCGCAAGGCCTACCCAAGGACTTCCCAGAACACCAAGGTTCATTTTATAATCCTTGAAAGCAAGCACGATGCCGTACATGGGGCCGTAACTGAAGAGCACGAGAAAAAAGAACCCCGGTATCGCAAGAAGATAAATGAACCAATATTTTTTAATTGTGGTCGCTACCCGTGCACCGCCTTTTTTTTTGATGCCCGTACTGCATGCTGACATCACCGCTCGACTCCTCATAACAATATCCTCCTTAAAATTAATATCTTTTTTCGTTTTCTGTTAATAAGCATAAAAACACTGACACCAAAACAGCACAAAAAGTGTACTTTGTTAACTCAAATCCGAGTATGCTGGACACTCAGACCACAAGCGTGTCAGCATTAGGAGTCCGCATGGTCTTTGACTCCTCGAGCATTTGAAAACTTTCAAAAAATTATTAGTAATAAACTTTTAATGATTTTGTTTTTTTCTATGCAAGGTTATTTGCTTTCGCCTTCTTGACTTTTAGATGTAATATATGGCACAATATATTTATAATCACCATTTTAACTAAACTATATCAATATTCACCAATATTGTCAATAAAGTCGTTTTTCAAAAAATAAAAAATATTTTTAGTGAAAATCCACAATGCTTTCTCTTAAAAATTCTGATAATCAAATAATTATTAGCGCAACAAGCGTATAAAAAGCGGCGCAGGCGCACTGCAAAGCCATTTGCCCGCCCTTTATATGTAATATAAAGAAAAGCGGCCCCGCACAAAAAATGGAGGAATGGAATTATGAAACGCATCGGGTTCATCGGATATGGTCTGCGCTCGGAAACAATGATGAAATCCTTCCGTTCGCTGGAGGCAGACATCACCGTAGCCGCCGTAGCAGACCCGCGCCATGCCGAGATCGCCCCCGGTCTGGCAGGCGACCCTTATTTCGCCCATACCCGCTGGTATGCAGACGCGGACGAGCTGCTTGCCGGGGAAGCGCTGGACGGGGTGTTCATCGGCACACGCTGCTCGCTGCACACCCCCTACGCCTGCCGGGTGCTGGATATGGGATTGCCCCTGTTTTTGGAAAAGCCCGTGTGCATCACACGCCCCCAGTATGAGCAGCTGCGCCGCGCGGCCGCAGGCAAGGAGAAGCAAGTGGTCGTTTCATTCCCGCTGCGCCTTTCCTCCATCACATTGGAGATGAAGCGCATTGTGGACAGCGGCGTGCTGGGCAGGCTTACGATGGTGCAGGCCGTCAACAATGTCCCCTACGGCAGCGTTTATTATCACAGCTGGTACCGCGACCCGGCCGAGACCGGCGGCCTGTTCCTGCAAAAGGCCACCCATGATATCGACTACATCCACTTCCTCACAGGCGAGCGCCCCGTTTCCGTGTGCGCTAAGACCGCCAAGCTGCATTTCAAAGGGGACCGTCCGGCAGGCCTGCACTGTCCGGATTGCCCAGATTACCGCACCTGCCCCGAAAGCAGCTACGTGGTAAAAAACATTTTGAAGGAAGATGTCCAGGGCGACTCCTGCTGCTTTGCCTCAGACACCGGCAACGAGGACGGCGCCAGCGTCATTTTCACAACGGAAAGCGGCATGCTGATCAGCTACAACCAGAATTTTGTTGTAAAAAAGAGCGCCGGGCGGCGCGGCGCACGGCTTATCGGTACCGAGGGCAGCGCGGAATTTGATTTTTACACCGCCGAGATCCGTGTGGACCGTTACTTATCCCCCCAGACAGTCACCCACAAATTCAACTTTCCCGCAGGCATGCATTTCGGCGGAGATGAGATGCTGGCGCTGGATTTTCTGCGCGTGCTGGACGGCGGAGAAGCACGCTCCGACCTTTCAGCCGGGCTTGTGAGCGCCGCAAGCTGTCTCGCCGCCCGGCAGGCGGACACAGAGGGGCGCTTCCTTTCCATCGAGTATTGACGCGGACCGCGCAAATATCCATCCCCTTTCACCTGCAAAAGCTCCGCACAGGAAAGCTTTTTCACCGGCATCCCGCCCGGGCCGGCACGCCTGCCGCGCAGGGAGAGCCACGGACGGCATCGGGCCGGATTCTTCATTGTCAAAAGCTCTTTGTTATACCGGCCGCGCAGGGAGATTCGAGGCGGCCGGCATCCGGCCAAGTTTCCCATTGTTAAAAAAGGAGGACGACTGCTATGTTAGTCGATTTGAAAACCATTCTCGCGGACACCCGTGAAAAGCACTATGCCGTTGGGCTGTTCAACTGCGTCACACTGGAAATGACGAAAGGCATCCTTGCGGCAGCGGAGGAATTGCACTCCCCCGTCATCATCGGGCCCGCCGAAAGCCTTTTGCCCGGTGCTTCGCTTGCGGAATACGCCGACATGATGCTGGGCATGGCCCGCCGCGCCGGTGTGCCCGTTGCGCTGCACTTTGACCACGGCTTCACGCCGGAGCTGGTGGAAGAAGCCATCCGCCTGGGCTTTTCCTCCGTTATGTACGACTGCAGCATGCTGCCCTTTGAAGAAAATGTGCGCCGCACCCGTGAAATGACCGCCAAGGCGCACGCCGCGGGCTGCTCACTGGAAGCAGAGATCGGTCATGTCGGTTCCAACGGCTCCGCCGAAGAAGCCGTCGCCAAAACCATTTATACCCAGCCGCAGGACGCGCTGCGCTTTGCTGCCGAAAGCGGCTGCGACGCGCTGGCTGTTGCCATTGGTACGGCCCACGGCGTATACGCGGAAAAGCCCGTGCTTAATCTGGACTGCCTCGCCAGTATTGCGGGAGCATGCTCAACGCCGCTGGTGCTGCATGGGGGCAGCGGGCTTTCGGACGACGATTTCCGCGCCTGTGTTGCGGGAGGCATCTCCAAAATCAACATTTTCACTCACAATAACCTGACAGCCGCCCGTGCCGCTCACACCCATTTCACGGAATCCGTTGGCGCATTTGAGCTGATGCCGTTCATCACCGAGGCCGTCAAGCACGAAACGATGCATCATATGCGCGTATTCGGCAGCGACGGAAAGGCGTAAGAGATGGGCGGCGCACAGATACAGGCACGCGAAGCCGCCGGCCGCTGCATCGCGGTGCTGGACGTGGGCACCACCGCCGTGAAAGCTTGCCTTTTCTCCCCCTCGCTGGAACTTCTGGCGTGCAGCGTGCGGGAATATGCCCTGCGCGCACAGGGCGAACGCGTGGAGGCCGGCGCGGCGCGGTACAAAGCCGCCGCGCGGGCCGGGCTTGCCGACGCGCTGTCCCAGGCGCCCGGCTGTATTCCCGCAGCCGTAAGCATCACCACACAAGGCGAAACGCTCACGCTCGCGGACCGTTCGGGCGAGCCGCTTCGCCCCTTTCTGGTGTGGCTGGACAGCCGCGCGGAAAATGAGGCCCAGGCTCTGCGCAGTGTGCTGGACAGCGAGACATTTTACAAAACCACCGGCCTGCCGGAGGTCACCGGCGCGCTTCCGCTGGCAAAGCTGCTTTGGCTGCGCAAACACGAACCGGATACCTTTGCCCGTGCGCATAAGCTTCTGCTGCTGGAGGACTATCTGCTCCATTGGCTGACCGGCCGGTTCGTAAGTGAAAAATCCCTGCAGACCTCCACCGGCTGGTTCGACCTGCACAGCGACGGGTTGTGGCACAGCGGCCTTGCCGCCGCCGGCGCGTCTGCGGAACTGCTGCCCGAGCTGCTGGAATGCGGCGCGCCCGCAGGCTCTCTGCTGCCCGGCCCTGCCGCCGAGCTGGGCCTGCCGCCGAACATCCCCGTCGTTGCGGGCGCAATGGACCAAACCGCCGCCGCGCTTGCCGCTGGCTGCACGCGCCCGGGCACCGTCACCGAAACCACGGGCACCGCGCTGGTAATGGCCGCCTGCACGGACGCTCCCATGTTTCGCAGCGGGCACCACGTAACCGTCTACCGCCACGCATTGCCGGGCAAGTACCTGTACCTGCCCATCGGCAACACGGCGGGCATGGCGCTGCGCTGGTTCCGGGACGAATTCTGCCGCGACCTTCCCGCAGGAGCAGCGGGATATGCGGCGCTGGACGCGCTGGTGCAAAGCGTCCCCTGCGGGTGCGACGGGCTGGCGTTCCTGCCGTTTTTATCCGGCAGCGTGGATCCCGACGCCTGTCCCGAAGCCCGCGCCGTATTCTTCGGCGCGCGGCTTTCCACCACGCGGGCCCATTTTGTCCGCAGCGTGATGGAATCCGTCGCGTTTCTGCTGCGGGACTTTTTCGGCATGCTGGACGCTCTGGGCTGTCCCGCCGACGCCGTGTACTCGCTGGGCGGCGGCGCACGCAGCGCTGTGTGGCAGCAGATCAAAGCCGACGCCTGCGGCCGCACGTTCCGCGTGCCCGCGTGCAGCGAGGCCACCGCCATGGGCGCCGCCCTTTTGGCCGGGTGGGGCAGCGGGCTCATCGCCCCCGGCGTTTTCCCTTGCCGCGGTGAAAGCGCCGTCTATCTTCCAGACAACGCCCGCGCGCCCGCTTATGACACGGCATACAGCCTGTACAAAAAGCTTTATGCCGCCGTCAAACCGCTGTACAACGCGTTTTAAAGGGGCTGCCCGCGCATAAACCGCACCGCGTCCATGGATTCACGGCGTTTGCCGCACGAAAAACCTTCCCATTGTCAAAAAAGGAGGAAAAGGATATGGAGTTACAACACAAGCCGCGTCTGGGTATCCTGGCGCTGATGCTGGAGGGCTACGAGCCTTTGTTTCCGGGCATCATGGCCAGCCAGCACAAATATGTCGAGGATGTCATCGCCTCACTCTCCGGTACAGCCGATTTTGTCTTTCCGCGAATCGCCGCCAGCCGGGAGGCCATAGAAGCCCTCACCGCACAATACAACGCCGAGGGACTGGACGGCATCCTCATCCTGATGCTCAGCTATTCTCAGGGGCAGTACCTGGTACACGCCATGCAGCGCAATACGCTTCCGTTGGCGCTGGCACTGGTGCAGCCGGATGAGACCGTGGGCGACGATTTCGAGGAATGGGAGCTCACAGTGAATCAGGGCATCCACGGCTCACAGGACAACGCCAACTGCCTGATGCGGGCCGGCATCCCCTGCGCATTCTTCGCGGGCAGCCGCAAAAACGGCGAGCTTGCGGCCTTTGCAGCAGATTTCGGCGCGGCGGCGCACACGGCATGCGCGCTGCGGCGGATGAAGATCGGAATCATCGGCAAGCTGGCCGGCATGGGCGACGTTATCACCGATGATATGGCCGTTTACCGCAAGCTGGGGCCGGAATTCGTATACGATTCCATCGGCGCCGTGCAGCGCGCCTGCGCCGGGGTCACGCCGGAGGATATCTCCGCGCGCGTGGCGTACGAGCACACTGTTTTTGAGATCGACCCCAAGCTGCCGCCCGAACGCCATGCGGAATCCGTGCGCATGTATCTGGGCCTCAAGCGTTATCTGGAGGAAAACGGATATGCGGGGTATACCGTTCACTTCGAGGAATTCGGCGCAGACGGACGGTTCGAGCATCTTCCCTTCCTGGCCGCCTCCAGCCTGATGGCCGACGGCTACGGCTATGCAGCCGAGGGCGACGCCACTGCCGCCATGCTCATGGCGGCTATGTTGCGCCTGTGCGGGCAGGCCGGTTTCAGCGAGATGTATATGATGGATTTTGCGCGGGAGGCCATCCTGCTGTGCCACGCGGGCGAGGGCAACTGGGCCATGTGCCGCAGGGACAAAAAGCCTTTCCTGATGGACCGTGTATTCAATGAAGGCGGCCTTTCCAACCCGCCCACACCCATCTTCACGCCGGAGCCCGGCCCCGCAGGCGTGATGAGCCTGGTGCATGTGGGCGGCGAACGCTTCCGCCTCGTATATGCCCCGGGCGAGATACTGGACGAATGCAGCCTGCGCAAGATCGACATGCCGTATATGTTCTTCCGGCCCGCATCCGGCGTACGCGCCTGCATCAAGGCATGGCTGGAGCAGGGCGGCACTCACCATGAGGTCATCGTCCCCGGCGACTATGCTGCGCGCGTCCGTCTGCTGTGCCGCCTGCTGGGCATTGAGTTCGTCGAAGTATAAACAATACGCCGCAATGGCAGAAAAGGAGAATTGATATGATCCAGAACATCCGGCGTTCCCTTACCGACCTGCTTGGCGCGGAATACACCGCGGCCGTGTGCCGCGCGCGCGCGGCCCTCACCGGCGAAAGCCCCGAAGCTCTGCGCGCCGTGGCCGATGAGAAAGTCGATTTTTATCCCGAGGCTTTCGCCCGCCGCCAGGAGGAGCTGATGGGCGACATCGGCCACTCCCTTGCGCCCGCTTTCGCGGACACCGAGGACGGCGCGCCCACCCATTCATACCGCGCCGCCCAGCACAGCTTTGCAGCTCCGCTGGGCGGGCTGGGCGCATTCCGCATCGGCGAGGACGGCCGCCTGTATTTCGCGGGCAAAAGCGAGCATTACCAGATTCCCCTGGGACACGACTTTCCAGGCTATTCGCTTATTGAAAACGCCAAGCGTCTCGGCATTCCCAATGCTACGCACAACAACACCCGCGGCTTTATCACCCGCACGCTGGAGCGCCGCCTCATCGCCGCCGCCAACGGCCTCCAGCCCACAGACCCGGCGCTGGACCGCATTCTGGCCCAAAAGGAGCCGGGCGTGCTGAATACCGTCATCAATCTGGAGACCGGCTCCCTGGCCGTGGAGGCCGCGCTCAAAATGATGCTCTCCCGCTTTTACACCATCGACGGCGCGCCCGCACAGTATGCAGGCCGCGTACCCGTGTTCGTTGTCATGGCAGACAATGCCGGCGGCGTGACCGGAAACTATCACGGCACTACGGTGCTGGCGCAGACGCTGCGCGGCCTGTGGCCGGACTTCTACACAGCCGCGCAGAAAAACGAGCTGTACAAGGTGGTGTCCGTCCCCATCAACGACTCCGGCGCCTTTGCCGAGACCATGCGCCGCTGGAACGAGGGCAAATACAAAACGGCGGGCTTCTGTCACGAGATCGTCCTCATGAATTACGGCGGCATCCGCCTTTCCGAGGAATATCTGCAGGCAGCGTACAAAGTGTGCCGCGCCACCGACACGCCCGTACTGTGCGACGAGATCCAGTCCTGTGCATGGTATGACGGGCTGTTCCTGTTCCGCAAATACGGCCTTACGCCGGACTTTGTCTCCGTAGGCAAGGGCTTCCCCGGGGGCGTTTACCCCGCCAGCAAGATTCTGACGAGCGCTGCTTTCGACAGCCTGAGCCAGTTCGGCGCGCTTGTGACCAACGGACAGGAAGAACTGGCCAGCCTGGCTTATCTTGTGACAATGGAATTCATCGGGGCCAACGGCGCGCACATCGAAGCCGCGGGCCGGTATTACCACGAACAGGTACGCGCACTGGCGCAAAAATACCCGCAGGTATGCACAGGCGTGGAAGGCGACGCCCACATGACGGCGCTGTGCTTCGACAGCGTGGACGACGCGGTGGATTTCTGCACCCGCATGAACCGGGACCGCTGCGTGGACATCAGTGCACAGACCTATAAGCCCAATTGTCCGCCGGTAGCTCTTACAAAGCTGCCGCTCATTACCACAGAAACGATGGCCGGAAGGCTCGTCGCCCTGTTTGACAGCGCGCTGGCCGAGACAGCCGCGCAGAAGGGAGCGGCCCTATGAATATGGAACCCGTGCGCTTCGGTGTGATCGGCTGCGGCCTGATGGGCCGCGAATTCGCCAGCGTCTCCATGCGCTGGCTGCATCTGGCATGCGAGCTGCCCCGCCCCGTCATTGTTGCCGCGTGCGACCTCTCGCCAAAAAATCTCGACTGGTTCCGCCAGGTGCCGGACACAAAGTACTTTTACAGCGATTACCACGAGCTGCTGGCCAATCCCGAGGTGGAGGCCGTATACTGCGCGGTGCCCCACCACCTGCACGCACAGGTGTACGGCGACGTCATCCGCGCGGGAAAACACCTCATCGGGGAAAAACCTTTCGGCATGGACCTTGCGGCCTGTGAGGAGGTGGAGGCCGCCATGGCCGGTCGCCCCGAGGTATTTGTGCGGTGCGCCAGCGAATTTCCATTCTATCCCGCCGTACAGCAGATGGTGAAATGGTACCGCGAGGGCGCATTCGGGCAGATCATCGAGGCACGCTTCGCCATCAAGCATTCCTCCGACATGGACCTTTCAAAACCCATCAACTGGAAGCGCATGCGTGCAGCCAACGGAGAATACGGCTGTATGGGAGACCTGGGCATCCACACGCAGCACCTGCCCTTCCGGCTTGGTTTTTCGCCCCGCACCGTCAGCGCGCAGCTTGCCAATATCGCCAAAACACGGCCGGACGAAAACGGCGTGCCCGTTCCCTGTGAAACCTGGGACAACGCCATCCTGATGTGCGAAGCGCAAAACACAGCGGGAGACACGTTCCCCATGCAGCTTGAAATGAAGCGTATGGCCCCCGGCTGCACCAACACCGTGGAGTATGAAATTTACGGTCTCAACCTGTCGGCCCGGTTCACCACCGACGATCCCAACGCCATCCATTATACACAGGCCGTTGGCCGTGAACAGGCATGGGCGCGGCTGGTCATCGGCCAGAAAACGCTGTATCCCGTTATCACCGGCTCTATTTTTGAATTCGGCTTTTCCGATTCCCTGCTGCAAATGTTCGCGGCGTTCGTCAGCGAGCTGCGCGGCCTGCCCTGCTCCTTCGGCTGCTTCACCCCGGCCGAGGCGCACCGGAGCCACCGCGTGCTCACGGCAGCCCTGGAATCCTACACGCAAAAGCGCGTGGTGACGCTGGAATAAAGCAGCGTTTTCGTGCGGGCAGAGCCTAACCGGCTCAACGTTCAAGAGTGCGGAAACAGACGCAGAACAATTTGTTCTGCTCCTGTTTCTCTGCTCTCTCCTCCCTTCAGAAGATGGTATTCTAGGACAACAACATCATCAGTTTCTTTGACCGGGGCAGCAGTATTGTATATTTATGAGACATCAGATAATATAACGACATACATTGACTGTGCCCTTTACAAGTAACACGTAATTCGCTTGCTCTTACAATCCATTGTCGAGAATACCATTATCCTCTTCTCCCGCTTCCCGCGCAATCTTCACCAGACGTTCACATGTACCGCGCATTTCTTCCGTTAACTCCAGCAGCATGCCGGGAAATGCACCGCATAGGTGCCGCTGATGTACTCCGCGTCCAGCTCACTGGCCCGCAGCAAAAGTTGCCCACTGAATTTTTACGGTAATACTGATAATTCCGCCCTTCCGGCAGATATTCCAAAAAAGCAAGGCCCATCT
>OMBO01001148.1_pt1 | contig 11223 bp, 9 predicted proteins | sample 1644901 | NCBI WGS metagenome assembly OMBO01 (sample SAMEA103958144, study PRJEB25191) | human gut metagenome | reverse complement strand
AGTGGAAACGAAACGCTTCGATAAAGTCAGCAACCGAATGCGTCTTCAGGGGATGAAAATGGTTTCAGCCTCTTCTATCTCTGATCCGATCATTCAGCTGATCGCCTCTTTGGCGCTGGCGTTTGTTCTGTATGCGGCAAGCTTCCCAAGTGTCATGGATAGCCTGACTGCCGGTACGATTACCGTTGTTTTCTCTTCAATGATTGCACTTATGCGTCCGCTGAAATCGCTGACCAACGTTAACGCCCAGTTCCAGCGTGGTATGGCGGCTTGTCAGACGCTGTTTACCATTCTGGACAGTGAGCAGGAGAAAGACGAAGGTAAGCGCGTGATCGAGCGTGCGACTGGCGACGTGGAATTTCGCAATGTCACCTTTACTTATCCAGGACGTGACGTGCCCGCATTGCGTAACATCAACCTGAAAATTCCGGCAGGGAAGACGGTTGCTCTGGTTGGACGATCTGGTTCAGGTAAATCAACCATCGCCAGCCTAATCACACGTTTTTACGATATTGATGAAGGCGAAATCCTGATGGATGGTCACGATCTGCGCGAGTATACCCTGGCGTCGTTACGTAACCAGGTTGCTCTGGTGTCGCAGAATGTCCATCTGTTTAACGATACGGTTGCCAACAACATTGCTTACGCAAGGACTGAACAGTACAGCCGTGAGCAAATTGAAGAAGCTGCGCGTATGGCCTACGCCATGGACTTCATCAATAAGATGGATAACGGTCTCGATACAGTCATTGGTGAAAACGGCGTGCTGCTCTCTGGCGGTCAGCGTCAGCGTATTGCTATCGCTCGAGCCTTGTTGCGTGATAGCCCGATACTGATTCTGGACGAAGCTACCTCGGCGTTGGATACCGAATCCGAACGTGCGATTCAGGCGGCACTGGATGAGTTGCAGAAAAACCGTACCTCTCTGGTGATTGCCCACCGCTTGTCTACCATTGAAAAGGCAGACGAAATCGTGGTTGTCGAGGATGGTGTCATTGTGGAACGCGGTACGCATAACGATTTGCTTGAGCACCGTGGCGTTTACGCGCAACTTCACAAAATGCAGTTTGGCCAATGATCGAAAAAATCTGGTCTGGTGAATCCCCTTTATGGTGGCTATTGCTGCCACTCTCCTGGTTGTATGGCCTGGTGAGTGGCGCGATCCGTCTTTGCTATAAACTAAAACTGAAGCGCGCCTGGCGTGCCCCCGTACCGGTTGTCGTGGTTGGTAATCTCACCGCAGGCGGCAACGGAAAAACCCCGGTCGTTGTCTGGCTGGTGGAACAGCTGCAACAGCGCGGTATTCGCGTGGGGGTCGTATCGCGGGGATATGGTGGTAAGGCTGAATCTTATCCGCTGTTATTGTCGGCAGATACCACCACAGCACAGGCGGGTGATGAACCTGTGTTGATTTATCAACGCACTGGCGCGCCTGTTGCGGTTTCTCCCGTGCGTTCTGACGCGGTAAAAGCCATTCTGGCGCAACACCCTGATGTGCAGATCATCGTAACCGACGATGGTTTACAGCATTATCGTCTGGCGCGTGATGTGGAAATTGTCGTTATTGATGGTGTGCGTCGCTTTGGCAATGGCTGGTGGTTGCCGGCGGGGCCAATGCGTGAGCGAGCGGGGCGCTTAAAGTCGGTTGATGCGGTAATCGTCAACGGCGGTGTCCCCCGCAGCGGTGAAATCCCCATGCATCTGCTGCCGGGTCAGGCGGTGAATTTACGTACCGGTACGCGTTGTGACGTTGCTCAGCTTGAACATGTGGTGGCGATTGCGGGGATTGGGCATCCGCCGCGCTTTTTTGCCACGCTGAAGATGTGCGGCGTACAACCGGAAAAATGTGTACCGCTGGCCGATCATCAGTCTTTGAATCATGCGGATGTCAGCGCGTTGGTAAGCGCCGGACAAACGCTGGTAATGACTGAAAAAGATGCGGTGAAATGCCGGGCCTTTGCAGAAGAAAATTGGTGGTATTTGCCTGTAGACGCACAGCTTTCAGGTGATGAACCAGCGAAACTGCTTGCGCAACTAACCTCGCTGGCTTCTGGCCACTAGTTACGCCGCGGCAGCGTTCGATTGATGGAGTCATGAATGTCGCTGCCGCACCTCTCCCTTGCTGATGCGCGTAATCTTCACCTTGCCGCGCAAGGCCTGTTAAACAAACCCCGCCGTCGAGCGTCGTTGGAGGATATTCCGGCAACGATCTCCCGCATGTCCTTGCTGCAAATCGATACCATCAATATTGTTGTCCGTAGCCCATATCTGGTGCTTTTCAGCCGTCTGGGAGATTATCCTGCGCAGTGGCTGGATGAGTCTCTGGCGCGTGGAGAATTAATGGAATACTGGGCGCATGAAGCCTGCTTTATGCCGCGTAGCGATTTTCGTCTTATTCGCCACCGCATGCTGGCACCTGAAAAAATGGGCTGGAAATATAAAGACGCCTGGATGCAGGAACATGCGGCGGAAATTGCACTGTTAATTCAGCATATTCATGATAAGGGGCCGGTACGTTCAGCCGATTTTGAGCATCCTCGTAAAGGGGCGAGCGGCTGGTGGGAGTGGAAGCCGCATAAACGACATCTGGAAGGTTTATTTACTGCCGGAAAGGTGATGGTGATTGAACGGCGCAACTTCCAGCGCGTTTATGATTTAACTCACCGTGTCATGCCTGAGTGGAATGATGAGCGCGATCTCGTTTCGCAAGCAGAAGCAGAAATCATCATGCTGGATAACAGTGCGCGTAGCCTGGGAATATTTCGCGAACAGTGGCTGGCAGATTACTACCGGCTAAAACGTCCGGCACTGGCGGCGTGGCGTGAAGCGAGGGCTGAACAGCAGCAAATCATTGCTGTGCATGTTGAAAAATTGGGTAATCTTTGGCTGCATGCTGATTTGCTGCCGCTACTCGAGCGTGCGCTCGCCGGAAAGCTCACTGCAACGCACAGCGCGGTACTTTCGCCTTTTGATCCTGTTGTCTGGGATCGCAAACGCGCGGAGCAGCTTTTTGATTTTAGCTACCGGCTGGAGTGCTATATCCCAGCGCCGAAACGCCAGTATGGCTATTTTGTTCTGCCGTTATTACATCGTGGGCAATTAGTTGGGCGAATGGATGCCAAAATGCATCGCCAGACAGGCATCCTTGAAGTTATCTCTCTGTGGTTACAGGAAGGCATTAAACCGACGACAACGCTGCAAAAAGGGTTACGTCAGGCGATTACTGATTTCGCTAACTGGCAGCAGGCAACGCGGGTGACATTAGGACGCTGCTCGCAAGGCCTCTTTACTGATTGTCGCGCCGGCTGGGAAATAGACCCCGTCGCATAAATGATTATGATAAGATTTATGCATTCATAACCCGATCCATCTGGAGGAACTATGGATCATCGTCTGCTTGAAATCATTGCCTGCCCGGTTTGCAACGGAAAACTTTGGTATAACCAGGAAAAACAAGAGCTTATTTGCAAACTGGACAACCTGGCTTTCCCGCTGCGCGATGGCATTCCAGTGTTGCTGGAAACGGAAGCCCGCGTGTTGACTGCTGATGAGAGTAAATCATGAGTTTTGTGGTCATTATTCCCGCGCGTTACGCGTCCACGCGTCTGCCCGGTAAACCATTGGTTGATATTAACGGCAAACCCATGATTGTTCATGTTCTTGAACGCGCGCGCGAATCAGGTGCCGAGCGCATCATCGTGGCAACCGATCATGAGGATGTTGCCCGCGCTGTTGAAGTCGCTGGCGGCGAAGTATGTATGACGCGCGCCGATCATCAGTCAGGTACAGAACGTCTGGCGGAAGTTGTCGAAAAATGCGCATTCAGCGACGACACGGTGATCGTTAATGTGCAGGGTGATGAACCGATGATCCCTGCGACAATCATTCGTCAGGTTGCTGATAACCTCGCTCAGCGTCAGGTGGGTATGGCGACTCTGGCGGTGCCAATCCACAATGCGGAAGAAGCGTTTAACCCGAATGCGGTGAAAGTGGTTCTCGACGCCGAAGGGTACGCACTGTACTTCTCTCGCGCCACCATTCCGTGGGATCGTGATCGTTTTGCAAAAGACCTTGAAACCGTAGGCGATAACTTCCTGCGTCATCTTGGTATTTATGGCTACCGAGCAGGCTTTATCCGTCGTTATGTTACCTGGCAGCCAAGTCCGTTAGAACATATCGAAATGTTAGAGCAGCTTCGTGTTCTGTGGTACGGCGAAAAAATCCACGTTGCTGTCGCCCAGGAAGTTCCTGGCACAGGTGTGGATACCCCTGAAGATCTCAAGCGCGTTCGCGCCGAAATGCGCTAATTTCACTTCACGACACTCCAGCCAATTTTGGGAGGAGTGTCGTACCGTTACGATTTTCCTCAATTTTTCTTTTCAACAATTGATCTCATTCAGGTGACATCTTTTATATTGGCGCTCATTATGAAAGCAGTAGCTTTTATGAGGGTAATCTGAATGGAACAGCTGCGTGCCGAATTAAGCCATTTACTGGGCGAAAAACTCAGTCGTATTGAGTGCGTCAATGAAAAAGCGGATACGGCGTTGTGGGCTTTGTATGACAGCCAGGGAAACCCAATGCCGTTAATGGCAAGAAGCTTTAGTGCGCCCGGAAAAGCCCGACAACTGGCATGGAAAACCACCATGCTGGCAAGAAGTGGGACTGTCCGTATGCCGACTATTTATGGTGTGATGACGCACGAAGAACACCCCGGCCCCGATGTCCTGCTACTGGAGCGAATGCGTGGTGTTTCGGTGGAGGCACCAGCCCGAACACCAGAACGCTGGGAACAACTCAAAGATCAAATCGTTGAAGCCTTACTGGCCTGGCACCGTCAGGACAGTCGTGGTTGCGTCGGCGCGGTCGACAATACTCAGGAAAATTTCTGGCCCTCATGGTACCGGCAACATGTTGAAGTGCTATGGACCACGCTCAATCAGTTCAATAACACCGGTCTAACGATGCAGGATAAGCGGATCCTGTTTCGCACTCGCGAATGTCTCCCGGCATTATTTGAAGGCTTTAACGACAATTGTGTACTGATTCACGGTAACTTCTGTTTACGTAGCATGCTGAAAGATTCGCGCAGCGATCAGTTACTGGCGATGGTCGGACCGGGACTAATGCTTTGGGCACCGCGAGAATACGAACTGTTCCGACTAATGGATAATTCTGGAGTTATCTGCAACGCGCGCCAGTGGCGGAGTCGTTCATCTGGCGGCGTTGGTTGTATGTGTTATGGGATGAAGTTGCGCAACTGGTTAATACCGGACGATTTAGTCGGCGCAACTTCGATCTGGCATCAAAATCACTCTTGCCGTGGCTCGCCTGACGAACCTTTTAGCCACTGCCAGATGCGGCCAAGCGTTTCATAGCCAACACGATCGCTATGCATCAACCAGACCGGAGAAGGGATTGCCCGTTCCCACGGATTAAGCGGCGAGTCGATGGCCAACTGATTCGCCGGGGCTGGTAGCGGATTTAACCCTTCCTGCTGAAAAAAGATCATCGCCCGCGGCAGATGTGATGCGGAGGTCACCAGCAGGAAAGGGGCGTCACCAATCGCCTGTTTCACTGCCGCAGCTTCTTCTTCGGTATCTTTTGGCAAATCCAGGGTGATAATTTGCTCGCGCGGCACGCCCAGCGATTGCGCAACTCTGGCACCTACTTCCGCTGTGCTCACCGTATTGGTTTTAGCTACGCCTCCCGTAAAGATCAGTTTTGATCCCGGATTTTCGCGCCATAAGCGAATACCTTCATTCAGGCGTGGCAGACTGTTATTGATTAAATTAGAGCTCGGCGCCCACTGCGGGTTCCAGGTATAACCACCTCCGAGCACCACGATATAGTCCACTTTTTGCGAATTATTCCATGTCGGATAAGTGCTTTCGATGGGACGCAACAGGCGGTCGGCTATCGGTTGCAAACTCAATAACAAGAGCGCCAGCCACCCAATGCTAATAAAAATCTTCCCGGTTTTTTGAAAACGGCTAAACCACAGCAGCGCCAGGCCAGCGCCAATAATCAACAACATCAGCGGAAGTGGCAGCAACATATTGCCAATCACTTTTTTCAGTGTAAAAAGCATCCTTTCTGGTTCCTTTTTTGACCATATAGCAAGGGATCGCCAGCGATATTACACCAGACGGGTTCATTCTCGCCGTGGCTGTGACAAAATAGCGTCTTTATCAGAAAACGTCTTAGCCAACCGGTGGAGAAAGCAATGCAGGATCGCAATTTTGATGATATTGCGGAAAAGTTTTCCCGTAACATTTACGGCACCACCAAAGGGCAGCTTCGACAGGCTATTCTGTGGCAGGATCTCGATCGCGTGCTGGCGGAAATGGGCCCGCAAAAACTGCGTGTGCTGGATGCTGGCGGCGGAGAAGGGCAGACCGCAATCAAAATGGCCGAGCGCGGGCATCAGGTCATTTTATGCGATCTTTCTGCGCAGATGATCGACCGCGCAAAACAGGCGGCAGAAGCAAAAGGTGTGAGCGACAACATGCAATTTATACATTGCGCCGCTCAGGATGTTGCTTCGCATTTGGAAACGCCCGTTGATCTGATATTGTTCCATGCGGTGCTCGAGTGGGTGGCCGATCCCCGCAGCGTATTACAGACCCTGTGGTCAGTGTTGCGTCCAGGCGGCGTATTGTCGTTAATGTTCTACAATGCGCATGGTTTGTTGATGCATAACATGGTCGCCGGGAATTTTGATTACGTGCAGGCGGGAATGCCGAAAAAGAAAAAACGGACGCTTTCGCCAGATTATCCACGCGACCCGGCGCAGGTTTATCTGTGGCTGGAAGAAGCTGGTTGGCAAATTCTGGGTAAGACAGGCGTTCGCGTGTTTCATGATTATCTGCGCGAGAAGCACCAGCAGCGCGACTGCTATGAAGCATTACTTGAATTAGAAACGCGTTATTGCCGTCAGGAACCGTATATTACCTTGGGGCGTTATATTCATGTCACCGCGCGCAAACCGCAGAGCAAGGATAAAGTATGAGTGAATTTTCCCAGACAGTCCCCGAACTGGTTGCCTGGGCCAGAAAAAATGACTTCTCCATCTCGCTGCCGGTAGACCGACTCTCTTTTCTGCTGGCGGTTGCCACGCTGAACGGCGAGCGTCTGGATGGTGAGATGAGTGAAGGCGAGCTGGTGGATGCATTCCGCCATGTGAGTGATGCGTTTGAGCAAACCAGCGAAACCATCGGCGTGCGCGCCAACAACGCGATCAACGACATGGTGCGTCAACGTCTGCTGAACCGCTTTACCAGCGAGCAGGCGGAAGGGAACGCAATTTACCGTCTGACGCCGCTCGGCATCGGCATCACTGACTATTACATTCGTCAGCGCGAGTTTTCTACGCTGCGCCTTTCTATGCAATTGTCGATTGTGGCGGGTGAGCTCAAGCGCGCAGCAGATGCCGCCGAAGAGGGCGGTGATGAATTTCACTGGCACCGTAATGTTTATGCGCCACTGAAATATTCGGTAGCAGAAATTTTCGACAGTATCGACCTGACGCAACGTCTGATGGATGAACAGCAGCAGCAGGTGAAGGATGATATCGCCCAGTTGTTGAACAAAGACTGGCGGGCGGCGATTTCCAGCTGTGAATTGTTGCTTTCAGAAACTTCCGGAACGCTGCGTGAATTGCAGGATACGCTGGAAGCGGCAGGCGATAAATTGCAGGCCAACCTGTTACGCATTCAGGATGCGACGATGACCCATGACGACCTGCATTTTGTCGATCGTCTGGTGTTCGATCTTCAGAGCAAACTCGACCGTATTATCAGTTGGGGCCAGCAATCCATCGACTTGTGGATTGGCTACGACCGCCACGTACACAAATTTATTCGTACTGCGATCGATATGGATAAAAACCGCGTCTTTGCTCAGCGGTTACGTCAGTCGGTACAAACCTATTTTGATGAGCCGTGGGCGCTAACTTATGCCAATGCCGATCGTCTGCTGGATATGCGTGACGAAGAGATGGTACTGCGCGATGAAGAAGTGACTGGGGAACTTCCTGAGGATCTGGAGTACGAAGAGTTTAACGAGATCCGCGAACAGCTGGCGGCGATCATCGAAGAACAACTTGCCGTGTACAAAACCAGACAAGTGCCGTTGGATCTTGGTCTGGTGGTACGCGAATATCTGTCACAGTATCCGCGTGCACGTCACTTTGACGTTGCGCGCATTGTTATTGATCAGGCGGTACGTCTTGGCGTAGCGCAAGCAGATTTCACCGGACTGCCAGCGAAATGGCAGCCGATTAATGATTACGGAGCCAAGGTACAGGCGCATGTCATCGACAAATATTGAACAAGTGATGCCGGTTAAGCTGGCGCAGGCGCTGGCGAATCCGTTATTTCCGGCGCTGGATAGCGCCTTACGTTCAGGCCGTCATATTGGCCTCGACGAACTGGATAATCATGCATTCCTGATGGATTTTCAGGAATATCTGGAAGAGTTTTACGCGCGTTATAACGTTGAGCTTATTCGCGCACCGGAAGGGTTCTTCTATCTACGCCCACGTTCCACCACGCTGATCCCTCGTTCCGTCTTGTCGGAACTGGATATGATGGTCGGGAAAATCCTCTGTTATCTCTATCTCAGCCCGGAACGGCTGGCGAATGAGGGGATTTTTACTCAACAGGAACTGTACGACGAACTGCTCACCCTGGCCGATGAAGCGAAACTGCTGAAACTGGTGAACAACCGTTCAACCGGTTCAGACGTTGACCGTCAGAAGTTGCAGGAAAAAGTACGTTCTTCGCTCAACCGTCTGCGTCGTTTAGGCATGGTGTGGTTTATGGGCCACGACAGCAGCAAGTTCCGCATTACCGAATCGGTGTTCCGCTTCGGAGCCGATGTGCGTGCTGGCGACGATCCCCGTGAAGCACAGCGTCGCCTGATTCGTGATGGTGAAGCAATGCCGATTGAAAATCATCTGCAACTCAACGATGAAACCGAAGAGAGTCAGCCAGATAGCGGAGAGGAAGAATAATGATTGAACGCGGTAAATTTCGCTCACTGACGCTGATTAACTGGAACGGCTTTTTTGCCCGAACTTTTGACCTTGACGAGCTGGTCACGACGCTTTCTGGCGGTAACGGGGCGGGTAAATCCACCACCATGGCGGCGTTCGTTACGGCGCTTATCCCCGACCTGACCCTGCTGCATTTCCGTAACACTACGGAAGCCGGGGCCACCAGCGGTTCGCGCGATAAAGGTCTGCACGGTAAGCTGAAAGCGGGTGTCTGTTATTCGATGCTCGACACCATTAACTCGCGCCACCAGCGTGTAGTGGTCGGTGTGCGTCTGCAACAGGTTGCCGGACGCGATCGTAAAGTGGATATCAAACCATTTGCCATTCAGGGCCTGCCGATGTCGGTGCAGCCGACACAACTGGTGACCGAAACTCTGAACGAACGCCAGGCGCGCGTGCTGCCGCTTAACGAGCTGAAAGACAAGCTCGAGGCGATGGAAGGCGTGCAGTTTAAACAGTTCAACTCCATTACCGATTACCACTCGCTGATGTTCGAGCTGGGCATCATCGCGCGTCGTCTGCGCTCAGCGTCTGACCGTAGTAAATTCTATCGTCTGATCGAAGCCTCGCTGTATGGCGGGATCTCCAGCGCCATTACTCGTTCTCTGCGCGACTACCTGTTGCCGGAAAACAGTGGGGTGCGGAAAGCGTTCCAGGACATGGAAGCGGCGCTGCGTGAAAACCGCATGACGCTGGAAGCGATTCGTGTCACCCAGTCGGACCGTGACCTGTTTAAGCATCTGATCAGCGAAGCCACCAACTACGTGGCGGCGGACTACATGCGTCACGCCAACGAGCGCCGTGTTCATCTCGATAAGGCCCTGGAGTTTCGTCGCGAGCTACATACTTCGCGTCAGCAACTGGCGGCTGAGCAGTACAAACACGTCGACATGGCGCGAGAGCTGGCTGAGCACAACGGTGCCGAAGGCGATCTGGAAGCGGATTATCAGGCGGCCAGCGATCACCTGAACCTGGTGCAAACCGCACTGCGTCAGCAGGAGAAGATCGAACGCTACGAAGCGGATCTCGATGAGCTGCAGATCCGTCTGGAAGAGCAAAACGAAGTGGTGGCAGAAGCCATCGAACGCCAGGAAGAGAACGAGGCTCGTGCGGAAGCTGCCGAACTGGAAGTGGACGAGCTGAAAAGCCAGCTTGCTGACTACCAGCAGGCGCTGGACGTCCAGCAAACGCGCGCGATCCAGTATAACCAGGCGATTGCTGCGCTTAATCGTGCCAAAGAACTGTGCCATCTGCCGGACTTAACCGCCGACAGCGCTGCCGAATGGCTGGAAACCTTCCAGGCGAAAGAGCTGGAAGCGACCGAAAAAATGCTCTCTCTTGAGCAGAAAATGAGCATGGCGCAAACCGCGCACAGCCAGTTTGAGCAGGCTTATCAGCTGGTGGTGGCAATCAACGGCCCGCTGGCGCGTAACGAGGCGTGGGATGTCGCTCGCGAACTATTGCGCGAAGGGGTCGATCAGCGTCACCTGGCAGAGCAGGTTCAGCCGTTGCGGATGCGCTTAAGCGAACTGGAACAGCGTCTGCGTGAGCAGCAAGAAGCTGAGCGTCTGCTGGCAGATTTCTGCAAACGTCAGGGCAAGAATTTTGATATTGATGAACTGGAAGCTCTGCATCAGGAGCTGGAAGCACGCATTGCCTCTCTTTCCGATAGCGTCTCTAACGCCCGAGAAGAGCGGATGGCACTGCGCCAGGAGCAGGAACAGCTGCAGTCTCGCATTCAGAGTTTGATGCAGCGTGCGCCGGTTTGGCTGGCAGCGCAAAACAGTCTCAACCAGTTGAGCGAACAGTGCGGCGAAGAGTTCACCTCCAGCCAGGATGTCACCGAATTTCTGCAACAGTTGCTGGAGCGCGAGCGCGAGGCAATTGTTGAACGCGATGAAGTAGGCGCGCGCAAAAACGCCGTCGATGAAGAGATCGAACGTTTAAGCCAGCCAGGTGGTTCTGAAGATCAGCGTCTGAACGCGCTGGCGGAGCGTTTTGGTGGTGTGCTGCTGTCAGAAATTTATGACGACGTTAGCCTGGATGATGCGCCGTACTTCTCAGCACTGTATGGCCCGTCACGCCACGCCATCGTGGTGCCAGATCTGTCACAGGTAACCGAACACCTGGAAGGCTTGACCGATTGCCCGGAAGATCTCTATTTG
>OMBO01001118.1_pt1 | contig 11558 bp, 10 predicted proteins | sample 1644901 | NCBI WGS metagenome assembly OMBO01 (sample SAMEA103958144, study PRJEB25191) | human gut metagenome | reverse complement strand
CAATATCAGCTAGCTTTTCGCCGCGACCAAGAGCATCACCCGCGCGCCAGTTTCGTGAGTGAATTGAAGTACCTGTTACAATTAAGTCACCAACACCAGACAAACCGCTATAAGTTAAAGGTTCAGCTCCCATAGCCACACCTAAACGAGTAATTTCGGCAAGACCACGTGTAATAATTGCTGCTTTAGCATTATCACCAAAACCAAGACCGTGCAGAGCACCCGCACCTACGGCAATAATATTTTTAAGGGCACCGGCTGTTTCAACACCAATAACATCAGTATTAGTATAAAGACGGAAGTAGTCGTTGCTGAAGATTGCTTGAGCGTATTTCGCTTCATCATGGTCTTTAGAAGCTGCAGAAATTAATGTAATATCACGAACAATTGTTTCTTCAGCATGAGAAGGGCCAGAAACTACCACGATTTCTCCTCGCAATTGAGCGGGGATTTCTTCTTCAAGAATAGTAGAAATTCGCTCATGTGTTCCTTGTTCAAGCCCTTTAGAAGCGTGAAGGATGTGTACTTTGTGTTTGAGGACTTCGGCTACTTGTTTTGCGACCAAACGTGTCACTTTAGTTGGTACAACAAATAAAATAGCATCAACATCTTCTAAAGCTAAATCTAAACGATCAAATGCTTTTATTTTTTCATCCAAAACAACATCTTTAAAATAGCGTGTATTTGTATGCTTTTCATTAATTTCAGCCATCTGTTCTGGATTATTTCCCCAGATACGAACTTCATGACCATTATCATTAAGAACTTGTGAAAGTGCAGTTCCCCACGAACCTGGACCTAAAACTGCAATTTTTTGTGGATTCATAGAAATGATCCTTTCTTTCGTTTTGGTTTCCTTTACATTTTAACATAAGCAAGAATAAAAATCAGCCCTAAGTATGATTTAGGGTTCAAATATTATGATAAAATATAGATATATCCGAAAGGTTATTCTTAAAAATGAAATTTAAAAATTAGAAACTTGTGAGAACAGGACGCAAGCGGGAGGAAAAAAAATATGCCAGTCAGTTTATTTATGAATCATCAGGACATGATGTTCGGTTATGGTCATCTAGGAATCGTGAATGTGATTTTTGGATTAGTTCTCTTTTTCTTAATTATAAAAATGATTATCGGAATTAGTTTTATGCGAAAAAACCCTGATGAAAGAGAAGAAGGATATAAGGATAAAGGAATGAGCAAAAAAGAAAATATTGAACGTTACCACGAAGCAGGACTCTCAGATACGGATATTAAAATTTTCCGTGAAAACTTGTCAGAAGCAAAAGAAAATATCAAAACTTGGGAAAAATTACTGAAAAAAGAAGATGATTTACAAGTTGTTGAATCAGTGACAGGCGGTTTAGAAGCCAGCAAACAAACGTTTAAATATATTGTTCAAAATCCACAAGAACTCACAAAACAAAATGAGTTTCTATATAAAGACTTGCCAAACATCGTCAAATTGTCAGAGAAATTTATTGAGATGAAGAAACAATCAGTAAGAACAGAAGAAATCAATCGTGATTTAGATGAAACCTTACTTTTGATAAAAACACTCTCACATTCAATTTCTAAAAACTACCATGAAATTTTGATGGACGATGTCAATGTCATCAAACATCAAGTTGATTTTGACAAATAATTTTACTGACAGACGTTTTAAAAATTCTTGTCAGTAAAACTGATGATTCTGTCAGTAAAAAAACAAATATTCCTGTCAATTTTGGCAGGAATCATTTATAATTAAAAGTAAAGAAATATAAGTATAGCAAAGGGAATTAAAGATATGGATAATCCAATTTTAGATGATTTGATGACCAATGATAAAGTCATTAAAGAGGCAGAGCAATTAGATGAACAACAAAAGTCAGAAATTGTAAAAATGCACGAAAAAGCCTCTTTAGCAGCAGTAGAAGTTCTTTCTACTGAAGAATTAGAAAAAGCAAAAGAATTATCAAAACAGTTGGATGAATCAAGTGCTCAATCTGTCATTAACTATGGAGCAAGCGCCCAAGATAAGATTTCGGCTTTTTCTCAAAGTGTCTTAAATAAAGTTCAGGCACAAGATTTGGGTGAAGTTGGTTCTTCACTGACAGATTTGATGTTTAACTTACAACAAGCCAATCCAAACGAATTGGTAGCTGAAAACAAAGGGATTTTTACCAAAATGTTTGGTAAAGTTAAACGTTCAATTTTTGAAGTGACGCAAAAATACCAAAAAATTGGGGCAGGTATTGATAAAATTTCTGCAAAATTGAACAATGAACAACAAGGACTTTTGCAAGATAATGAAATGCTCGATAAACTTTACGATGAAAACTTGAATTATTTCAAGGCTTTGAATGTTTATATTGCAGGTGCTGAATTAAAAGTCCAAGAATTAGATACAGAAATTATTCCGCAAGCTCGAAAAGAAGCTCAAGATTCTACTGACAATGCCTTGATTGTTCAAAAAGTGAATGATTTAGAATCATATAAAAATCGCTTAGAAAAACGAGCTCATGACTTGCGTCTTGCTCGTCAGTTGACAATTCAACAAGCCCCACAAATTCGTCTCATTCAAAATACCAATCAAGAATTAGCTGAGAAAATCCAAACTTCAATTAATACAGCCATTCCACTATGGAAAAATCAGGTTGCGATTGCTTTGACCCTCTTAAAACAAAAAGATGCTTTGACAAGTCAACGTATTGTTTCAGAAACAACCAATGATCTGTTGCGTAAAAATTCAGAAATGCTTAAAGCATCAACAATTGAGGCTGCAACTGAAAATGAACGTGGTTTAGTAGATATTGAAACATTAAAATTAACTCAACAAAACTTAGTTGATACTATTCAAGAAACTATGAGAATTCAGGCTGAGGGACGCCAAAAACGTCAACAAGGTGAGGTTGAACTTTCTAAAATGGAAGAAGAAATTAAAGAAAAATTGTTACAATTATCAAATAACAAACAATTAAATTAAATTTTAAAATTACTGACAGAAATTGAGCGCTATTTTCATCTGCTAAAGTATGATTTGTATAGGCTCAGGCAAAATCTGTCAGTAATTTTTTATAGTGATAATTGGTATATACTGTTTATTGACAAAAAAGATAAAGGGTGCTAAAATTAAAGAAAAAGAAGAGGAGATATTTATGACTTACTATATTAAAGCAGATCAATTTTTCTACGCTTATGAAACAAAAAAAGGTGGTTTCTTAGAAATTACTGATGGAAAATTTGGAGAGTGGACAGAAGAAGCACCAGCAGGAGCTGACATTTTAGATTATTCAGGTCAATCAATTGCCCCAGGTCTTGTTGAAACACATATCCATGGTTTTGGTGGAGCGGATGCCCAAGATGCTGAAGTTGAAGGAATTATGGGAACAATGTCAGAAGGCTTGTTGTCAGCAGGGGTCACTTCATTTTTACCAAGTCCTTTGACCGATGACCACGAAGGATTGAAAGCGGTTTGCACGGTTGTAGGAGAACATTACCAAGAAGCTCGCGGAGCCAAAGTTCGTGGTATTTTTTTTGAAGGTCCATTCTTTACAGAAGAAAAGAAAGGGGCTCAAAACCCTAAATACATGCGCGATGCCAAAATGTGGGAACTTGAAGATTGGCAAGAAGCTGCACATGGAATGCTCAAAAAAATCGGTCTTGCCCCAGAACGTGATGGTTCAGAAGACTTCATCCGTAAAGCAACTGAATCAGGTGTTGTTATTGCATTGGGACATTCAAATGCCACTTATAAACAAGCGGTTGCTGGGGTACAAGCTGGAGCATCTGTTTGGGTTCACACCTTTAACGGAATGTCTGGAATGACTCACCAAGAACCAGGAATGGTTGGAGCAATTTTAAATACACCAAACACTTATGCTGAGTTAATTTGTGATGGTCACCATGTTCGTCCAGAAGCAGCTGAAATTGTAATGAAAATGAAAGGCGCTGACCATGTTGTTTTAATTACAGACTCAATGCGTGCCGCAGGACTTCCTGATGGACCTTATATGCTTGGCGAATACGAAGTAGAAGTTCGTGACGGAGCCGCATGGCTTCCAACAGGACGCCCAGCTGCCTCAATTTTAACTCTTAAAACTGCTGTTAAAAATGTCATTGACTGGGGGATTGCCACACCAGCAGAAGCAATTATGATGGCTTCATTGACACCAGCAAAATCTGTAAACATTGATGATGTTTGTGGTCAAATAAAACCAGGTTTGTCAGCTGATTTTATCGTTTTAGACAATGATTTTGATTTAGTTGCAACTTATATTGATGGTGAAAAACGCTATGAAGCGTAATATAAAAAATGAATTTCGCAAGGAATTCATTTTTTTATGAAAATATTTCATTTTTCAAGTTGAATAATCAGAAAAATAAACAAAAAGGTAAAAGATTATATACTTTTTTGTTAAAATATAAAAGAATAGAATGGCTATTATTGTGTCATATTATAGAAGAATTAAGAGCAAATGAAGTCTATAAATTTTATTTGAAAATGCTAGAAAACCCTTGCAAAATAAGGCTTAGAAAAAAAGAAACAATGAAAACGTTTCATACAGTTTGTAAAGAGATTTTTTTATAAATACGTGATATAATGAACTAGACAACAAATGAACATGGTAAAAATATTAATAACGTTTACGTATTTTTGCTATGTATCTCAATTTCGGAGGACAGATTTAAATGAAACGCATTGCAGTTTTGACTTCTGGTGGTGATGCCCCAGGAATGAATGCGGCTATTCGTGCAGTTGTTCGCAAAGCAATTTCTGAAGGTATCGAAGTTTACGGTATCAATCACGGATATGCGGGCATGGTTGCGGGAGATATTTTCCCGCTTACGTCAGCTTCAGTTGGTGATAAAATCGGTCGTGGTGGTACATTCTTGTATTCAGCACGCTACCCAGAATTTGCTCAAGTAGAAGGACAACTTGCTGGGATTGAGCAACTTAAAAAATTCGGTATCGAAGGTGTCGTTGTAATCGGTGGTGATGGTTCTTATCATGGAGCTATGCGTCTTACAGAACATGGTTTCCCAGCTGTTGGACTTCCAGGAACAATCGATAACGATATCGTAGGAACTGATTTTACAATTGGATTTGATACAGCTGTTTCAACAGTTGTAGATGCCTTGGATAAAATCCGTGATACTTCATCATCACATAACCGTACTTTCGTTGTAGAAGTAATGGGACGTAATGCTGGAGATATCGCTTTGAATGCTGGTATCGCTGCTGGTGCAGATGATATTTGTATTCCAGAAAAAGAATTTAAGTTTGAAAACGTAGTTAACAACATTAACAAAGGCTACGAAAAAGGTAAAAATCACCACATCATCGTTCTTGCTGAAGGTGTAATGACTGGTGAAGAATTTGCTACAAAACTTAAAGAAGCTGGTTATAAAGGGGACCTTCGCGTTTCTGTCCTTGGACACATCCAACGTGGTGGTTCACCAACAGCTCGTGACCGTGTTCTTGCTTCACGTATGGGTGCTCGTGCCGTTGAATTGCTTCGTGATGGAATCGGGGGCGTAGCCGTTGGTATCCGTAATGAAGAACTTGTAGAAAGTCCAATTCTCGGAACAGCTGAAGAAGGAGCACTCTTTAGTTTGACTACTGAAGGTGGAATCAAAGTAAATAACCCGCATAAAGCAGGTCTTGAACTTTACCGTCTTAACTCAGCACTCAACAATCTTAACCTTAACTAAGTTACTGCAAATCTGTTTCTAGTTAAGTGTTAAACGCATAATTAGGGCAGAGATATATAATTAATCATTATAGGAGAAAAACACAAAATGAATAAACGTGTAAAAATCGTCTCAACTCTTGGACCTGCTGTCGAAATTCGTGGTGGCAAAAAATTTGGTGAAAGCGGCTATTGGGGAGAATCTCTTGACGTCGAAGCATCAGCAAAAAACATTGCAGCTTTGATTGAAGAAGGCGCAAATGTCTTCCGTTTCAACTTCTCACACGGTGACCATCCTGAACAAGGTGCTCGTATGGCAACAGTTCACCGCGCTGAAGAAATCGCTGGTCATAAAGTAGGTTTCTTGCTTGATACTAAAGGTCCTGAAATGCGTACAGAACTCTTTGCTGACGGTGCTGATGCAATCAGCGTTGTTACTGGAGATAAATTCCGCGTTGCAACTAAACAAGGTCTTAAATCAACTCCTGAATTGATTGCTTTGAACGTAGCTGGTGGTCTTGATATCTTTGATGATGTTGAAATTGGTCAAACTATTTTGATTGACGATGGTAAACTTGGTTTGTCATTGACTGGTAAAGATGCAGCAACTCGTGAGTTTGAAGTTGAAGCACAAAATGATGGCGTTATTGGTAAACAAAAAGGTGTTAACATTCCTAACACTAAAATTCCTTTCCCAGCTCTTGCTGAACGTGATGATGCGGATATCCGTTTCGGACTTTCACAACCTGGTGGAATCAACTTTATCGCTATCTCATTCGTACGTACTGCAAAAGACGTCAACGAAGTTCGCGCAATCTGTGAAGAAACTGGTAATGGACATGTGAAATTGTTCGCTAAAATCGAAAACCAACAAGGTATCGAAAACCTTGATGAAATCATCGAAGCAGCTGATGGTATCATGATCGCTCGTGGTGACATGGGTATTGAAGTTCCATTTGAAATGGTTCCAGTTTACCAAAAATTGATCATCAGCAAAGTTAACAAAGCAGGTAAAATCGTTGTTACTGCGACAAACATGCTTGAATCAATGACTTACAACCCACGTGCTACTCGTTCAGAAATTTCAGACGTATTCAACGCTGTTATTGACGGAACTGACGCAACAATGCTTTCAGGTGAATCTGCTAATGGTAAATACCCACGCGAATCAGTTCGTACAATGGCTACTGTTAACAAAAACGCTCAAACAATGTTGAAAGAATACGGACGTCTTCACCCAGAACGTTACGACAAATCAACTGTAACAGAAGTAGTTGCTGCATCAGTTAAAAACGCTGCAGAAGCTATGGATATCAAATTGATTGTTGCTTTGACTGAATCTGGTAATACTGCTCGTTTGATTTCTAAACACCGTCCTAATGCTGACATCTTGGCTATTACATTTGACGAAAAAGTTGAACGTGGATTGATGATTAACTGGGGTGTAATCCCAACGATGACTGAAAAACCTTCATCTACAGATGACATGTTTGAAGTTGCTGAAAAAGTTGCTTTGGCTTCAGGTTTAGTTGAATCTGGTGACAATATCATCATTGTTGCTGGTGTTCCAGTTGGTACTGGTCGTACAAATACAATGCGTATCCGCACTGTTAAATAATTTGTCAATTAAGAATCTTAAAACAATAATGCCTGCCGCTATCGACAGGCCCTATTGTTGAAAAGATTATATTTTATAAAATACTCGTTTATAATTTGAAAGGAATTAAAGAAAATCATGGCTGATAAACAACGTAAAAAAGTTATCCTTGTAGGTGACGGTGCTGTAGGTTCATCATACGCTTTTGCTCTTGTAAACCAAGGGATTGCACAAGAATTAGGAATTGTTGACCTTTTTAAAGAAAAAACTCAAGGAGATGCAGAAGACCTTTCTCATGCCTTGGCATTTACTTCACCTAAAAAGATTTACTCTGCAGACTATTCTGATGCAAGCGACGCTGACCTCGTTGTCTTGACTTCTGGTGCTCCACAAAAACCAGGTGAAACTCGTCTTGACCTTGTTAACAAGAACTTAAAGATTTTATCTTCAATTGTTGAACCAATCGTTGAATCTGGATTCAATGGTATTTTCTTAGTTGCTGCTAACCCAGTTGATATTTTAACTCACGCAACTTGGAGAATGTCAGGTTTCCCTAAGGATCGTGTTATCGGTTCAGGTACTTCACTTGATACTGGTCGTCTTCAAAAAGTTATCGGTGAAATGGAACACGTTGATCCTCGTTCAGTTAATGCATACATGCTTGGTGAACACGGTGATACCGAATTCCCAGTATGGAGCTACAACAATGTTGGTGGCGTAAAAGTTAGCGACTGGGTAAAGGCTCATCCAGAAGTTGGTGAAAACAAGCTTGAAGCAATCCACAAAGAAGTTGCTGACATGGCTTACGATATCATTAACAAAAAGGGTGCTACTTTCTACGGTATCGGTACTGCATTAGCATTTATTACTAAAGCTATCTTGAACAACGAACACAGAGTTCTTCCACTTTCAGTACCTATGGACGGTGAATACGGTTTACACGATCTTCACATTGGTACTCCAGCAGTTGTTGGTCGTCACGGTTTAGAGCAAGTTATTGAAATGCCATTAAACGCTGACGAACAAGCTAAGATGGAAGCTTCTGCAAAACAATTGAAAGAAGTTATGGACAAAGCCTTCAAAGAAACTGGCGTAAAAGTTCGTCAATAATTAAGACTTTTTCTACGGAAGAGCATTCACTTATCGTGAATGCTTTTTTCTTCTTCAAATTAAAATTGTTTAATCAGACTTTAATTTTTATATAAAACTATGGTATAATGGCTTGTAAATTTCAGATGTATGGAGGCTAATCATGCTAATTAAATCTCTTGTTTATAAAAAAGATTACTTAACTACAGTCAACGAAAAAGCTACTCTTGCCGAAGCATTAAAAATCTTAGAAGACTCCGGTTTCCGTTGTGTTCCTATTTTAGATGATACAGGAACTATTTTCCGCGGAAATATTTATAAGATGCATATCTACCGTCATAAGTCCCAAGGTGGCGACATGAATCTACCTGTAACTTACTTGCTTAAGAATGCTACTAAAACTATTAAGGTAAATTCACCTTTCTTCCGTGTATTCTTTAATATTAAAGACCTCCCATACATCGCTGTATTGGATGAAGAAAACCACTTCTATGGAATTTTAACTCACGCTCGTTTACTAGACATGCTTTCCGATGCTTGGAACATTAAGAATGGTTCTTATGTTTTAACTATTCTTTCTGACAATGATCGTGGTAACTTAGTTAAAATGGCAAAAATCATTTCTAAGTACAGTAATATCGCAGGCTGCCTAACTTTAGATGTTAAAACTGGCGAACTAGTTCGTCGTAATTTATTTACTTTGCCAATCGGTGTCTCTCGCGAAACTATGACTGCAATTGTAAATCGCCTAGAAAAGAAAGGCTTTGTAGTTCCCGAAATTGAAGATCTTCAATCTGGACTAACAATTCGTAGCGCAGAACAACCTGGGGAATTAAAAGATTAAATTTTAATCAATAAAAAAGCTCGCTTAGCCATTTTAATTTGGCTAAACGAGCTCTTTTTAATTTAATCTTCGTAATAAACACGCGGTAAACGATCGTTCAATAAGCAAGCAACCTCATAATGGATTGTATCAACATAATCAGCTGCTGCTTTAATATTATTTGGATCATCAGGATTATTAGAAATAATTACTACTTTAGTTCCAATCGGCATTTCTTTTGGCATTTCAACCATGAACTGGTCCATACAAATACGGCCAACAATTGGGCAATATGCATTACCTACCTTAACTTTAAAACCTTGGAATTTTCTGATAAAACCATCTGCGTAACCAACTGGCACTGTTCCAATAATCGTATCCTTATTGGCAACAAATGTCGAACCATATCCAACCCCATCGCCTTGATGAATTGTCTTCACATGTGTTAATTCACTCTCAAATGATAAAGCTGGATCTAAGGCAATTTTTGACTTCAAATCAGTTGAATTAGGATTAGAAGAAGGATTTAAGCCATAAATACCAATTCCAAATCTAACTAAATCACTCTTAATTCCATCATGAAAAATACTTGCTGCAGTATTATCAACGTGAATCCACTTTGGCTTTACTGTAAGCAAACTCTTCATATGGTTAAATTTTTCACATTGATGTTTAAAGTAAGTTTCATCACTGCTATCAGCAGAAGCAAAATGAGCAAACATTCCTTCAATGTAAAAATTGTCATTATTTTTCAAAAATTTGTTAGCAGCAATAAAGTCCTTATCTTCATTAAATCCGATTCGACCCATTCCTGAATCAATACCTAAATGAATTTTCAATTGTAAGTCTGAATTTTCTAAATATTTTTCTGCTTCTTTAAGCCATTCTAGGTTTGGAACAGTCAGTGAAATATCATTGGCTGCAGCAATAGGAGCATATTCAGGAGAAACAACACCTAAGACTAAGATCGTTTTAGTAATATCTGCACGCCTTAATTCTAACGCCTCATCTAAAATTGCCACGCAGAATCCAGCAGCTCCAACCTGATCTGCTAATTTAGCTACTTCTACTGCGCCATGGCCATAACCGTTAGCTTTTACAACAGCAAGCATCTTTTGGCCTGGCTCAAGATGCTGCATTTCATTTTCAATATTTCTCTTAATTGCGCCCAAATTAACCTTTACTACAGCTGGGCGATGAATACCTGGAACCATTAATTTAATTCCTCCAAAACTACACCTGTTATAATCTCATGATCATCATGCGTGATACTGGCAAAAATATTTCCAGAAAACTTAGTCGACGTCATTACTGGATGTCCTAAATCATCCCATAAGGTTTCAATATCTTGAAAGCCAACATACTTACCTAGACCTGTCCCTAATGCCTTAGAAAAAGACTCCTTTAATGAAAAACGTCCACCAAGATATTCAACCTTTCGCTTTCCTTTTAATTGTTGATATTGTGTAAATTCCTTTGGAGTTAACACTCTTTTAGCGAATTTATCGCCTTTTTCAACAATTTTTTTCATGCGTTCAACTTCAACAGAGTCAATTCCAAAGCCTCTAATCATTATTTTTACCTCACACATTGATACATTATATTACAAAAAAGAGCTGTAGCAACTACAGCTCCCAATTAAAAACTAGTCTTTTTTCTTAATTACAAAGTCATGTTTTCTACCACCACGACGGGCATTTGGCTTACGATGATATCTTTCATTACGATCGCCACCACGCTTGAAGTTACGTTTAAAATGGCGATTATTGTTACCATGCTTTGACTTAAATGGCAATGGCTTTTCAGGTGTAATTTTTACCTTTACGCTTTCAGCATCTTTAGATAAATTCTTTAACAAGGCAGCTACTAAATCTACAGCAGAATAGTCATCAAGTAGTTGTGATGCTTCTGCAGTATATTTAGAAAGATCACCATCTAATAATTCTGTTACCTTCTTATTTGCTGCACTCAATTGTCCCTTAAATGCTTCTTCATCTGTTGGCGGTTTTAGCGGCATCATCTTTTTATGCGTTAATTGTTCAATAGTACGCATGTAGCCAATTTCATTTGGTGTAACAAAAGTTACTGACATTCCGTTTTGACCAGCACGTCCAGTTCTACCAATACGGTGAACGTAAGAATCTGGATCTTGTGGAATATCATAGTTATAAACGTGACTTACACCAGAAATATCTAATCCTCGGGCAGCCACGTCAGTTGCTACTAAAATATCAAGCTTACCTTTACGGAATCTCTTTAACACGCTCATGCGCTTAGCTTGAGAAAGATCACCATGAATTCCAGCAGCGTTATAGCCGCGAGCTTGTAAACCACGTGTTAATTCATCGACACGTCTTTTGGTTCTACCGAAAAT
>OMBO01001114.1_pt1 | contig 11577 bp, 9 predicted proteins | sample 1644901 | NCBI WGS metagenome assembly OMBO01 (sample SAMEA103958144, study PRJEB25191) | human gut metagenome | reverse complement strand
GTGCAGGCCCGCGGCCGAGGGGTACGGGAACTCGATAAGGCCGTAGAACTTGGGCTTTTTGTCGCCGGTGACAGCGGCGTAGGGCTTGGTCTGCTCCCACTTTTCCTGCCATTTCTTCTCGATGGCTGCAAAATCGTATTTCATAACAAACTCCTTTGTCTGATAATTCTGACGTTAAAAACGCCCCTGACCATCCGGTCAGGGGCGTAAAGTACGCGGTACCACCCTGCTTCGGCTGCAGACGCAGCCCTCAAGCGGCCTCTAACGCGGCCATCCGTCTGTCCTTACTGCGGTTCGGAACAGCGGCTCCGGGGCGAGAGCCGTCCGCGCATCCTTCCCGGCTCGCACCGGCCGCCGGGTCTCTGAGAAATTCGCGCGGGGCATTCCCCTTCTTTGCCTTTTACCGGGTTATTGTACTACTTTTCGCGGATTTGTCAAGCGTTTTCGCCCAGGACAGACGAAAGATTCACCTGATGGCCGTCCTGCCAGAGGCGTTCGAGATCATAGAACTTCCGGGCCTCGGCCGTGAAGACGTGGACGACGAGACTGCCGAAGTCCATGAGCACCCACGTGCCGCCGCGATGGCCCTCGCGGGAGAGCATCGGCTCGCCGGCTTCGTCCATGGTCTCTTCGACGGCGTCGCAGAGCGTCTTGACATGGGTGGAGCTGGTAGCGGTGCAGATGAGGAAATAATCGGCGAGGGTCGAGATATCGGTGATGCCGATGAGGCGGATGTCCTCGCCCATCTTGGCGTCGAGCGCCTTTGCCGCGCGCGCGGCGACTTCTTTTGCACTGAGCATAGTTTGCTTCCTTTCTATTCTTCAGGATCGGTGTCTTCCCAGAGCGCGTCGCCCGCGAAGGGGTCGTCCGGGAGCGGCTGTTCCGGCTGTACGGGGTCGGCGGGGTCCTCCGCAGGATCTTCCGCGGGAAGGTCCGGGGTCTCGTCGGGGGCTTCGGTGGTTTCCGGCGTTTCGGGGATCTCCGGGGCGGGGTCGGCCTGCTTCTGGTAGGAATAGGCCGTCTCCGGCGTGATGACGGTCAGGCTCCCGGCGCTGATGGGCGTATCGTAGGGGTTGAAGGCTTCGTTCACGACGCTCAGCAGCTTTCCGGCGTAGAGGGGGTAATAGGACGCACCATTGATCATCGCGCCCTCGCCCTCGGCGGTGTAGGTCTTCATATTGTCAAAATCGCAGCTGAGCAGTTCCTTGCCGAACCAGACCATGTTGCCGGTCGTGAGGTTCGTGGTGACGTATTGGGAGAAGATATCCGCGAATTCCTTAATCTTTGTCAGGCTGCTGACGGACAGGCACTGCTTGGCCAGCGCCTTGAGGAACTGCTGCTGGGTCTGGGTGCGCTGGATGTCCTGCGTGGCGTAGCCCTTGCGGAAGCGGACGAGGCCCATGGCCTGTTCGCCGTCGAGCGTCTGCAGGCCCTTCTGCAGGTGGATATAGAGGTTTTGCGAGGGGTCTTCGTAGTTCATGTCCATCGGCACGTCGAATTCGACGCCGCGGACAAGGTCGACGGTCTTTTGGAACGCCTCGAGGTCCACGAGCACGTAGCCGTCGACCGGGAAGCCAAGCAGGTCTTTGAGCCGGGAGGCCAGGCGCTCCATGCCGTCCTTGCCGCCGCCTGCGTAGACGGAGTTGATCTTCATGAGTCCCCCGCCGCCGGTCGCGACCGGCGTGTCGCGCGGGATGGACAGGAGCGCGACCGTATGGTCGTTCGCGTCGAGATGGGCGATGATGATGGTGTCGGTGCGGGTACCGTCGTCGTCAGTGCCGCAGATGAGGATGTTGTAGACGCCGTCCTGCAGGGCCTTGGGCTGCTCGGTGGGGACGTCCGGCTCGGGTTCCTCCTCCGGCTGCTCCGTCTCATGCGGTGTGACATGGATGACGGAGGGTTCGGCCTCGTCCGGCTCAGATACCGGCTCCGGATCCGGCTGGGAGAGGCTGGGGAGCAGCTTCCAGGCGGCGAACACACCGCCCGTCAGCGCCAGCACGACACACACGGCGATGATCGCCGCCCGCGTGCCGCGCGGGAGCTTCTGCCGCGGCGCGGCATGGGCTGCGCGGCGGCGATTGCCAAACAATTTCATTCAGAGTTCCTTTCGGGCTTGCAGGAGCCAGTCACGCGCGTGGATGGAAGTCTCGCACACAGCCGCCCGCTCTTCCTGCAAAAAGGCGATGGTCCGCTCGAGCGCGAGCAGCACGCCCGCGTCGAGATCGCGCGCCGCGGCTTCGCGGATGGCGTCCACGCCGGGATAGGTGCGGTTCGGCTCGATCATGTCGGCCAGATAGATGATCTTTTCGAGCGCCGTCATATCGGGATTCCCGGTCGTATGGTACTTGATGGCGCTGACAACGGCGTCGCTTTCGCCGAAGATGCTCTGGGCGGCCGCCGCGCCGGTCTTGGCGTGCAGGAGCTGCGGATTTGCGCGCTCAAACTCTGTCACGGGCAGCTGCCAGCGGCCGATGAGCGCTTGCTGCTCGCCGGGCGTGAGCGCCTTGGTGACGTCGTGGAGGATGCCCGCGCGGGCGGCCAGCTGCGTGTCTGCGCCGTATTTCTGCGCGAGCTGCACGGCTGTGTCGGATACGCCCTGCGTGTGCGCACGGCGCTTTTCCTTATGGAGGGAGAGGCTGACGCGGCGCAGGTCTTCAAACGGCAGGCCGCGGTAGTCGCTGCCCACACCGTAGAGCTTTTCCCGCTCGATCTTCGCCAGCACGTCCGGGTGCAGAAGCCCGTCCGCGATGCCGAAGAAGAGCAGCCGCCGGGCCTCGGTGGAGGAGATCTCCAGACACTCGTTCTGCAGGACGATGGGACGGACGCCGAAGGCGGTCTCAACGGCCTGCGATTGCTGCTGAAGGGCGGCGGAAAGCGCGGCATCGGCGCGCACGCGGGCCATGCAGACAGGCGTCGCTAATTTTGCGATGGCTTCCGGCTCGCGCCACTGGAAGAAGGAGAGGAACATGTCGGTCCCCATGAGCAGAAACAGCTCGTCCTGCCCATAGCTTTCCCGGAGCGCGCGCAGCGTATCCACGGTATAGCTCGGGCCGGGGCGGTCAAGCTCGATGCGGCTGACGGACATGCCGGGCTCGCCCGCAATGGCGAGCTTGGTGAGCGCGAGGCGCGTTTCGCCGCCGGCCACGGCCTTATGCGGTGGGATGGCCGCCGGGATGAAAAGGATCTCGCCCAGCTGCAGAAGCGCGCGCGCGTTCCGCGCCGCCAGCACGTGGCCCAGATGCGGCGGGTTGAAGCTGCCGCCGTAAATGCCGATCCGTCTCATATCCAGCTCCTCCCCTGCACGTTGTTAATCCTGTTCTTCCTTCTGCTGGCGGCTGCGCTCGATCGCAGCGGCGACCGCCTTGTCGTGGAAGTACTGCTTGCGCTGCTTGCGCTGCTGCTCGGCCGCCTGTTTGCGGGCACGCAGGCCGGCCTTGACGGGGTTGTCGTTGCCGGAGGGCTTCTTTTTGGCGGGCTTTCTGGCCGCGGCCTTTTTCTTTTCCTGCGCGAGCTTTTCCGACTTGCGCCAGATCACGAATTTCGTGCCGACGCAGGCGATGCCCTCAGCGCCGAGCGCTTCGCAGAGCATGTCGGACGCTTCGCGGGCGGTGAGTCCGGCGGTCTCGAGAACGCGGCCCTTGACGAGCTCGTGGCTGTCGAGCAGGATGACGGCCTCGTCCAGAAGGGTCTGGGAAATGCCGCTCTTGCCGACGATCAGGGTGACCTCCAGCGGATTGGCCTGCGCGCGCAGCGCGGCGCGTTCTTTACTTGTTATCATGTTCCAATTCCTCCTGATAGATTCTGCAGAAGGCCTGCAGGGCCCGTGCGCGGTGCGAGATGGCGTTCTTTTCCGCCGGGGTGAGCTCGGCGTAGGTCTTGCCGAGCTCCGGCAGGAAGAAGACCGGGTCATAGCCGAAGCCGCCGGTCCCCTGCGGGGCAAAGAGGATCTCGCCGGGGCATTCGCCGCGGGCGACGATCTTCCGGCCATCCGGCCACAGGCAGGTGATGACGCAGACGAACTTCGCCGCGCGGCTGCCCGCCGGAACGTCCTTCAGGTTTGCAAGCAGATAGTCGATGCGCTCGGCATCGGAGTTTTTGTGGCCGTAGCGGGCGGAATAGACGCCCGGCGCGCCGTCCAGGCTATCGACCATGAGGCCGGAATCGTCGGCCAGGACGGGCAGGCCGCTGGCCTTCATGACGGCCTCGGCCTTGAGAAGAGAATTTTCCTCAAAGGTCGTGCCGGTCTCGTCGACGTCGATATCGAGGCCGTATTCGGACTCGAGCGCGATCTCAAAGCCGAGCCCGGACAAGATCGCCGAGAGCTCGGTGAGCTTATGCTGATTTTTGCTGGCCAGGATCACTTTCATATGAGCGCCTCCGCGAAGCTTTTCGCGTCAAAGGGCATGAGATCGTCGATCTGCTCGCCGACGCCGATGAATTTGACCGGGATCCGCAGCGCCTGCGCCACGGCGATGACGACGCCGCCCTTGGCCGTGCCGTCGAGCTTGGTCAGTACCATGCCGGTGACGCCCGCGCACTCCTGGAACTGTTTGGCCTGCAGGAGGCCATTCTGGCCGGTCGTGCCGTCGAGGACGAGCAGGACCTCTTTGCTGGCGTTCGGCAGCTCGCGGTCCAGGATGCGGGAGATCTTGTTCAGCTCGTTCATGAGGTTCTGCTTGTTGTGCAGACGGCCGGCGGTATCGCAGATGATGACGTCGCTGCCGCGGGCCTTGGCCGCGGCGATGGCGTCATAGACGACGGAGGCGGGGTCGGCGCCCTCGTGCTGGCGGATGATGTCGCAGTGGGCGCGCTCCGACCAGATCTCGAGCTGGTCGGCCGCGGCGGCGCGGAAGGTGTCGCCCGCGCACAGGAGGACCTTTTTGCCCTGGTCGCGCAGCTGGTGGGCGAGCTTGCCGATGGTGGTGGTCTTGCCGACGCCGTTGACGCCGATGACGAGGATGACCGACGGCTTCGTGTCGAGCCGCAGACCGGAGTCGCCGACGTTCAGCATGTCGGCGAGGATGGCGCGCAGGGCGATCTTGGCCTCGTCGACGGTCTTGATGTGCTGCTCGCGGACGGTCTGGCGCAGGCGGTCCATGACGGTCTCGGTGGTGTCCATGCCGAGGTCGGAGACGATGAGGCTCTCTTCCAGATCGTCGTAGAAGTCGTCGTCCAGCTCGCTGGCGGTGAAGACGCTGCTGATGGAGCTGGCAGTCTTGCTCAGCCCCTGCTTGAGTTTTTCAAAAAATCCCATGTATCTGAATCCTTTCTGGATGGTTTGGCAGTGGAAAAGGCAAAGCCCAAGGCTCCCCTGAAAGGGGAGCTGTCAGCCGCAGGCTGACTGAGAGGTTGTCGCAAATTTGAAACGACCTCTCCGTCCCGGCTTCGCCGAGCCACCTCCCCTGGGAGGGGAGGCTTTGGAACGTGATATCCGTCTTACGCCGTGATGCCCAGCTGTTTGGCGAGTTCGTCGAGGCTCAGGCGGAGGATCTTGGAGACGCCCTGCTCCTGCATGGTGACGCCGTAGAGGACGTCGGCGGCTTCCATCGTGCCGCGGCGGTGGGTGATGACGATGAACTGGGTCTTGTCGCTGAGGGTATGGAGGTAGCTGGCGAAGCGCTCGACGTTGCGGTCGTCCAGCGCGGCGTCGATCTCGTCGAGCATGCAGAACGGCGTGGGCCGGACCTTGAGGATGGCGAAATAGAGCGCGATGGCGACGAAGGCCTTCTCGCCGCCGGAGAGCAGCGTGATGGTCTTGACCTGCTTGCCGGGCGGCTGGACGCGGATCTCGATGCCGCATTCGAGCGGCGCGGACTTATCTTCCAGAATGAGCGAGGCCTTGCCGCCGCCGAACATCTCGGCGAAGGTCTTGCCGAAATACTCGTCGATGCGGGCAAACTCGCGCACGAAGATCTCCGTCATCTCGGTCGTGATGGAGGCGACGATGGTCTCCAGCTCCGATTTGGCGTGCTGCACATCGTCGCGCTGGGCGGTGAGGTATTCGTAGCGCTCGGACACGCGGGCGTATTCGTCGATCGCGCCGAGGTTCGGCGTGCCGAGGGCGGAGATCTTCCGCCGGACCTCGCCGATGCGCTTGTTGGCGGCGGGGAGATTTTCGATCTCGACGATCTCCTTTTCGGCGGTGCCGGGCGTCAGCTCGTAGGAATCCCAGAGGCGATCGACGATCTGCTTTTCCTCGAGCTCGCTGGTGGCCTTTTTCTGCTCGAGCCGGGCCGTTTCGCGTTCGAGCTGGAGGATGGACTGGTTTTTCTCCTGCGCCTGCTTTTCGGTCTGGTTGCGTTTGGCCTCGAGCTGGGCGCGGGCGTCGACGGCGGCTTTGAGCGTCTGCTGAGCCTCGTCCAGCTCACGGGCGCCTGCCGCGAGCGCAGCGGTCTTTTCTTCGATCTGCGCCTCGAGCGCGGCGATCTGCGCCTCGTATTCGGCGATCAGGTTCGTTTTCTGGGTCACGTCGCCCTGCATGGCCTCGCTGAGGGCCTGCAGCTGGGCGATGGTGGTCTCGGAGGCGCTGCGGGCCGCCTCGATGGTGGCGGTCTGCAGGCGCAGGCGGGTCATCTCGTCCGCGGACTGCTGCCGGCGGGCGGAAATGGAGGACTGCTCCGCGTCGAGCGCCGCTTCCTGCTGCGCAAGGGCGGACTGGGCATCCGTCTGCTGCCGCAGCTGGTCCTTGAGGGTCTGGAGCTTGCCCTCCTCGCCGCCGGTGCGGGTGGTGAGGCGGGTGAACTCGGCTTCGAGATTCTGCAGGTTCTCCTCGACCGTCGCGGCCAGGAGCTGGACCTGCTTGGCTTCCTCGGTGCGGCGCAGGACCTCGTCCTCCGCTTCGCGGAGGCGGCCCTGGACGGCGGTGATCTCAAACTCGGTCTTCGCGGCGAGCGAAGCGGCCTCGGCCGCCTGCTGGCGGAGGGTCTCGGCGCTGGCGGCGAGCGCTTTGCGTTCTTCCGCGAGGCGCGAGAGCGTATTGGCGCGGGTCAGCACGCCCGCGCTTTTGGCGGCGGAGCCGCCGGTCATGCTGCCGCCCGCGTTCATGACCTGCCCGTCGAGCGTGACGATGCGCACGCGGCTGCCGCTCGCGCGGGCCATGGGCACGGCGTGGTCGAGCGTGTCGCAGATAACGGTGCGGCCGAGGGCGTTTTCCACGACGGCGCGGTACTGCGCGTCGCAGGAAACGAGACTGGAGGCGATGGCGATGAAGCCCGGCTGGCGCTGACAGGCGGTATCCTGCAGCGTCTGGGGCCGGATGGTGGTGAGGGGCAGGAATGTCGCGCGGCCGCCGTCGCGGCGCTTGAGCATCTGGATGGCGGCTTTGCCGTCTTCCTCGGAGGAGACGACGATATTCTGCATGGCCGCGCCGAGCGCGGTCTCGATGGCGGTGGTATAGCGGTCTTCGACGCGGATGAGCTTGGAGACCGGGCCGTGGACGCCGCGCAGGCGTCCGGCGCCCGCGTCCTGCATGACAAGGCGGACGGCCTTGGAAAAGCCCTCATAGTCGCGCTCAAGCTCCTGCAGCATGCGGATCTTGGAATCGAGGGTATCGAGCTGGACGCCGGCGGCGCTCGCCTGCTTCTGCAGGGCGTCGCGCTTGTCCTGCCGGGTCCTGAGCCGGAGCTCGTAGCCGGCGATGGTGTTTTTCGCGCTCTGCGCGTCCTCCTGCGCCTGGGCAAGGCTCTTTTTGCAGGCGGACTGCTGGTCGGCGATCTGGGCTTTGCGGGCGCGGGCGGCGGTCAGGTCCTCTTCGAGGACCACTTTGCGGGCCTGCACCTCTTCCATGGAAGCCTCCATGGAGGCGATCTGCGCCTGGGTGGAGGCGCTCTGCGTCTGCAAAAGCGCCTGCTGGGCGTGCAGGGCGGTCAGCTTCTGGCCTGCCGCGGCAGCTTCGCCGGAGAGGGCGTCCGCCTGCGTCTGCGCCTGCGCGAGAGCCTGTTCGGCCTCGGAAAGCTCCTGATCATTTGCCGCGATCTTCTCCTGCTCGGCCGCGATCTGCCCGGCGATGCCGCCGCTGCGGGTCTGCTGGTCCTGCAGCTCCTGCTGCACGCGGGCGATGTTGGTGCGGTGGTGCTGGATCTCGGACTGCAGGAGGGTGATATCGTTCTGGGTCTGCTGGCGGGCGGTCTCGAGCTGGCCGATGGTCTCGCGCTGGTGGTCGAGCTGGAGGGTCTGCTGGTTATACTGCAGGCTCAGCTGCTCGGAGCGGCTGTAGAGGGTGGTCAGCTCGTCGTGCGCCTGCTCGAGGATGAAGGCGGCGGAGGCGTAGTCGGTCTCGGCCTTGCGGGCAGTCTCGGCGATCTTTTTGAGGTTTTCGAGCCAGACCGTGACCTCGAGCCCACGGAGCTCGCCGCGGAGCGTCAGATATTTCTGCGCCTTTTCCGCCTGCTCCTTCAGGGGGCCGACCTGCAGCTCCAGCTCGGAGATCTTGTCGCCGATGCGCAGGAGGTTATCCTCGGTGTTGGCCAGACGGCGCTCGGTATCCTCCTTGCGGTGGCGGAATTTGGAGATGCCGGCGGCTTCCTCGAAGATCTCGCGGCGGTCGGTCGATTTGAGGGCGAGGATCTCGTCGATGCGGCCCTGGCCGATGTTGGAATAGCCCTCTCGGCCAAGACCGGTGTCCATGAACAGCTCGTTGATGTCCTTGAGGCGGGCAAGCTGCTTGTTGATATAGTATTCGCTCTCGCCGGAGCGGAAATAGCGGCGGGTGATCATGACCTCGGGGGTCTCGATGCGAAGGCTGGCGTCGGAGTTGTCGAGGACGAGGGTGGCCTCGGCGTAGCCGACGGCGGGGCGCTTGGCGGTGCCGCCGAAGATGACGTCTTCCATCTTCGCGCCGCGCAGGGCGCGGGTGCTCTGCTCGCCTAGGACCCAGCTGATGGCGTCGGATATATTCGATTTTCCGCTGCCGTTCGGCCCGACGATGGCGGTACAGTCGCTGCCGAACTGCAGAAGCGTCTTGTCCGGGAAGGACTTGAAGCCCTGGATCTCCAATGATTTCAGATACACGCGGATACCTCTCCAATTTATTCTATCAAGGTATTTTAGCATTTTTCTGCGGGAAATGCAATCATAGAATACGAGGAGCGTGGAGATGGGGCGCAGATCCAAAGCCTCCCCTCCCAGGGGAGGTCGTGCCGGGAAGAGACAACCTCTCAGTCGCCTGCGGCGCCAGCTCCCCTGCAAGGGGAGCCTTGTATGGTGCACATCCCCCAGGCTCCCTTTACACAAGGGGGCCTTTGGGCGGTGGTCGGGCAGGGGTGGGAAAATGACTGTTGTTTTTTGGGGCGGGGCGCGGCATAATATTATTATAAAGAATGAAAGGAAGCTTTTTTATGGGATCCATCCGGAGTTATTTCAAGTGCCTGAAGTGGCGCAGTCTGATCATCGCGTTCAGCGCGATTTTGATCGGGCTGCTGTTTATTCTGACGCCGCAGACGTCAGCGGACGTTATCTGCTATGTGGCGGGCATTCTGCTGCTGGCCTCCGGCATTGCGGCGGTGGTGAGCTATCTGGCCTCGGGGCGGCTGTTCGGGTCGTACGCGCTGGTGTCTGGCATCGTGCTGCTGGTGTGCGGCGTGTTCTGCCTGCTGCGGCCGGAGGTCATCCAGGGGCTGCTGACCGTCATTTTTGGCGTGTTTCTGGTCATCGACGGCATGGTCACGCTGCAGGACGGCATCGACTGCGCGCGGGCGAAGCTCGGCGGCTGGTGGGTGCTGGCGGCGCTGGCCGTCATCACGATCGCGCTCGGGTGCGTGATCCTGTTCGGCAAGTTCGGCTCGATCATGCTGCTGGCCGGGATCTCGCTGATCGTCGACGGCGTGTTCGACCTCGTTGCGACGCTCGCGTTCTCCAAGCGCGTGCGCGAGGCGCGGCAGAAGCTGCACATGTATATGGGCGGGCCCATCATCGACTCGGAGAAGGTCGACGACTGAGCCGGGCGGCGTGCAAAAATCTTTCAGCCGACGCAAAAAAAAATTTTGTCTGCTGCCGGGAGACATATTGACAGGTCTTCGTAAGTCCTGTACAATGACAGTGGGATTTTTATCCCCACAATCATACAGATTGAACATGATGGAGGAACAAACATGAAAAAGATCATCGCATTGCTGCTTGCAGCGATCATGGTGCTCGGTCTGGCTGCCTGCGCATCCAAGACGGAGCCCGCCGCCGATACCACCACTGCCGAGCCTGCAGCGGAACCGGCGGAAACCACTGAAGAGACCCCCGCTGCCGCGGAAGAGACCCCGGCCGCTGAGGAAGAGGCTCCCGCTGCGGACGACGTGAAGCACGTGGTCTACATCGTCAACGGCAACCTGGGCGACAAGTCCTTCTTCGACTCCGCGCAGGCCGGCATCAACAAGCTGATCGACGACGGCCGCATCACCTGCGACACCATCGAGCTTGGCGGTCTGGACGAAGACCAGCCGAAGTGGCTGTCCACGCTGTACGACGTTTCCGAGTCCGGCGAGTATGACCTCGTCATCTGCGGCACCTACCAGATGCCTGACTACCTGAAGGAAGTCGCCACGCAGTATCCCGATCAGCTCTACCTGATCTTCGACGACAACACCTATGCCGGCAACAACTCCAACGTTGTAAACATCACCTACAAGCAGAACGACATGGGCTATCTGGTCGGCACCTACGCCGCCTGCATGACCACTGACACGAACCTCGACAAGATCAACGAGGACGCAGTCATCGGCTTCGTCGGCGGCGTTGACTCCCCGGTCATCAACGACTTCCTGACCGGCTTCATTGAGGGCGCTCTGGCCGTCAACCCCGACATCAAGGTCGACACCCGCTACACCAACGACTACGTTGACACCGCCATCGCCAAGGAGTTCGGCTACTCCATGATCAACGACAACAAGTGCGACATCATCTGGGGCGTTGCCGGCAACGCGGGCAACGGCGCGGCTGAGGCTGCTCTGGAGACCGGCAAGGCATGGTTCATCGGCGTCGACTCCGACCAGGAGCTGACCTTCTCCGACGACCTTGCAGCGCTGACGCTGACCTCCGGCCTCAAGAACATCGGCAACTCCATCATCTGGATCTTCGACCAGTGGGATGCCGGTAAGACCTACTGGGGCACCGAAGTCCAGCTCGGCCTGGCCGAGGGCGGCGTCGGCATCGTGACCGACAAGAACTACGACAAGTACGCTTCCGCCGAGACCAAAGCCGCCGTTGAGGCTGCACAGGCCGGTATCATGGACGGCAGCACCAAGGTCGACACCGCGTTCGACGCCAACTTTGACGTCGCCGCGCTGCGCGACTCTGTCAGACCGTAATTTCGGTTCTTTCCGGGGAGACTCTCTGAGTCTCCCCGGAACATGCGGTAAAAAGTAATAGTGAATAAGGAATAAGCGACGTGGCGCATTCAGCGCGGCAATTTTGTCGCTTCTTCAGGATTCACTATTACTTATTGCTTTTTATGCGCACAACTTTTTCTGAAGAAAGAGAGGAACATATCGTATGCCAGACGAAAAAACCGGCCGTCCGGACGAGCAGTATGTCGTCCAGATGAAAGGAATCACCAAGGTGTATCCCAACGGTGTCGCGGCCAACCAGGGC
>OMBO01001112.1_pt1 | contig 11595 bp, 10 predicted proteins | sample 1644901 | NCBI WGS metagenome assembly OMBO01 (sample SAMEA103958144, study PRJEB25191) | human gut metagenome | reverse complement strand
GGGAAGCCGGCTTCGAACCGGAGGATGGCGAGCTGTTTCTGTCGCGTAAAGTGCCCGCTTCCGGGCGATCCCGCAGCATGCTGTCGGGACGTAGCGTGCCGCGTTCCGTACTCGCCTCCGTCGCCGCCGAACTGGTGACGATTCACGGACAGGCCGACCAATTGCGCATAGCGACTACCTCACGTCAGCGCGAATTCCTTGACCGCTATGCGGGAGACGAAGTGGCTTTGGCCGCCTACGGCAAGTCGTGGAGCGCGTTGCGCGCGATGGACGAGCGGTTGGAACGGCTCAACAGCCAGGAATCGTCCATGCGACAGCAGGCGGATTATCTGCGCGAATCAATCGAACGCATCAACCGTGTCGACCCGCAGCCGGGGGAGATGGACGAATTGCGCGCACGGCGGGACCGCATCGAAAACGCCGCCGAAATCGCCGAAGGCGTGACCCGCGCATTGGGTGCGTTGGACGCTTCGCAAGTGGCGGATGACGTTGAATCGGCCAGCGCCGCCGATTTGATCGACCGTGCCTCGCAGGCATTGCGCGCCATTCACGTGGAAGGCGTGTTCTCCGAACTCGCCGACCGGCTCGACTCCATCAGCACCGATTTGTCCGACGTGGTGTTCAGCCTGTCCGGCGAAGTGGACAATGAGGCGAGCGTGGAGGATCTGGATGCCATCAACGGGCGCATCCACGAGTTGGACGAGCTGACCCGCCGGTGGGGGCCGGAATTGTCCGACGTGATCACGTGGAGGGACAAGGCCGTATACGATTTGGAGGATTTGGACGCCTCGCCGGAAAAGGTCGAACAGCTGGAAGCCGAACGCGCCCAACTGCTTGAGGCTGCGAAAAAAGCCGCGCAGGCTGTGAGCAAACGGCGTAGAGCCGCGGCGAAGGAACTCGCGTCCAAAGTCACCGCGGAACTTGATTCGCTGGCCATGGGCACTTCGAAACTGGAGATCCGCGTGGCGGAACGCGAACAGTTGGACGCCACCGGAGCGGATGACATCGAATTCCTCTTCACCCCGTTTCCCGGCTCCCCGCAGCTGCCGATGGGCAAAAGCGCGTCCGGCGGCGAATTGAGCCGTCTGATGCTCGCGCTTGAACTGGTCGCCGCCGAAAAGCATGTCGTGGCCGGCGGAACCGTGCCGCCGATGACGTTCATCTTCGATGAGGTCGATGCGGGTGTGGGCGGCAAGGCGGCTGTGGAATTAGGCGCGCGATTGGCCAAGCTTGCCCAATCCGCGCAGGTGTTGGTCGTCACGCACCTACCACAGGTCGCATCCTGGGCGGACGAACAGTATGTGGTCGCCAAAGGTGAAACGGATGACGGATCAATCGCCACCACCATCAATCAAGTGCGTGGAGAGGCGCGTGTGCACGAAATCGCCCGCATGCTCTCCGGCAGCGAAAGCGAGACGTCGCTGGAACATGCCGAGGAACTACTCAAATCGTCCGTGCTTGACTGACCCGTGGCCGATAATCGCAGGCAAGTCTCAAAATCAATCGCAAAACAGAAAATCGAAAAACACAACCCATCAGAGGAGCTGACATGACGCAGGAAAACGTGAGCAACCAAGGTAAAGGTGCCATTTTCGATCTTGACGGCACGTTACTCGACTCCATGGGCGTGTGGGACCAGGTGGATGTCGATTTTCTAGCCAAGCGTGGATTCGAAGTGCCGGACGACTACATGCAGAAGGTCGCCGCCATGCAGTTCCGGCAGATCGCCGAATACACGATCGCACGCTTCAACCTGTCGGACACTCCCGAAGCGTTGATGGAGGAGTGGGACCATATGGCACGTGTCATGTACTCCACGGTGGTAGAAGCCAAGCCGCACGCGCGTGAATACCTGGCAATGTTGAAGGCGAGCGGGGCGAAACTGGCCGTGGCTACATCATTGCCACCGATGTTGCGAGAGCCGGCTATGAGGCATGTCGGCATTTTCGATTATTTCGACGAGGTGGTCAGTGTCGACGATGCGGGCGATATCGGCAAGGACAGGCCGGACGTGTACCTGCTGGCCGCGTCGAGGCTCGGTATCGAGCCGACCGACTGCACCGTATTCGAGGATCTGCTCGTCGGCATGCGCTCGGCCAAGTCCGTCGGCATGCGGGTGTGGGCCATGCATGACGATTCGTCCGATGCTGATTGGTCGGCGATTTGCGCTCTGGCGGATGGTGTCATGTTCGACTTCCACGACGCGCCTGCCGTATTGTAGGAACCGGTGTCGTACGGGGATATATGCATTTGGGGCTTTCCGTTGATTCGGAAGACCCCAAATCCGTTCTCCATAAGAGTCTACCGGTTGGCTCGGTTCAGATGTCCTTGCTACCGTAAATATGCAGCGATATCTTGCTGGAGAACGCCAAGGCGAGTACGTCGATGATCAAGAATGCTGCTAATGCAATGGCTTGGTGCCTCGGCCAGCTGTTCGACGGTCTTTTCGAATTCCGGCAATGCCTTGCGCAGTCCGATGACCGTGCCCACGATCACGCCGATGCTCAGAATAATGGCGGCCATGGCACGATAAGGGGAGAACCGGTACAGGAACGGCTGCACGATGGTGTTGAGTAGCGCGAGGGTCAGCACGGTCATCGCGGCGAAACCGATCGCATCCGTCACTTTAACTGGCTCGTGCATGATGATGCTGGCGCAGGCGATACTGACGGCCACTTCCAATCCCGCCACCAGATCGCAGACGATAAGGAATGCGAATCGTCCGAGGATCTGGTGGTTGCGGTTGATGGGCACGATGCCGTTCATCCAATGATGGTTGTTCATTTGTTCATAGGAGAACAGGGTGATATTAAGCATCAGGAAGCCGGAGGCCGCCCCGCCGATGACGGCTCCCGCAACGCTGTCGAGAGTGGACCCTGTGGCCGCCATCAGGCATGTAACACCTGGAGCGTACGCGAAGAAGATGGCTAGGTACGACCGCCCGTAGCTGATGGTGCGGTTCCAGTCCAAGGAAATCTGCCTAAGGATGGCGGTCATGGCGTTCGCGTTCGCTGTCGTGTTCATCGTACGTCTCCTTTGTTGGTATTGCCGATTGCCGTATGTTCCGCGGTGTTGGTCAGTCTGATCACATCCTCAATCGAAGCGTGCTGTGTCAGGAGACCGTCGGTGCCGCCGATGTGTGGGATGTCCTGCGTGCGGACCAACGCGTCGAAGCCAGTTGCGTATGTGCGGATGCCGACCATTGCCCGCTGTAGACCATCCGTAAGCTCATCCGGCCCGCCCTTGACCAGACGGAACGCGTCTTCGAACTCGTCTTTCGGCCCGCTGTAATACAGCATGCCGTGCGTGATATACGTGAGGAAATCCGCGCAACGCTCCAAATCGGCGGTGATATGCGTGGAGAAGATTACGCTGTGTTCGCCATCCGCAACATAATCGGACAGGATGTCCATGAGCTCGTCGCGGGACAGTACGTCCAGACCGCTGGTCGGCTCGTCGAGAATCAGCAGTTTCGCATCGTGGCTCAACGCCACGGCGAGCATGAGCTTCATCTGCATGCCGCGCGACAGGTCCTTGATCTTCTTGTTCCGTCCGAGTCCGAACCGTCTGAGGTATGCGTCGAACAGATTGTGGTCCCACAGCGGGTACATTGGGCTGCTTGTCCGTTCCACCGCGTCGACCGTCATGTATTCGATGAAATAGCTGCTGTCGAGCACTACGCCCAGCTGCTCTTTGGCCCGCTCCTCATCGGCCATCGCGTCAAGGCCGAGTACTTCGATTCGTCCCGCGTCTCGCGTGGTCATATTGAGGATCAGTTTGATCAACGTGGATTTGCCGGCTCCGTTCGGACCGACCAGACCCATGATGTAGCCGGACGGCAGGTCGAAGGTCACGTCATCCAATGTGAAGCCGGAATCATAATGCTTCGTCAATCCGGTTACGCTCAAGGCCAAGGTTGGCCGTGTTCCTTGGGGGAGTGAGGAATCGTTCATGATTGTTCCCTGTACGCTTTCTCGAACATGCCAAGCAGATCAAGCAGGTTGATGTCGGCGGCTTTGGCCTCGATGGAAACTTCACGGAGCTTGTCCATGATGCGTTCACGCGCACGTTCCTTCATGAGTTCGTTGCCTCGTTCCATCACGAATGTGCCTTTGCCCTGTACATTCTCCACGAGCCCCTCGTCGGCCAGTTCGTTATACGCTCTGGTCACGGTGAGCACGCTGACGCGCAGTTCCTTGGCGAGCTTGCGCAGTGAGGGAAGCGCCTCGCCTGCCGTAAGCTCACCCGACATGATCACGGACCTGATTTGGCTCTTGATCTGTTCGTAAATCGGTTCTCCGGACACGGATGAGATGATCAGCTTCAATCTGTGCCTCTTTTTCTGTATATTCCGTAGGTGATATATCTCCCAGCTGAACAGTTAGATGCAAACTGTTCAGCTGTTATATATAACAGTAACACAGAAAACCCGTACTGTTATTGCGTGTCGCATAACAGTACGGGTTTTGTCGGAATATAAGGGAATCCGCCGCTCCATGAACGTCTCTTGCGGTCGGCGATTGACGGAAGCGACATTTACTTGCGTTCGCGGATTCCCGTATGGACGGTTATACGCGAGTCGGATGGATGATACGGCGGAAACACAGGTAGATCAGCCACGCCAACGGCATGATCGTCAACATAGGCAATGTAGGGAACCGGCGATGAGTCCCACTTCAGTCATGATTGCGATTTGCTTCGCACCGAAGGAGAGAGCGTCCCTTTTGGTGCGATCCGTCGCTTGGGTGGTGTTGCTATCTTGCTGCATGATTGTTTATTAGGGAAACCGTCTGTTATTCCATTCCCTTATAGAGTTCTTTGGCGAGATCAACCAGTGACTTGTCTGAGCCTGCTGGGCCAATAAGGCATGCGCCGCATGGCAGTCCATCTGCTGTTTCCAATGTCGCGTATCGTCCGTTCATAATCGGGCAGTTGTTGAAACATCGACAGATCAATCAGACCGTGAACGCCTTTGGTGATGTCAACGGCTTGCGTCACGTCGAAGTCGATGGCGGCCGACAGCAGCAGGTACACTTGTTGACGTGGCATCTCGAACATGGCGGTAATCATATTGATGGCGTGTTCGACGCTTTGCGATAATGCGTCATCCAGCGTACTGCTGAAACCCATTGGAATCAGCGTGCCATGACTGATCGCAAATGGCGGATCCGTGCGTCCGAACAGTCCGTTTGGCTTCGGCTGTTGGCACTACCTGCGCGCGAAGTGTAGCTCTGAGTGACGCTTCCAATGCGGTGAGCGACACTTCGCCATCGTCTTGGGCAAAATGCGGATCGTCGATGTATAATCCTGCGCCTTCAATCTGTACTGGCAGAAATAGCGTGGACTCAACGGTGAGATTGTGTAAATCGATATTGCCACCATAATCTGCAGGTGGAATGGAGCTTGGACGCTGATTACTGGCGGTGGTCGTCCATGATTCCCAGAAATGGATGCATCGGGAAACATATCGTCGACGCCGGCTCACTGCTTGTGTTTGCGGTGTGCGGCGTTTGAACTGGAAACCATGCCGTTTCGGTTTCAACATCCGCTCGGCAGAACTGACCGTAGTTGCCGTCGAAATCTACGGTCTGCCGCCAATGATCGTGCGGGAAATCACGCCATCCAGTTTGGCACCATCGAACGCAATAATGGGATTGCGTCCCAACAACGCATTCGCATCGACAACAAACTGACGGTTGAGATTTACCATTACCAGATTAGCCCTTTTGCCGGGGATGATAGCACCACCGCCTCGGGGTTTCAGTGCATATGCGGCTGGGGCTTTTCGCGCACTTTGGCGGTGAAGTAGTCCGCTTCCACCTTCCATACGGTGACGGCGCGTACCTGCTGGTCGGTGAACTCCACATGTTCCATGCCGGCCTGCTGTTTCATCAGCAGTGCGAGCCCCTGGCGCGCCTCGTCAAGATTGTCGATGATGGACGCGGTACCATTGCCAACGATCGACTTGAACGCCTCGCCCCAATTGCACAGCGTGCGCCCCTCGACCACCTCGCAGTCAGTCGCCATTTCGAATGCTACAGGAAGCGCGTTGCCCGCGGCCTTGACAGCGTCCATCTTGCGTCCGGTCGCAGAACCATGGAAATACAAGGTGAGATGATTGGATTCCGTGTCGAACGCGTATCCGAAATTCAATGGCACGATGGTGATGCCCTCCGCATCGGTGTACGCAAGACTCACGATCTTGCATGTTGCGATAATCGCCTCGACCTGCTGCGGATCGGCCACCTCACGGTCGGCACGCCTCATCATGCGATGCCTTCCCGCAACTGTCTGCTCATCATTACGACGCGTCACCATGGCACGTTCCTCTCTGCTGGATTTACACACCCAGCCTACCGGCTCCCTCAGCCGATGCTGTATACGCCGGAACCATCATCCCACCAAGCATGATCCACCGGCTCCGGCTGCACAAGACGCTTCGGTCCCTTCAGCATTTCAATCGCCTTCAACTCCAAACGTTCACGCTCCTCAGCCAACGCACCGCCAACATCTGCGCCTCATCAACCACCGCAACGGAGCGCAATGCACATCAGAATGAGCACGCTCCAACGTCTGCAACGCATCATGAGTCTTACCAGAATTCGTAGGCCCAACATGTAAAACCACCCGCCGACGCGCAGCACGCGTTCGCGGATGTCGGTTTTCTGGGGATGTGTTCGCTAGTGTGAAACTGGTAGGATGATGGGGAGGTCGTCCATAGGAGGGTGGCTTTTCAGCTTCTGTTGCATGGTTGATGCTTGGCGAGGTGATATGCGATATCTTACGAATACGGGCAGGTAAGTGAGAAGACCGCTCAAGTGGGAGAATTCATTAAGCTCATCTCCGACGCTGGTGATAATCCTCGCTTTGCGGTGGCGGATGCTAAACAGTTGCTTAAACTTTATGAGGAGCAGTACGCTTACTTGGGAGACACTCTAGTAAATCAGATTGCAAAGCTCCTTGGTGGGATTTCCGATGATGCTGTTGTTGGCGAAGAGAAAGGGGCAAGATTCCTGTGGGCCGCCAGGATGCTCAAAAACCCGGTATCGAACTGCATGACTCCGGTTTTTAGTGGTAAAAGATTTGTGCTTTCTGGAGATTTTGAAATGTATGGCGGTAAATCGACCGCCGCTGAAATGATTGAGGAGGCTGGCGGCAGTGTTACGAAGACCGGACCTTCAAAAAGGATCAATTATGTGATCGTTGGCGATAGAGGTAACGCAGCTTGGGCTTTCGGCAGTTATGGAACGAAGGTCAAGAGCATGCCATGGAATTAAAACTTGCGGATAATCCCACCATCGAGATTGTTTCGGAGAAGGCCTTTCTGGATGCGCTTGAGAAGACCAATGCGGATGCGCTTGAAACACTTTCCGAGAAGCAAGAAGAATATAAGCGGATTTGGTCCACGGCAAGGAGCGTTGGCAGAGATTTCCATGGTTTGACTGATGGTCAGAAAAAAGCTTTTGATCTAGTCAAAGAAGGCAAGAACGTTTATCTTACGGGTCTCGCTGGTACAGGCAAGTCCTATATTGTCGAGCGGATTATTGAATGGGCTCAAACGTCGGGTTTGAACGTCATTACATGTGCTCCGACAGGTATAGCCGCGCTTAACGTGGGTGGTTCGACGGTGCACCGCGTCCTTTGCATTCGTCCGGGACGGACCTTGGAGAAAGACCCGCATCCTTTTGTGCCTACGGATTCTCCGCTTCCGGACTGTGATCTGTTGATTCTTGATGAAGTGTCCATGTGCCGTATGGATTTATTCGATTATCTTTCCGCAGTGTTGAAGATTGCCGGCAAAATACGTAAACAGAAGGGCAAGGGTCTTTGCCAATTATTGGTCGTTGGTGATTTTTGCCAGCTTCCGCCCGTCATCACTAATGAAGAGAGGCGGTTTTTGGAAGAAAAATATGGCTACGACGTTGGAGAGGCGTTTGCGTTTCAAAGCAGCGAATGGGCGTTCTGGAACTTCGAGGAAGTGGAACTCTGCGAGGCGATCAGGCAAAGGGATGCGCACTTTGTTGCGGCTCTTAATGCTTGCAGATTCGGCGACAAGAATGGTGCGCGTTGGATAGAGCAGCATGCTCTCGTCAATCCGCTGCCTGACTCCATCATTCTTTGCAGTACCAATGCGCAGGCGCGGGATGAAAACATGCAGAGGCTCAATGCTTTAAAAGATGAGGAAATGACATTCGTGGCGCATGTGACCGGTGAGGTTCTTAAGTCGGATATGCCGACTGATGAGGAGCTTTCGCTGAAACCTGGCGCGCGAGTCATGGCTCTTGTCAACAACTCCGAAGATACATTCATGAACGGCGCATTGGGAACGGTCATAAACTGTGACGGTCCAGGTGCCCTAGTTCGGTTTGACGGAATAGAGGCTACTTTTGTGCAGAGCTTTGAGTGGAAAATCACGAAGCCTGTTCTCATTAATGGACGCATTGAAAAAGAGGTTGTGGGAACATTCGAACAGATACCTCTTAAATTGGCTTGGGCAATTACCATTCATAAGTCGCAGGGGCAAACATTCGATAGGGCGATTATCTATCCGGATTGCTGGGATTTCGGCCAGTTGTACACGGCTCTATCGCGACTGACGGGTATTCACGGACTGTATCTTGCTCATCACATAAACGATAACTTCTTGGTTACTTCCAAAGAAGTGCTTGATTTCCTCAACGGAAAAAGAAAAACGGATGATGGTCGGAGGGCGAAGACTGTTCAGACTCGACATGCTACACGCCGAGTATCTAACAAGAAGGATATTACACCGGATAAAAACATCGACGGCAATATGGATGATTTCGATATCCGCTGGGGTACCGTTCCGGACGATGTTGAGCTGGAAGACATTGGCGATGATATGGACTTGCTTCTGCAGTCGGCGGAACTGATCGTCACCTCGCAGTTCGGTTCGACATCCATGCTGCAGCGCAAGCTGTGTGTCGGATTCGCCAAGGCTGGTCGTCTTATGGATTTGCTGGAGTCGCGTGGCGTTGTGGGGCCTTCCGAAGGGTGCAAGGCCCGTGAGGTGTTGGTGCAGCCTCAGGACCTGCCGCAGGTGCTTGCCTTCATCAAGGGTGAGACGGCGATGCCTGTTTCGAAGCCTGCAAGCGATCCTTGGGCGGCCATGGATCCATGGGAAGCTGAGGATCCTTGGGACGTGGAAGAAGCGCCCAAGCCAGGTGTCACTCAGGAAAGATTCAAATCTCTCAATGAGGAGGTTGAAAAGAAAAAGACCTCGAAAGGTGGTCTGTTTGCGAGGATTAAGCGGCTGTTCGGCGCGAGGTAGCGCGCCTATGTAGAGCTGTGTTTTAGCCGCAGTCTTCAGGGATGTTACTGTCGCCCATGACATCCCTCTGTTCTTTTTCGAATGGTGTATCCGCTATTGTGCGCCCCATACGGGGTAGAAAATCGTGTGCGTTGTGGTGACGTACGCCAAATACGGTATGGGCGACTTTTTGTATGTATCCTGCGATGCTCGCGAGTTTACTTCGATTTACCTGGTATCCTGGGTTTGAGCAGCCGTTGACATTCAATTCAAGGAGTTTTCACTATGCCCATGGATCCAATACCGGTCATAGACCTGTTTGCGGGACCAGGCGGTATGAGCGAAGGATTCTCTTCCCTGCGTGATGAAAACGGTGAGCCGGTGTTCCGCTCCATCATGTCTATAGAGATGGAGCGTACTGCGCATGCCACATTGAGGTTGCGCGCGTTCGCTCGCCGTCTTATGGATGCGGATGGACGGCTGCCCCAAGATTACATCGACTATCTCGGAACTCCTTCCAGTGAGAATCTCGAAAGATTGAAGGATTCTCATCCAGAAGAGTGGGCTGCAGCCGAAGCCGAGGCAATCCAAGGAACCCTCAAAGAGGGTGATGATGAGTTCGTCGAGATGGCAAAGAAACGTTTGCAAGGGTATGACGGTCCTCTCGTGCTGATCGGTGGTCCGCCATGCCAAGCGTATTCGCTCGTCGGGCGCGCTCGTCGTACCCATGATAAGGACAGGCTCGAAAAGGACGTCAAGCAGACGCTCTACAAGTGCTATCTGCGGTTCATCGAAGTGCTCAGGCCTACGGCGTTTGTCATGGAGAACGTGAAAGGACTGCTGTCCGCGCGCAATTACGGCGAAGGCGTGTTCGGACATATCCGTGCTGATATGGAGGCGTTGGGATACGAGCTGCATTCTATGGTCGTGAAAGATCCAGAGCGGCCTCATGATTTCATTGTTCGCGCCGACGAATTCGGCGTCCCCCAGGCCCGTCATAGGGTCATCCTGTTCGGTACCAGGAGCGGGTGCGGCCAGGGCGCTCCCGGAGTGATGACTCCACGCCCAGTTATTACGGTCGACCAAGTATTAGGGGAGATGCCGCGCATCCGTTCTGGATTCTCCTCCAGAGTTCATGACAAGCTTGACTGGAAGGAATACGTCCGCAAGGCTGCGGAAAAACTCATGCTCACTCCGGAGGGATCCGCATTGGGGCCGAGCTTGGAACCCGTGATGGAGGGCAAGCATCTGCCTTCCGCACAGCATGCCGATGGCATCGGTGCTGAAGATCGGAATCCATTATCCGACTGGTATCGAGGCCATCTTGCAGGCAGCGGTGTGTTGCCCGAGCATGTTGCACGCAACCACATGGATTCCGATCTGGATAGATATTTGTTCTGCGCGGCTTACGCGCAGGAACATAAGACTTGTGCGAAGCTGTACGATTTCCCGAAGTATCTGTTGCCGAACCACAAGAACGCCGAAGGCGCGGTCGAGGGCAAAGAGGTAGTATTCGCGGACCGGTTCCATGTACAGTTGTCCGATCAGCCGTCAACCACGGTCACGTCTCACATCAGCAAGGACGGGCATTACTTCATCCACCCCGATCCGTCTCAGTGCCGTAGTCTGACCGTGCGTGAGGCTGCGCGTTTGCAGACATTCCCGGATGACTACTTCTTCATGGGCAACCGCACTGACCAATACAGGCAGGTCGGCAACGCTGTGCCACCGTTGCTGGCGCAGCAAATGGCGCAGGTCGTTGCCGATTGGATAGATGAGCCATCTGTCGGATATTACCGTTGATCCCGGGGCTTGAACAGGGAGGCGGGGAAACCGCGCTTTACCATGTCATTGCCCAAACGCCATAGCAGAACGGTCTGCCGGTCGGTCAGCTGAAGTCCTTCGGAAAGTCTCGCCAACGCCGCCATCATTTCTTGGTTGATCATGTAGCGTTTCTGCCCCCATTGAATTATGGTCTGCCAGTTCTGCTCTGGAATGGACATGAGAAAATCACGTCTATCATCGACGCTGGCGTCTTCAGAAGTGATATCTATTCCTGGCCTTAACGGAACCTGCGGTTTTGCCTGCAGTTCGCGTAGCGGGAAGCCTGCATCCAAGCATCGTTTGAGCAGATTGTTCAAAGCGTTCTCATTAATGGGAAGGTCATCGCCGGAAATGAGCGTCTCCAAGGAGCTCTTTGACTTTGGACTCAAATAGTGTTTGGGAGTCGCGAAAGCGATGAGTCTCTCAAGAGATTTGGGAGTCAACGCATGCCAGTCGGATACTAGAACATTGTCGGTGGGTAGTTCTTCCACGGCTTCGTT
>OMBO01001106.1_pt1 | contig 11677 bp, 10 predicted proteins | sample 1644901 | NCBI WGS metagenome assembly OMBO01 (sample SAMEA103958144, study PRJEB25191) | human gut metagenome | reverse complement strand
GCCCGAAATTGGAAGTAATTTCCATTTCTTCCATAATTTACCAGTAATTTACGCAATTTATTTGAGCACCTGTAAAGTGTAATTCTTGTGTAACGCAGCATTTATGCAATTCAAACGGAGATTTTCAAAAAATGCAACAACTTAGCTGGAAAAATTTTCCAATCAAAATCGAAAAGTCATTATGTAAACTGCTTTGATGCCGATAGCGGCCAAAAGTCGTTCATAATTCGGTTACAATTTACTCAAATAAAGTGCTTTCTACATTTTGTGCGTAAAAGGAGGTTTCGCCGTCCCGGCGGCGCGGAGGCTGGCGTGGAGGCTTACGCGGCCACTTGCCCCAGCCACGGTAGGGACGTTTTCTTCTCCCGGGCGGGCGATTATCAAACCGCGCCTATTGCCTGCACTTTTCTGAACACACCGGCGTAGAGACGTTGAAAAGCGCGAAAAATTGGCTAAAAACGCGAATTATCCTTGAAAAACAGTTTGTGAAGTGGTATCGTACTATTTGGCCTTGCAGGGGGCTGCGGCATAGAGGTACGCCGCACGGCAGGGGGGATCAACAAGGGGACACGAAGCCGAGGGGGGCTCACTGCGCGGGAGAATGTACAGTGCACGAGCGCGCTTCGCAGGGGGCAAAGGCTCCCGGGAGACGGATATCCGTCCCCCGGGAGCTTTTTTCTGTGCAGCTTTTCGGTTCTCTTAAAAATTTCCTGCGGTTTTCTTGCTTTTATCGAAAAATATGGTATACTGATAGCACTTGTATTGCGCCGTATGGACCGAGCGCTGTCTGGACACACTATGTTTGGCGCTTTTGACGCCGGCACAGCGCCGCCGCATACAAGCACCGATGACTTGAAAAGAGGGAAACTGCCTTGAATAAATACATGATCCGCGGCGGACGAGAGCTTTTTGGTGAAGTGACCGTCAGCGGTGCGAAAAATGCCGCTGTAGCTATCATCCCTGCCGCCCTGCTGGTGGATGGCGTATGCCGTATCGAGAACATCCCCCAGATCAGCGATGTGACCCTGTTCTTCTCTATTCTGGAGGAGCTGGGCGCAAAGGTGCGCGTGCTGAACCAGCACGCCATTGAGATCGACTGCCACGCCATCCACTCCACCCGCCCGTCCTACGATCTTGCCCGCCGTATCCGCGCCAGTTACTACCTGCTGGGTGCGCTGCTGGGCCGCTTCGGCCAGGCCACCGTGGCCATGCCCGGCGGCTGCAACTTCGGCGTCCGGCCCATCGACCAGCATATCAAGGGCTTCACCACCATGGGCGCTGAGGTGTCCGTGGAGGGCGGCTTCATCCACACCGCCGCCAAAAACGGCCGTCTGGTGGGTGCGCCGGTATATCTGGACGTGGTGAGCGTGGGGGCCACCATGAATATTATGATGGCCGCGGCACTGGCCGAGGGTACCACCACGATCGAAAACGCCGCCAAGGAGCCGCACATCGTGGACCTGGCTAACTTCCTCAACTCCATGGGCGCCGACATCAAAGGCGCGGGCACGGATTCCATCAAGATCCGCGGCGTGAAGCGCCTGACCGGCGGCTCTTACGGCATTATTCCCGACCAGATCGAGGCCGGCACCTATATGGCCGCCGTGGCGGCCACCGGCGGCCAGCTGCTGCTGAAGAACGTCATCCCCAAGCACATGGAGTGCATCAGCGCCAAGCTGATGGAGATGGGCGTATCCGTCACAGAAGATGACGACTCCCTGCTGGTGCGGCGCAGCGGTCCGCTGACAAAGACCAACGTCAAAACGCTGCCCTATCCCGGCTTCCCCACGGATATGCAGCCCCAGATCACCGCGGTGCTGGCACTGGCGGAGGGGACAAGCCTGGTGACCGAGGGCGTGTACGGCGCCAACCGCTTCAAGTATGTGGATGAGCTGAAGCGCCTGGGCGCACACATTCAGGTGGACGGCAAGGTGGCGGTTGTAGAGGGCGTGAAGCAGCTGGTGGGTGCCCCCATTCAGGCCTGCGATCTTCGCGCCGGCGCAGCACTGGTCATTGCCGGTCTTGCGGCGCAGGGCACCACCGAGCTGAGCCACATCAACTATATCGAGCGCGGCTACGAGGATCTGGTGGGCAAGCTCCGCGCGGTGGGCGCGGATATCTCCCTGGTGGACGTGCCCGATGAGGCTGACACCGAGACCCACGCAGGATAACACGAAGCCATCCAGCGCCCGCTGCGAGAGGCCGCAGCCAACTGCGGCTTGCCGCGGCGGGCGTTTTCGTTCAGAGAGGACATAGACCGTTGTTGACCGTACATATCTTAGCCAGTGGGTCGGAGGGAAACTGCCTGCTGGTCAGCGCCGGCGGGACCCACCTTCTGGTGGACGCCGGTATCTCCGCGCGGCGAATATGCGGCGCCCTGCAGGCGCTTGCCCTGTCACCGGCGGATATCTCCGGCGTTTTGCTGACCCATGAGCACACGGACCACATTTGCGGCGTGGCGACGCTGACAAAGCAGCACCGCCTGCCGCTGTACGCCAGCCGTGGAACGGCGGAAGCCCTGTGCCGCAAGAGTTCCTGCGCGGCAGATGTGCTGCGCGTTATCCCACGGAGGGGTGTTTTCAACATCGGAAACGCCCGGATCACCGTATTCCCCACCAGCCATGACGCCACGGAGAGCATCGATTTTCGCGTGGACCACGACGGGGCGAGCATCGGGATACTCACGGATACGGGCTTTGTCACACCGGAGGCTGAGCAGACGCTGGCAGGCGTTGACCTCATGGTGCTGGAGAGCAACCACGACGAGGAATGGCTGCTCTCCGGGCCGTATCCTTACTACCTGAAGCAGCGTATTCTGGGTGCGCGGGGCCACCTGTCCAACGCCGCAGCCGGCGCGTTTGCCCGGCGGCTGGCAGAAGGTGGGACGCGGCAGTTCGTGCTGGCCCATCTGAGCCGGGAAAACAATACCCCGGAACGGGCACGGCAGACACTGGAACGGGCGTTGGCGGGACTGGACGCCGCCGTGACCGTGGCGCCGCGGTCGGAGCTCAGCGGGCCGTACACGGCGGAGGTATACGTATGCAGCGAGTGACTGTATTGTGCGTAGGCAAGCTGAAGGAAAAATTCTACACGGACGCGGCGGCGGAGTACGTCAAGCGCCTGCAAAGATACTGCAAGCTGGACGTCGTCGAGCTGCCGGAATACCGTCTGCCGGAGGAGCCCTCCCCGGCGGAGATACAGAAGGCCCTGCAGGCCGAGGGCGCGGCCATCCGGGAGTGTCTGCCCAAGGGCGGCGCGGTGGTGGCCCTGTGCATTGAGGGCAAGCCCTGCTCCAGCGAGGAGCTGAGCCGCCGGATGGCGGACTTCGGCGTGCAGGGAAAGACGCAGATCACCTTTCTCATCGGCGGCAGCGTGGGACTCAGCGAGGACGTGAAAAAGCTGGCCGACTGGCGGCTGTCCATGTCCCCCATGACCTTCCCGCACCACATGGCCCGCATTATGCTGCTGGAGCAGCTCTACCGGGCATACCAGATCGCCGCCGGGACAAAATACCACAAATAGGAGGCAGACTATGGACAACTGGAATTTCACCGGGAAGCCGGATGTACCCGTGTGGCCCAAGGACCCGCAGGGGCAGGACGAGAAGGCCGTGCTGCTGACGCAGACCTTCGATTCTCCCGCCGACACGGACATGATCATCTCCCTGCTGGCGGCCTACGGCATCCCCTGCTTCAAGTATTACGATCTGGACGGCGGCGCGGGGAAGGTCATCAACGGCTTTTCCGGCTACGGCGCCAGCCTGTATGTGCCCGAAGCGCAGCTGGAGGAGGCAAAGGACCTGCTGGCCTCCCGGCCGGTGGAGGACGAGGAAACGGAAGAACACGCCTGAAAGGAGTTTTTGAATATGCTGGACTATAAGAGGGAATACGAGCGTTGGCTGGCCAGCGACGCGCTGAACGCCGACGAAAAGGCCGAACTGCAGGCCATCGCCGGGGACGAGAAGGAGATCGAGAGCCGGTTCTACGGCCCGCTGGAATTCGGTACCGCCGGATTGCGGGGCACCATGAAGGTGGGTCTGCACCAGATGAACGTACACGTCATCCGCTGGGCCACACAGGGCTTTGCCGACGTTATCGCCGCCGAGGGCGATGAGGCCAAACAAAAGGGTGTGGCCATCTGCATGGACTGCCGCGTGAACAGCATGGCCTTCGCCCGTGCCGCGGCGGAGGTCTGCGCCGCCAATGGCATCCGCGTGCGTATTTTCGAGTCCCTGCGCCCCACGCCGGAGCTGAGCTTCGCCGTGCGGTACTACGGCTGCCAGGCGGGTATCAACGTGACCGCCAGCCACAACCCCAAGGAGTACAACGGCTACAAGGTCTACTGGGCCGACGGTGCGCAGCTGCCGCCCCAGCACGCCGCCGCCATCGCCGCCCGTCTGGAGCAGATCGACATCTTCACCGGCGTGAAGCGCATGGCCTTTGACAACGCGGTGAAGGCCGGTCTTATCACCCTTTTGGGTGAGGAGACGGACAAGATGTTCATGTCCAACGTCATGGCTATGATCAATGACCGTGCCTCCGTCGCCCAGGTAGCCGACAGCTTCAAGGTGGTATACACCCCCTTCCACGGCTGCGGCTGGAAGCTGGTGCCGGAGGCCCTGCGCGGCCTGGGTGTGAAGAACCTGTACTGCGTAGAGCAGCAGATGGTGCTGGACGGCACGTTCCCCACGGTGGCCTCCCCCAATCCGGAGAACCCGGAGGGCTTCTATCTGGCCATCGAGCTGGCCGACAAGGTAGGCGCGGACTTCATTCTGGGCACCGACCCGGACAGCGATCGTGTGGGCATTATGGTCCGCGGCGCGGACGGCAAGTTCATCGCCGTCACCGGCAACCAGACCGGTGTGCTGCTGCTGGATTATCTGATCGGCGCCATGCGCCGGGCGGGCAAGATGCCGGAGCATCCCTATTTCCTCAAGACCATCGTCACCACCGAGATGGCCCGCAAGGTGGCCGAGAGCAACGATGTCACCTGCTGCGACACATTTACCGGTTTCAAGTTCATGGCCGAGAAGAAGAACGCGCTGGAGGCCGCCGGCGAGGGTCACGTCATCATGTCCTACGAGGAGAGTTACGGCTATATGCTGGGCGACTATGTGCGTGATAAGGACGCCGTCACCGCGTCCCTGCTGATCACAGAGATGGCTGCATGGTATGCCGCCAAGGGCATGACGCTGTATGACGCCCTGCAGGCACTGTACAAGAAGTACGGCTGGTACGGCGAAAAGACCCACAATCTGGTCATGCCCGGTCTGGATGGTCTGGAAAAGATGGCGGCGCTGATGAAGCGCCTGCGTACCGCGCCCCCGGCCAACATCGCCGGTGTGGATGTGGTGGTCCGCAAGGATTATCAGGACGGCAGCGCCGTGGACTGCGCCACCGGGAATGTCGGTAAAATGGAGCTGTCCGGCAGCAACGTCCTGCGCTTCGAGCTGGCCGACGGCACCACCATCCTGGTGAGGCCCTCCGGTACCGAGCCGAAGATCAAGGTGTATATCCTCACCAAAGGCGTCGACGCCGCTGAACGCGACGCCAATATCGAGAAGTATTCCGCCTGGGTCAAAACCCTGACAGAGTAAAGCAGACGATTCCCGGCCTATGGCCGGGGATCGTTTTATTCTGCCGAGCGGCGGTTCTTTTTAATATAATCCCTCGTATACCTCCCGCGGCAGCGGGAGGTATAATTAAGCGCAAAAAAAGAAAGGCCCAGCGGGCCTTTCTCTTTTTTGAGTTTAATTAGAACTCCTTTTTCTTGCCGATGACGACGGCGGAGCCGGCGACGGAGGTCAGAGCCATACCGACGTACATAGCGATACCAGCGTCAAAGGTCTTGGGGGAGGTGTTGGTGTCGGTGGGCTTGGTGTTGTCGGTCTTGCCATCGGTGTAGGCCAGGTAGATGGTCTCGCCATCATCGTTCACAAACGCCTCAACATTCTTCAGACCGGAAGCCTTAGCGGCAGCATAGGTCTTGTAGATGGAAGCAACAGTGCCGCAGTCAGAGCACTTGTAAGAAACGACCTTGCCATCCTTCTCGACAGCAACCCAAGTGTGGCCAACCAGAGTCTGCTCATCAGCCAGCGTCACGGAAACCAGCTTGCCGTTCAGCAGGACATACACAGCCCCGTTCGCATCGCTGGCCATAAAGTACACCTCACCAGCGTCCTTGGTGACACTATTAGTATCGGTATATTTGCTGGTGTTCACATAGTAAGTGCCATCGGCATCAACATCAAGCTGGCCGCACTTATCGCCAATCTTGGTGAAAGCCTCAACCTTGGCAACATAGCCAGCACCATCATTAACGTGCTTCAGGTACAGTGTGGAAGCACCGGCCTTGGTGAGCTGCAGATCGAAATCAGTCTTGTCTGCCTTGGTGTAATCACCGTTGTAGGCAGTGTTTGCAGCCGTGGCATCACTTACAGTGTAGTAAGCAACACTACCAGCGCCGGTGGCTTTGTTGAACGTAGCCTCGTGAGCTTCCACAGAAAAGCTTTCAGCATCCGTGGCGTTCGCCATCAGCTTTTCGCCGCCTCTGGTATAGCCGGTATAACCAGCAACAGGTGCCGCGAACGCGGTGGTGCACAGTGCCAGAGCCATGACCATGGCCAGCACAGTTGCAATGATCTTCTTCATGTTTGTTTCCTCCATAAAAATTTGTTTGTGTCCGGTTCGGCTTCATCCTCCGAGACAGCGTTTACAACGTAAACATCATTATGTTGTAAAAATTTTTACGGATTTTATTACCAGTTATTTCCATTTTTGAGGTAGTAATACCGCGCCGTTAAAAATCGCCCAAAATTGGAAATAATTTCCATTTCTTCCATAATTTACCAGTAATTTACGCAATTTATCTGAGCGCCTGTGAAGCGTAATTCCTGTGTAACGCAGCATTTATGCAATTCAAATCGAGATTTTCAAAAAATGCAACAACTTAGCTGGAAAAATTTTCCAGTCAAAATCGAAAAGTCATTATGTAAACTATTTGGCCCGAAATACGCCACAAATCCCGTTCATAATTCGGTTACAATTTATTCGGCGAAAGTGTTGTCTGTGTTTTTGTGCGTAAAAGGAGCTTCGCCGCCCCTGCGGCGTGGAGGCTTACGCGGAGGCTGGCGCGGAGGCTTACGCGGCCACTTGCCCCAGCCACGGTAGGGACGTTTTCTTCTCCCGGGCGGGCGATTATCAAATCGCGCCAAAGCTGCCCGGAGGGCAGCTTTGGGAGGTGCGCCCCCGGGCGCGGGGGTACATCTGTGAATGTTCCGTTAAGATACCGTTAAGAAATCGCCAATTTTCTTGAAAACCAGATTTCAGAGTGCTACCATGAAACAACGTAGGGGGCGCGAGGTACAGGCCTCGCGCGACAGGAGGGGAGCTCCCGGGCGGCAGATATCATCTGTTGCCCGGGAGCCTTGCTTTTCCCAAAGGAAAACCCCAACAGCCTCGCTAAAAGCGCGACTGTTGGGGTTTACCATAACAAACATTATTGTTAACTTATCGCCAGGTCTGACTGTAAAAGTACAGGGCCAGCATTCCGGGTCCCACATGGGCGCCGGTGACGGGCTCGTGACAGACGGAGAGTATCTCGCCGGTGCAGCCGGCCTGCCGCAGGGCAGTGGCCAGGTGCAGCGCCTCCGCCGGGGCGGCGGCGTGAGAGATACCCACCGGCGCAGACTTATCCTCCACCATTTCTTCATACAGCTGGATCAGCGTATCCATAGCCTTTTTACGGCCGCGCTCCTTGCTGAGCACCACGATTTTGCCCTCCGGATCTCCCTGTAGGATGGGCTTGATCTGCAGCAGTGTGCCGGCAAAGGCCGCGGCGCCGGACAGCCGGCCGCCCTTGCGAAGGAATTTCAGATCGTCCACCATGAAGTGCTGGCGCATCTTGCCGATAAGCTGGTTGGCGCGGGCCACGATCGTCTCCATATCTGCGCCCTTCTGCGCCATATCGGCGGCTTCCAGCACGATGAGCCCCTCGCCCAAGGAAGCGCCGCGGCTATCCAGCACGCGTATGTCACGGTCGGGGTAGCGCTCGCGCAGCTCCTGCGCCACCACGCTGACACCCCAGCAGGTGCCGCTGACACCGCCGGACAGCCCCACATACAGCACATCATCGCCCCGGTCCAGCACAGGCTCCATGGCCTCGCGGGCGGCCAGCGGTGTGATCATAGAGGTCTTCACCTCCGCACCCTTACGCATAGCCTCGTAAAAGGCGTGGCCGTCAAAGGGCTTGGATATGTCCACCGGCTCACCGTCGATGGTATAGGTCAGGCACAGCTCCGTGATACCGTACTGCGCCCGCAGCTCCGGCGGCAGATTGGCCGCGTTGTCAGTCATTACTTTGATCATAATGCGTCTCCTTTGAGGATAGATACGTATATTACAGCCGTGCGCGCACCCAGTCGGCCAGCGTGTCGAACAGGCAGCGATAGCCGGACATGGTCAGATGGATGCCGTCGGCGGCGATAAGACCGGACAGATCGCGCTGGGGCAGGAACTGCCGCCGCACGTCGATAAGGGGCACGCCCTCGGCAAAGGCCAGAGCCGCCACCGCGTCGGAGTACAGCTCCTGGTGGCGGTAAATGCGTCCCACATCTCCCAGCCAGCGCAGCACGCTGCCGCCGTCCGTCTTTTGGGAGATAAATCGGAAATACCGCTGTCCGTCAATGGGCGGCAGCGTCATCAGCACCGGCTGTACACCGGCGGACTTCAGCGCCGTGACGGCGCAGTGCAGCTTCTCCGTAAACTCCGGCAGGGTCGTGCGGGGCAGGTGGTCCTGCTCCGGCGCGGCGGCGACAGCCTCCCAGTCGAAATCGCTGTCATTGCCGCCGTAAGCCACCAGCGCCCAGCGGGCATCCATGCCCCGCTGCACATCGTGCTCCACCAACGCCAGGCCCTTGGTCACTGTGGCGCCCATCTTGGCGCGGTTCACCACCTCCAGCCGGTCGCTGGGATACTGGGCCATCACCTCCGGCAGATGGAAGTGGTAGCGCATATCCGCGTCGGGCATGGTGGCCTTCAGCAGAGAATCACCGTAGATAAAAGCACGTTCCATAGGACTGCCTCCCCATGTGGTTTTTATCTAATATAGCATATTAGCACACGCGCGTCAACAGATTTTTCTGCTGGATTTCTTGCATGATGTGCCCGTATGTGGTATACTATGCAGTAATTCGGATACAGGGGTGTCGCTATGGAATATGACAAGGAATTGATCGCCCACAAGCTGCAGCGGTGGGACAAGTTCATCACGGATTATCATCTGCCGGACTGGGAGACGATACCGGATTTCGGCCTGTATATGGACCAGGTCATCGTACTGCTGGAGCAGTATCTCAGCTTCATTCCCGCGCCGGTGGGCGGCAAGGAGCGCTTTGTCACGTCCTCCACCATCAACAACTACGTTCGGCTGAAGATCATGCCCGCGCCGGAGAAGCGGAAATACCACCGCATCCACATCGCGTACCTCATCATGATCCTGACCATGAAGCAGAGCCTGAGCATCAGCGATGTGCAGAAGATCCTGCCCGCTGACAGCAACGAGACGGACGTCCGCGCGGTGTATGAGGATTACTCGCTGAAATTCCGCCGGGTGGGGCTGTTTTTCAACCAGCAGGTGCAGTCCGGGTCGGAGGGCATCCGCAGCGCCAACGAACAGAACGGCAATAACGCCGTGGAGCTGCTGGTCATCGAAAGTGCGCTGATCGCCGGGTTCTCCAAGATATTGGCAGAGAAGCTGATACGCCTGTGCGGCGCAGATGCCGAGGATGTGCTGGCCGCGGAGCAGACACCGCCCCAGCCGTGATCAACAGGCCTATTGTATAGCATTTCCGAGGGGAATATGTGAACGAACTATAAAATCCGTGACCGAAAGGCCACGGATTTTCTTATGGCGCGGCGCATATACTCCCGCGAGGTGATCGTATGAAAAAGCTCCTGCCGTATGTGCTGGCATTCCACGCCGCCCTGGCCGCGGCGATCCTGCTCTGGGCGCTGCAGGAAAAGTTCCCCGGCCCGCTGACCAACACGCTCTCCCCCGTATGGAACAGCCCATGGGAGATGGGCAAAGCCGCGTTCTTTCCCCTGCTGGCGGCGGCACCGACGCTGTGGGTGCTGCAAAAGGGCGGCAGCCGGGGCGGACTGTGCCTGATGGCCCTGTCCGGCGCGGCGCTGGCCCTGGCGCTGGCCTGGACGCCGCTGGCGCCGGCGGCGGTGGCCGTGCTGGCTATCACGGCGGCGCTGGTCCTGTACGCCGCCCTGTGGCGGCGCGTCTCCGGTGACGCGCTGCCCTGGTACCTGCTGACTGCCGCCCTGAGTGTGGCCTATATCCTGCTGACCATTTTGCCCCCCGCCGGCGGCATATTTACCCCGTGTACCGTGGCGACCGGCGGCACCATCCCGTTTTGAGGACCCAAAACCCTTCCCCCGGGGGTGGTTTCAAAAGGAGGGGGCCGGAGCCCCCTCCTTTGTCGCTTCAAGGGGATAGGATCCTTAAGGAAAGGGGGAAATTCGAAATCCCCCTTTCCTTAAGTGGCGTTCTTTGGCTACTTTCTTTCGACATGGAAAGAAAGTAGTTTGCGCCCGCAGGCGCAACACCCTCCCTGCCGCAGGCAAAAAAGAAGCCCCCGCTGGGCCGGAAGCATTTATATCCTCGCGTTAGCGGGAGGAATATATTTATCCCCCGCGGCAGCGGGAGGGATATTTATTTCGTCCGCGCCGACAGGCGCGGGCTGATTAAGCGCAAAAAAGAAAGGCCCCGCGGGCCTTTCTCTTTTTTGAGTTTAATTAGAACTCCTTTTTCTTGCCGATGACGACGGCGGAGCCGGCGACGGAGGTCAGAGCCATACCGACGTACATAGCGATGCCAGCGTCAAAGGTCTTGGGGGAGGTGGTGGTGCCAGTGGTGGGAGTGGTGGTGGAACCAGTGTACAGGTAACCCTCGGGAGAACCGGTGTACAGAGCGTTAGCAGCGATGGCCACGGAATCCTTGGCAGCATCAGCAACAGTGTAGTACTTGGTGTAGGTGTACACAGCGCCGCAGGTGGCGCACTTAGCGGTAGCCAGAGTGCCATCGGCTGCGAAGGTGTAGGTAGCGCCGGAAGCCTTGGTGAAATCGTGGGCAACAACAGTGTAATCGGTGTCCTTCTTAGCCAGCTTGACCTTCACGACTTCGTTGTTCACCAGCAGATAGATGGAGCCAGCGGCATCCTCGACATAGTAGTTGGTAGTCTTGGAACCGTCCTTAGCAGTGAAGAAAGTGTTGTCCTTAACGCTATCGGCCTTCTTCATCTCACCGCACTTGGAGCCGAAGGTCTTGTAGACTTCGCCAACATAGTTGTACTTGCCATCGTTGTCGGTAGCAACCAAATACTTATAGACGGCACCATCCTTGTACAGGATGTAGGTTGCATTCTCAGCAGAAGCCTCAACGAACTTGGTATCGGTCAGGGTAACGTTGGCAGCGCCCGTCAGGGTGTACATAGCAACAGAGCCAGAAACGACACCATCAGTAGTGGTGGTAGAAGCATTGGTGACGGCAACAGTCGCAATCTCCTTCTTTTCCTTGGCGGTATCAGAAATCTGAACCAACTCATACTTTTCCGCAGCGAACGCCACGGTGCACAGTGCCAGAGCCATGACCATGGCCAGCACAGTTGCAA
>OMBO01001103.1_pt1 | contig 11706 bp, 11 predicted proteins | sample 1644901 | NCBI WGS metagenome assembly OMBO01 (sample SAMEA103958144, study PRJEB25191) | human gut metagenome | reverse complement strand
CTTTTACAATCTTAGCTGAGAGTGAAGGTCAACCTCAACTGGTTGTCGCTTCAGACAATTTCGTTAACTATCAAGGTTCAGCGGAACTGATTAAACATGATAGTAAAGGTCAAGCTCTAGAAGGAGCAATCTTTAAAGTTATTGATGCGGATGGCAAAACAGTCAAAGAAGGCCTGACTTCCGACAAAGATGGTAAAGTAAGTATTGATGGCCTATCACCGGGAGATTATTCTTTCGTCGAAACACGAGCACCAAGTGGTTATATTTTGAACACTACTCCTGCTAATTTCACCATTTCAAGTGAAGAAGAAGGTGAACAAAAAGTAGTTATTGCTTCAGATAATTTCATTAATTACCAAGGTTCTGCTGAGTTAATCAAGCATGACAGCAAAGGAAACTCTTTATCAGGTGCTGTTTTCAGGGTTATTGATGCTGACGGACAAACAGTCAAAGAAAATTTGGTTTCCGATAAAGAAGGTAAAGTTTTAATCAAAGACCTCGTACCAGGAAAATATTCCTTTGTTGAAACACAAGCACCAACTGGATATATTTTGAATACTTCTCAAGTTGATTTTACGATTTCAGGCAAAGAAGAAGGTCAACCCCATGTAGTTATTGCTTCAGATAATTTCATTAACTATCAAGGTTCTGCTAAATTAATTAAGGTCGATGAAAATGGTAAGACATTGTCGGGTGCGATTTTCAATGTTATTAATTCCGATACTCATGAAGTAGCTATTGAGGGAATAAAATCAGATGCGAATGGAGTAATTAAGGCAGATAATTTAAAACCAGGGAAATACAGTTTTGTTGAGACTAAGGCGCCAACTGGCTATCAGTTGAGTCAGGAAACGAAAACTTTTGAAATTACAGCAAAAGCGGAAAATCAACCTCAAGTAGTTAATAGTGGAAAGTTCATTAACAAAAAACTTCCATTGAACCCTAAAAAATCAGAATTACCTAAGACGGGAGAGCAACACAATACCTTAATCTCTTTAGTTGGTCTAATAATGATGATTTCTGCTTTACTTGTACTTTTTAAAAGACAAAAATCATAAAAATAAATAAAAAAACATGGCACTCGCCATGTTTTTTTATTTTCAGAAAGAGTTGCTGAACGATTATTTAATATGTTTTTATGACTATGGAAAACTAGTTATAAAATTAAACTTTTAATTGTCGAAAACTAAGAAAAAATAGAAAAAAAGAGGTTAATTTGATTTTTTGTAATTTCTTCTTAATATTTTTTGTTTTTTTGAAATTTAAAATGGAAGTTGCAGGCCCAAATAATGATTAATGCAGATTTATCGAATACTCCATATCTTCAATTTATCAATATTCTTAGGCCTATAATGAAACGGTAATATATAAATTACATCGATAGCGTTAACAGTTCGACTGCTCTAGTAAAGAGCGAATAAGCTCACTTTTAATGACATAGTTGCTTTAGTTACCTAATATTAAAAAAAGTAAAATAAAAAATCACTGCTTTAGAGGGCGGTGATGTTTTATTTTAAGCATTCTTTGTATTTTATAATCATGTCGTTCCGAAAAATACTAATTTTTCGGAGACTAGCAATAGAAAAAGCCCGAAATGCTCAATAATAAGTATAAAATATTGCGAAATAAAGTTCAAAAAAGGCTCTATATATAGTTAAATAAATTGGTTAAGGAGAGGCTATAAAATAAGGATAGTAATTTTAAAAAGAGAGAATTAAAGAACAAGAATTAAAGAAAACACTAAAAAATTAAGTAGTCAATGAGAGACATTTTCTTCTATTTGAATAGAATTTGTTACTCTAGCCAATTTTTCATCATACAAAAAAAGAGAAATTCAATTACAGCATATTGATTATGACTTTAGAATAATTTAGCAGTGACTTATCTTTCTTTAATAAGAAGAAGATAGAATCCTAGAATTAATGAATGATTTTTTCAATCTATCACTTCGGAGCAAAATAGAAATTAAATAAATTTGTCAAGAATGGAAATAAAATGATTGAAAAGAAGAATTCAGTTTCAAATATCATAGGTAAAGTCAGTTTAGTATTAGTGCTTGTCTTTAGCTTACTCTATTGTAGTAAAAGTATCTATGCCTCATCTTCTAACTTTAATGTAAGCCCAGAAATACCTGAGAATCAAGTGGATAAAAATTTGGGATATTTTAATTTAGTAATGAGTCCAGAATCTCAGCAAACATTATCTTTTAAGGTAAATAATGCGACTTCTAAGTCCATAACGGTAGAGATGGCATTTGCCCACTCGACCACAAATGGAAATGGACTTGCTATTTATGATTCATCTAAAGCAACAAAGGATAGTTCTCTAAAATATAATATTGAAGACTTTGTTGATATTCCTAAAAAAGAAGTAACGATTGCCGCACACGCTCAGGTAATAATGACTGCAAAGGTTAGCATGCCTAAAGGAATGGATACCGGTATTTTGGCAGGAGGTTTTTCCTTTAAGGAAAAAGAGGGAAATCAAGAATCAAGTTCATCAAAGGGTGTTTCCATCAAGAATGAATATCGATATGTGATTGCTCTTGTGACTCAACAAAATACCCAGAAAGTTTCTCCTCAACTTAGGCTTAATGAAGTCAAAGCTACACAAGTGAATTCGAGAAATGTATTTGCGGCAAACCTACAAAACATTTCCCCAACTTATCTTCAAGATATGAACGCGACAGCGACCGTCAAAGGAGTAACTAATTCAGAATTGAAATATAGCTTTGAAAATTCTGATATGAAAATGGCTCCGAACTCTAATTTTGATTTTGCGATTCCAGTTTCCATCAAAGGTAACATTGGCGATCAATCTTCTAAAGCACTAGAAGCTGGTAAATATCATCTTTCGATGACAGTTTATGGTGTGAAAAGTGCCACGGGAGCTTATGAGACAACTGTTAATGGTAAAAGTGTAAATTACGAATATAAATGGACTTTTGAAAAGGACTTTGAAATTGCAGGAGAAAAGGCCCAAAAACTCAATAATAGTGACCCAACGGTCCATTATAAAGAACCTATTAATTGGCTAATGATTATTGGTATTGCACTTATTCTAATTATTCTGCTATTGATATTCTTAATCTTTAGCTCCCGACGTAAAAAAGAGAATCATCAAAAATAGTGACAGTTAAAGTCAGTAAGAAAGGAAGAGAAAACTTTGAATAAAAGAAAAAAAACTTTGTTTATCTCTATGGGGCTCTTGATAGTGATTGCTTCTTATCCCCTCTCTGTTTCTGCTCAAGAAGAAAAGAATACTACGACGCGGGCAACAGTCGGCTTTACTGGTAGTTTGCCTTCTAAGGAGAAACCAGAAGTTGTCAATCCTCAAAATCCATCTACAGGCTCTGGAAATAAAGAACTTCCAAAAACAGGAGATAAAAAATCAGTTCCTATGGAATGGACTGGGATTGGCTTACTTAACCTTATTATTGGACTTGTTTATTTAAAAAGACGTAAATAAGTTCAATTAAACTTAACTCGATAATTAAAATAATTTAATTATATATATTTAACAACTCAAAGGAGAAACTAACATGAAAAAAGCAATTACTTTTTCAGCGGCAACTCTTGCCCTTCTTGTAGCCGGAGCTTCAGGAGCTTCAGCAGTATCAGCAGCATCAGTTAAAGCAGAACAATGGAATTCAACAGGAACGATCGGATTCACAGCCAATACAACAACACCACCAGATATCACTAACCCAGAAGTTCCTGGAGGAACTGGCCCTGGAGGTACACCAGGAGAACTTGCGATTGACTATGCTTCTGACTTAGCTTTTGGTAAACACGAAATTTCGGCTAAATCAGAAACTTACTTTGCGGATGCTGACACAACTGCCTTTAACGGTACACCTGTTGGAGCATTTGTTGAAATGCACGACCTTCGTGGTTTGGGAAGCGGAGATAAGAATGGGACACAATTAAATGTGACTCAATTGAAGCAATTTAACAATGGCAGTGCCGACCTTAAAGGAGCTACTTTGAGCTTCTCAGCAGGTACAGCTGCTAATGCTGGTGGAGGGGCTTATACTCCAACTGCTGAGGCTGGCTTCACATTGGATCCTGGTACTGCACAAAATGTAATGTCAATAGATGGTACCACAGGTACATATTTGACAAGCTATGGTAAAGCAGCAGACTATAAAGGGAATACTGCTGGAGGACCTATTTCTCTAAGCGTTCCTTCAGGATCAGCCTTAGCAGGGGACTTTTCTACAACTCTCCAATGGGATTTGATAACTGCGCCTTAATCTAGGAATAAAAAAGTTGTCTCTTCCAAAGTGAAGAAACAGCTTTTTTATCATTTTAAATAAGGTGGTTAACGAAAGTGAAAACAACAATGGGAAAAATAAAAAACTTACTTAAAAAATCTACAAATATTGGCGCAAGTGCCCTACTTTTGGTAAGTACCTTGTTGCCAATTTTAGCCCTACATGGAGAGACAACAGTGTCAGCAGCTAATGCGACGACTACTTTAAACCCTGGGGGAACCGTCGATACGGGAAATCATACGTGGACACTTGGCGACTTTCAGACACCTGGTAATTTTACACCTGTGGGAAAAAATACGAGTGGAGCAAGCTGGTCATCTATATCAACCTATGATTTTGGAACTAATCAGAGAGATACAGGTTCATGGCTCCCTTTTAATGGGGCAGTGGATATGACTCAACCGATCTCACTTGGTGGAAGTACTTATGCAAGCGCTGGTTGGTTTGGCACTGGTTCTGGTAGTCAATTGGGGGATGCAAATGGAGTTTTACTTACAAATTTGTCTTCTTCTCAACTTTCTGGTGGTTCAACTGGGGGGAATTTAGGGGTAGGTAATCTCGGTTCGGGAACTTATTTCATTGGAAATAACTACTCATATCGAAAGACTTCCATTCTTTTAGGAAGTGATTATAATACGGCAACCGTTATTGCTCAGGGTGATGGTGCGGGCAAAAAGGTTCTTAATGCTAGTTCTGATTATACTGCAAAGAATAATTCTTCCAATGCCTTTGAAATGTATTGGACTAACCCTGTTTTAAATTCGGACGGAACAGTTACCGGAACGATGAAATACACTTCTCGAAATTCAAACACTGATTATGTTGCTTCTGCAAAACTGACCGTTCAAAAAAGTATGTCAATTGGATTTATGGCTGCAACCGGCGGGAACTACTCACAAATGACTGTTACAATTGGTTTAGTTGGTGCTGGAAAAGGAGTGCAACCAGTTAATGTTAACTATCTTAATAGTGCAACTGGTGGTCAGTTAGCTCCCAAAGGTAGTGCGTGGGAAAATTCTACAATCACTGCCAATGTAGGTGATAAGATTGGGGTGGTGCCTCAAGGTAATACGACAAATACCTCAGATAACTATGATTATTTTGCACCAGTAGCGCCAACAGGCTATACCTTTAAGTCAATTTCTTCGGCAGTTACTGTTCAAAATTTCCCTAGTGGAACGGCAAATCCTAACCAGATTAATTTTTCTTACACTCCTTTAGCGCAAACGGGTGGATTTACTTTTAATTATGATCCAACGGCTCAACGAACCCCTGCTGTTCCATCAAAACTGTCAGTATCAGGGGTTACAGACCAACTCTTTTCAGCTTCTTCCCTCAATGTTCAAAAGAATTTAACGGATAAAGTACCTGCTGGTTACTATATTTCTAAGATTACTTCGGCGAGTGGTAAAGCAACGTCAGGAGCGACAACGGATGCAACGATTACAGCCTTTTTCGCCTTAAATCCAAGTTTTGATACAACGACCGCTAATAATCAATATCAGGTAACCTTGGCTCCTACTAATCAGTTGGGACAAGTAAGTTTTGATTATAATAACAGCGTTCCAACCAATCCTCCAGCATTACCTGATACTATTCAATTATCAGGTTTAACTGGTTCTGATTTGAGTTTTGTTATGCCAACTCTTGAACCAGGTTACGTTGTCAATGAAGTATTAGGGCCTGATAACAAAACTTATTCCTCTGTTACTGAAGCCTTAAAGGCAAATGACCACTTTACTACTGGTTCGAATAATTTTAAAGTGACCATTGCGGCAGAGAAGCAAACGGGAACAATAAGCTATAATTGGGCTTCAAATGTTCCCGGACAAAATGGGGTAGCAGGTGAGCTTCAGGCTACTTTGCCTTCTTCATCTAGTATTTGGGGCTATGGTGGAGAGCAGCTTAGTTTTACACCAAATATTCCTAAGGGGTACGCTATTGATAAAGTAGTCGCACCAGATGGGAAAACCTATGTAGATGGTAGTATTCAAGGAATGACAGCTCTTGAAGCAGCACAAGCAGCAAACCCTAGATTTATTGTTGGAGCAAATAACTTTGCGATAACTTTAAGAGCTCTATCAAAAGATATCACATTACAGGTAAACATTGATCAAAGTTCAGGTAATGGAGCTCCAACGGCACCTCAACCCTATACTATTGCTACAGTATTGACAGGAGCTCCTATTGATGCAACTTCAATTGATAAAGCACAAAACTGGTTAAATGATTGGATTACCAATAATGCTTCAGGTTGGTCTATCAAAGATTTTTTGAGTCCTTATCAAGTAAACTATGGTAGCTTGAAAGATGCCGTAGCGGGAGCGGGTGGAGTTGCATTTTCTGAAGTCAATATTTATCAAGCTAACCTAGTTTATAATGGTAAAATTGGCTTTAGTTCTGTTCCAACAAAAATTGATTTTGGTGAAAATACGATTTCTTCAGTAGAAAAGAGTTATCAAGGTGTGTTGGATAATTCAGTTGTAGTGTCAGATACTAGAGCAAGTAGTTTGGCAACGCCATGGACAGTCAGTGTAGCTCAAACTTCACCAATTCAAGAAGTGATGAGTGATACTGGAGCTCCAGTAATGGGTGGAATTTCATTCATGAATTATCTTTCATATGATGGTCAAGTACTCACTAGTAATCCACAAATAATTCATTCTACGACTTCAGGTAAAACTGGAGATACAGTAGTTATAGACGGAAAATCGCCAAGTCTCTTTACGTTAAGGGTTCCTATCGGTTTCCAAAAAGCGGATGCTAATTTTAAAGGAACGCTATCTTGGACGCTGACAAGTGCTCCATAAGAAAAGGTGATTATCAATAAATGAATCTGAGAAATTTTTGACTAATTTAATTGATAATACAATGAGGTAAATATTCGGGAGATAATTAAGGAAAGAGTACACGACTAATGGTGTATTGATGGATAAGAAAATGGAAAATATATTTTATCAACGTTTGAGAGCATTAACTCATAATTCTGGTAAATCATTTAATCAGATTGAGAGAGACTTAGGCTACACTAGGAATGCTCTTGCGAATTATAAAAATGGAGGGATGCCTTCTGGTGTAAGATTAATGGAGCTGGCAGACTATTTTAAAGTTCTACCAGAGTATTTGATTGGGAAAATTCCTTTTAAAGACGTAGAGAATATTGAGACTACATTTACGTCTCTGAACAATACACAAAAAATGGAAATGTACCTTCTGAGCCAGAAATGGGTATTATCCCGAGTAAAAGATGATTCATATTGAGTTGTTTAATAAGTTAAATAAAAAAACACTGCCAGACTTTTTATTTGTTTGGTAGTGTTTTTTATATTACTTTAGTGAATTATGGTAGGGTTTACAATTAGAACTCTATCTTAAAGACTTTCTGTATCCAGCGGCGATGGCTTTTACAAAAATAACTCAGCCATAAAAGGTTGAGTTATTTTGAATAATGCCGAGTGCAGGATTGTTTAGATAGTTTTCAAAGTTAAATACAGGCTCTATAAAGCTCTCAAAGTGTTCACTATAGAAAAGCTCTTAAAGTGAAAAATAAAATGGGGCAAATTGGGGGCATTTCAAGTTAAGAGTATTCAAATATGTAACTAAAAAAACATTATTTTTTTGAATTAGTGTTTTTCTATTTGCATATTTTTTCGAGATTTTCTGTTTTGATTATTATATAATTATATTTACATTTATATTTATAGTTATTGAGTTAAGTTAATGGGAGATACAATGAAATTATATATAGTTGGTAATGGCTTTGATTTATCACACAATCTGAAAACATCATATACAGAGTTTAGATTATATTTATTGGAACATAGGGATGAAGTATATACAGATGAAGATTTAATAATATCAAAAGGAGATATTTTACGAAATTTTGAAAGATATTGTCAACCAAATGATTTATGGAGCGATTTTGAAGAACAGACTGAGAAAATAATATCAGAAATATCAGAGGGGAAAATTATAATCTTTGAAGAAGAATGGAGCTGCAAATTAGATATTGGAGGTGAGAGGCATAAATTTATTGATTGTTTTAAAAAGTTTAAAAAAAAACAAGATAGTACATTCGATACTGAAATATATCATAATGAAATTCAAGAGTATGCCTTAAAGTATTTTAACAATAAGGTAAGGGAACTATATATATGGGTTCCATATTTATATATTAGTTTTCAAGAATGGATACAAACGATTATTTTAAAAAATACGAAAAATATCTATGAAATAGATGAAGATTCGTCTGTAATTTCCTTTAACTATACAAATACTATGGAAGATGTTTATCAACAAAAAGATGTACTACATTTACATGGTTCTGTAAAAAATCTAGAAGATGTAGTATTAGGATTTCATTCGCCAGAAATAGACGACAAATTACCAGGTTTAGAAACAAGTTTTACGAAGGAATTTAAGGAAACACAAAGAATGTTTGCAGAACAGGGTTCTAGAAAGCTTAATTCTAATAAGTTTTATGATGAAAATATAGGAAGATTTTATAAACCAGTAAATCTTTTAAAAGACTCAATTGAGTCTTTTGTTAAAAATAAAAATATTCATGAAGTAATAATCTTAGGTCATTCATATAATAAGATAGACTGGGTTTATTTTAAAGAACTAGTCAGATGCGCCCCTGAAGCAAAATATTTATTTAGCTATTATTCCCAAAATGATAAAGAAAACATAAATAAAATTATATTGGAGAATAAATTTGATATTGATTGCGAAAAAATACATGTAGATAACTTTAAAATTAAAAAAGATTAGCAAAAATTTAGGAGTTTTATATGATTATATTTATAATAGTTTTACTAGTAATTGTAGTAGTTTTTATTTTAATGGTAATGGGTGGTCTTGAAAGTTACGACCCAAAATCAGATAATAAAGGATTCGTGAGCAACAATAATTCATATTCAACAACTAAAGATGAACTTCAAAAAAACAAAAAAATTGAATTTGAACAAAAATATCCAAAAATAAAGTGGCGAGTAATTAGATATGAAACAAATTATTTTGATTATGAAGAAAGAGATTTTGATAATGAGTATGAAGCGAGGGATTTAGAAAGATACTTAATATCTGGTATGAGAGATACAAAAGATTATTTTAAACCTGCTAGAGTAGAAGTGAAAATAGTTCAAAGAATCGGAAATGAAAATAGTTCATATATTTATTATAAATAAAGAACTTGTAGGAAATCTTACAAGTTTTTTTAATAGGCTAGATTTTGTTGGTCTGAAAGTTGCTGAAATTCTTTAACTGCTTCATCATATAAATCATAAGATAAATTATATAATTCAAGAAAATCATATACTTTGATTGAATTTAATACATCAAAGCCAGAAATATAATGAATAGCACATTCTCTTAGATTTCCTTCAAAACATGGAGTAATCTCTTCAATATTTTCATCATTCATTTCTATTTCTCTTAGAATAGTGATAGATTCTTCAAAAGGGCAACCAGCTATTTCAATAAAATTTGAAAAATAAGATGCATTACCACCTTGTTCTTTGTATATTTCCCACAAAAGAATAATTGCTTCTTTATTTGCTCTCTTTTCTTCACAACTTAAAATATCATTATCGCAATGGCGTAGTTTATCACCATACTTGGCATGTATCAATTCATGAGCAAGAATAAAAGGGGTCACGCTTGAAGGGTCATAAACTCCAATAAATTTTTCACAGTTTATAATAGCAAACTGTTCTAATTTTGTCGGTGCCATGACAATTCCTAATCTTTCAATATTAAGTAAGATTAGTTCGATAAGTTCATCTTTATTCATAAATTAGTCTTTCAAGCGATCTCCAAAAATTTCCTTGATTTTATTTTTATCATGTTCAGAAATTGGTTTACCGCCAAAAGAAAGCCATTCGTCCCAGTTGATACCGTCATCAGAAGTTAATTCTTCAAGGTCAACTGGTTCTTTTTTGGGTTCTTTTAAATCTGTATTGCCCAAAAGATAATCAGAGCTTACGCCAAAATATTCGGCTAATTTAGATAATTTATCACTACTTGGTTTAACTTTTTTATAGTGATACATAGAATTTTTTGAATATCCTAGTTCAGATTCAATTTCATTGAAAGATTTTTTCTTTTCTTTAGCAAGCAATTTCAAGCGTTCGTAGAACATATTTGTATCATCTCCAAAAAAAATCGAAAAAAATGCATTTAATAGTTGACATTTTTAACGTAATAGGTTAAAATCATTTATGTAGTTAACGTAGAACGTTAAAAACTACAAGAAAAATAAGCGGAAGCGCGCTTTGGCAACTCCCACAGAAATGTTATATAAATAACGTAGCAATTATTATTATAGCATTTCAGAAGGAGATTTTCAATGCAAGCAGAAAGCTTAAAACTAACTTCGAAATAACAGCGTGCCTGACCTTGGGGAGATACATACCGCAGAGCAGGAGGATTTTCAGTAGGGGCGCTATATAAATCAAAGACCAAAGCGAGAGGAAGAGGGTTCTGGTCTAAAGGGTTACTGCCTGCGTAAAGACAATAACAAATTATTGAAAATATAAATTATAAAAAATCGTCCGAAATGACAAAAACTAGTCGTTTAAACTGTTAGAAATGGCAGTTTTTTATTTTAGAAAAATAATGGTTTTAGTAAAAATCTATCTTATGAAATAAGTATCTATCAGATGTGTTGAGACTATCTGCCAGACTTAATTTGAGGATAGATTTTTTTATGGGAATATAGCTTAATAGGCTAGAGTAATCACTTTTATAAGTGTTGATATTGGTTCGATTCCAGTTGTTCCCTTATAAAAAGAATGGAGTTTTTTTATGGAAAGTTTTTCAGAACGTTTGATTCATTTAAGACACAGTCACAATTTAACACAAAAAGAAGTAAGTGATGCTAGGGCTCGTGCGCTCAAATTATAATCGCTACGAAAGAGGAGCAAGGACACCTAGTAATAAAACTATAGTAATGTTTGCTAATTTCTTTAAAGTTTCTCCTATGTATATGTTAGGTATTAGTCATCTTATGAATGGAGAGGAATTTTTATTAGATACTTTAGAAAATATAGAGTTGCATGATGACCCTAAAGGGTTTAATGCAAAATATTCTTTAGAAGAATATAGAAAAAAATTCACAGCGTAATAGATATGTTACTAAAAAAAGTGAATCAAGAGACAATGTTAATTAACTTTAACAAGCCAAAAAGTTTGTGATATAATGAACTTAAATTAGAGTAAAGATAGGAATGTATTTATGAATAAGAATTTGAACCCTTTAAATTGGACTAAAAAAGAGCAAATTATTGGTGGAGCAGTTGCGATTGTTTTAATCGGTGGTGTTACTACTGGAATAGTTAATCATGCAAATCATCAAGCAAAAGAAAGAAAAATCGAAGCTTTAAAAAATAAAAAAATTAAACTTTGTAAGGCTAGAGCCGAAAAAGCAA
>OMBO01001101.1_pt1 | contig 11725 bp, 10 predicted proteins | sample 1644901 | NCBI WGS metagenome assembly OMBO01 (sample SAMEA103958144, study PRJEB25191) | human gut metagenome | reverse complement strand
AAACTGTCTGCGGCGCTTTTTGTTGCCTCGTCGTGGCCTCGCGGCGCATCTTTTATCTTGATAACACTTGGGTGCGCACTGCTTTGCCATTGCGTGCTGAGTAGGAGATAACTGAATAGTGATAAATATGGATCAGGTGCACTGGAAATTCAGCGCACCTGATGAAGGCTTACATGCATTATGACATGCTGATTATTGAAATGCTTTGCCCCATGCCATGTCCATTTCGACGAAGCCATCCCCATTTCGCTGATAGCTGCACTTGGCTGTATCATTTAAATACGGTACAGTCCAGAAAATTGCGATTTCATTGACGGAACTGTTCTGCTCGCCTAGTGTGGCTGCGAGATCAGACGAATACATCTCGAGCATTTTCTTGGATGTTTTTCCTGTGTTCTTTTGGTCCCAAGTCAGATAGACGAGTGCGATGTAATCACCATCCGCTTCTGTTCCCAAATCATCGTTAATTGTGATTCTATCTATCTGTGTCATGGTATATTGCTCGGTGATTCGGTCAGTCAGAATTTTTTCAATTTTCTGTGTCTCAGTTAGTACAACTGGCGTCTCCGCTGCTGACGCGGCTCCCGTGGTCGTTACCTCTGTATCTGGTGCCGATTCGGTGGCGATGTCTGATGGCTCCTGGTTGCCGCAGCCGCCGATAAGCGTAAGTGTCGCTAGCAATACTGCTACGAATGCCATTTGCTTTGTGTGGTGCTTTTTCATGCTTCCATCTCCTTGTGCAATTGTTTGCTTTATCCATTATAAAGCGCGCGAAAGCAATTATCAAGGACAAAGTGCTTCTATCTTGCTCTCAGCACTTTGCGACTGCTGCGCCGCTGAATTTGCTTTTGTCCGTGCACCGTGTCCATGTTTCCGCAGGTGCTACGATTACTCGCCATTGCCTGCCAAGCATGTATATTTTTGGGCGAATACATCTCTGCGACGTTCACATCGCCGTCAAATGGTGGTTATTTAGTCATTACTTTGTATATTTTTTAGATTGACCGGAGCTTTGAAAAGTTGTAGTATGGACACATCTAGATGATAGATGTCATTTTAGAATCCACGTTTAAGGAGGAACACACATGACAAACAAACCCATTGCGATCATTGGCGCCGGTAACGGCGGACAGACCACGGCTGCCTGGCTTGCCAATCAAGGTTACAAGACCAGAATCTTTGATGTGATGGAGGATACCGTTGCAAAACTCAATGAGCTGGGCGGCGTGAATATTTATGGCAACACTGATTACCCCGGCTTCGGCAAGATAGAGTTTGCGACTACCGATATGGAGAAGGCAATTGAGGGCTGTGAGCTTATCCTTCTGATTCTCCCGGAGAACTATCACGATTCCATCGCTGTAAAGATGGCTCCTTATCTCAAGGACGGTCAGATTGTCGTGCTCAATCCGGCTTCCGGCCTGGGCGCGATCTCCTTCAAAAAGACGCTCACCGATGCCGGCTGCACTGCTGACGTGACGCTGGCCGTGACCTGCACACTGCTGTTTGCCGCGCGCATTAAAGAGACGGGCGATGTTCTTGTCACCGGCCAGAAGACGGAGCTGAGTATTGTTGCGTTCCCCGGCAACCGCAAGCAGATCGTTGAGGACGCAATGTATCCCGTGTTCAGCCAGCATATTTTTGCCAACAACATCATTGACACGGCCATGGAAAACCTCAACCTGGCGTTCCATCCGGGCCCGACGCTGCTGTACACGTCTCTCATTGAGCGCGGCATCACTTTCGATTACTACAACTCGATGACGCCGAGCCAGATCAAGCTCATCAAGGCCATCGATAAGGAGCGCATGGAGCTGTGCAGCATTTACCATGTCGACACGCCGAACGTCGAGGACAGCTTCGCGCGCATGTACAGCTATGAGGGCGATCTCTACGATATGCTGCGCAACGCCGAATGCTATAAGGGCATCAAGGGACCGAAATCGCTCAAGGTGCGTTATCTGCTCGAGGACATTCCGTACAACCTGCGTTCGCTGCAGGCACTGGGTCAGATCGCCAAGATCAAGACGCCGGTCATCGACGCAGTTTGCACGCTTGGTGAGACGCTTGTCGGCGGCGACATGGACGAGGGCTATACGCTCAAGACGCTGGGCCTGAGCGAAGATATGACGGTCGACGAGTTCCTGAAGCTCGTCAATGGCTGATACGGAATTCATCTTTCATCAGGAGGTATAAGAGCATGACAAACAAACCTATTGCCATTATCGGCGCCGGCAACGGCGGCCAGACGACGGCTGCATGGCTGTCCAATCAGGGCTATCAGACCCGAATTTTCGACGTGATGGAAGACACGGTCGCAAAGCTCAATGAGCTCGGCGGTGTCAACATCTACGGCAACACCGACTTTCCCGGTTTCGGCAAGATCCAGTTTGCGACGACGGATATTGCCAAGGCCATTGACGGCTGCGAAGTGATCTTTATCATTCTGCCGGAGATTTACCACGTCTCCATCGCGCAGAAGCTTGCGCCGCACCTTGTTGACGGCCAGATCGTCGTCATCGACCCGGTCTCCGGCCTGGGCATCCTTGCGTTTAAGAAGGCGCTGGCTGAGGCCGGCTGCAAGGCGGATATTTCCCTCGCTGCGACCAGCACGCTGCTGTTTGCTGCGCGTATTCAGACCACCGGCGACGTCTTTGTCACCGGCCAGAAGACGGAGCTGAGCATCGTTGCCATCCCCAACAGCAAGCGCGAGATCATCAAGGAGGCCATCTATCCGGTCTTCAGCCAGCACCACTTCATTGATAACAGCATCCAGCTTGCGCTCGACAACCTCAACCTGATCTTCCATCCGGGCCCGACGCTGCTGTACACCGCCCAGATCGAAAAGGGTGAGAAGTTCAACTACTACAATGACATGGTCCCCAGCCAGATCACGCTCATGAAGGCGCTCGATCAGGAGAGAATGGCGATCTGCGCGGCGTATGGCGTCAAGCTTCCGGACGCAGAGGCGGCTTTCGCGCTGGAGTACAGCTATGAGGGCGACCTCTACACGATGCTCAAGAACGCCGAGTGCTACAAGGGCATCATGGGCCCCAACAGCCTGCAGGTACGCTACCTGCTCGAGGACGTGCCGTTCAGCCTGCGCTCTGTGCAGATCCTCGGCAAGATCGCCAAGGTTCCGACCCCGGTGATCGATTCTGTCTGCACGATCGGCGAGGCGCTCGTCGGTGATGTGATGGCGGAAGGCTATACTATGGAGGCGCTCGGCTTGAGCGAGGATATTGGCTTCGACGAATTCGTTGCGCTCTGCAACGGCTGAGTTGAAAGCGTGAAAAAAGCACGGCCGGAGTCAGACACCGACCGTGCTTTTTGTTATCGTTTTCGTGGGCTTCAGCCGGCGGAAGAGTCGTTCGTTTTCAGCCAGCGCTTTTTGTAGAAGAACAGCAGCAGAGACGCCAGAACGACCAGGCCGCCGCCGATAAAGGTGCGCACGGTCGGGATCTGGTGCAGAATGAAAAAGCCCAGCAGCGCGCTGAAGAGAATGCCCATGAGGTTATAAATGCTCAGCTCACCGGCGGGGGCATAGTGGTAAGACAGCGTCATCAGGATCTGGCCGAGCGCCGCCGTGACGCCGATCATGATGAGGTAGAACAGATCCGGACCGCTCGGCACGACGAAGGTCGGGATCATGCAGATGCCGGACACGATCGTGCTGAACGTACAGAAGAACATGACCACGCTGTAAGCGTTGACACGCCCCGAAAAGTAGGACAGCAGCGGATAGCACACGGCGTCGCACAGCGAGGTGCAGAATGCAGCCAGCAGCGGCAGAAACGCGGAATCAAACCGCGGGTTTGCCGCGATGTACGCACCGGTGAAGGCGATCAGCATGGCCGGGATGTGCATCTTCGTCAGCCGCTCATGCAGAAACACGACCGAAACGATCGAGATCGTGAACATGGAGATGCGGTTCATGATGCTGACATCCGCCTGAAGCGCGTTTCTGGACGCGTAGAACAGCAGCATGACGGCAAGCAGTCCGAAGAGCGAACGCGCGAACATCTGCGGCCAGTATTTGCGCTCACCGAAGAGCGGCTGGTGGTTCTTGATGAGGATGAAGCTTGCCACGAAGATGCCGATCAGGTTGCGGAAAAACGTCTGCTCCCACAAGGGTATCTCCGGCGAGTTCAGAGCCGCAAAAATCATCATAAAAGAAAAAGACAGCGTAGACAGCAGGGCGAGGATCACGCCCTTGGTCCGCTGCGTTTCACTGATTTTCAGTTGTGCCATGTTCTGGGGCCTCCTTATAAAACGAGCTGAAATTCAGTATAGCGCTGTTTTGCGACACAGTCAATTGTGCAATTTCATAAATATTTTGTTGTTTAAGATGTAAAAAACAGGCACGAAAAAATGTACATATTCTACAAAAATATATGCAATTCCTGAAGGGATTTCGTCTGTAGGATTTGGGCCCTTTTTATTGACACATATAGACGCCTGTGCTAAATTTTTTTTATTGTTTGGCACGCTAAAGCGCTGCATTATTTTGGATGCGCGCCGCATGTGCCGAACATACCCTACAGGGCAAAGATAGAGAGTCAGAATTCGCAAGTTAGAAAGGAGAACCTACGTGAACTCAACCACGATCCTCATCCTGGTGGCAACGGTCGCAGTCATCGCACTTACGTTGATCCCGACCTACATCATCTCCGGACGCAAAAAGACCACTCAGGCCGACTGGGAGGTCGCAGACCGCAGCCTTCCGCTTTATGTCGTCATCGGCACGCAGTTTGCCAGCGCAATGGGCGGCGGCATTCTGGTGGCGCATGTCGGCAATGCGTATGCCCGCGGCATCGGCCACTTCATCTATGGCGTGCTGGCGTCACTGCCGTTCATCATCATTATGGTGCTCGCCAAGTGGCTGCGCCGCAACAACTTCACCACCATTCCCGATGTGCTCGCGCACTTCACGAACGGAAATAAGCTCATCCGTATCGTCGCCGGTGTTATGACGGTCTTTGTGCCGTTTGGCTGGGTGACCTCCCAGATCACGGCCTTCGGCAATATCTACTCCAACCTGACCGGCATTGACTACACGCTGCTGTGCGTGCTGTTTGCCGTGTTTGCGCTGGCGTTTGTCATGCCGTCCGGTCTGAAGACCGTCGCATGGACGGACTTCATCTTCTCCTGCTTCATGATCGTCATGTGCATCGTCTGCGTTGTGTTCGTCACGGTCATGGGCGGCGGCGTCTCCAATATCGTCAGCAACCTCAACACGATCGACCCGTCCATGCTCAGCTTCTCGAGCTCCATCACCGATAATATCGGTGTGGCGACCTGTATGCTCTGGATTTTTGCTGTTCTGCCCGGCGGCATGACCAACCAGATCTACTTCCAGCGCGTCTGCGCCATCAAGGAAGAGAAGCAGGTCAACAAGTCCCTCATTCTCTCCGGAGCCCTGTCCCTGCTGAGCTTTGTCTGGGCTATCTACATGGGCCTCTCGCTCCGCTCTCTCAACATTGAAGAGATCGCCAAAGGCCCCACGGCGTGGTTCATGGGCAAGCTGCCCATCGGCGTCATGGCGCTGTTTGCAGCGCTCGTCTTTGCAACGCTGATGTCCACGACTTCCTCCGGCGTGCAGACTTCCGTCACCAATATCACCCGCGATATCATCTCCACCATCAACCCGAACATCCCCGACCGCAAGATGGTCACGATCTCGCGTGTGCTGTCGGCCGTGCTCATGGCCATCGCGCTGCTGATGTGCCTCGTCTGGACGGACACGCTCAACTGGCTGACCAATACCTACGCCTATTCTGCGGCGGCGTTGGCCTGCCCGGTGTTCCTCAGCTACGGCCTGCGCAATAAGCACTTCATCACGACGCCCGGTATCGTTGCCGGCATGGTGTTCGGTCTGGTCGGCTGCGCGGTCGCGCAGATTATGAAGACCTCCCTGAACTTCGCGTTTATCGGCATTCTCGTTTCCGCCGTTGCTATGGTGATCGTGAGCGCCGCCACGAAGAAGAAGGGCACGATCGTCGCGGACGCCGAGTAATGCGCCCCCGGCGGATCTGCTGATCCGAAACAAAACAGAGCCCCCGCTTCCTGATGTGTGTCAGTCGGCGGGGGCTTTGTGTGCGTTCCGGCGGCCGATTGCCGAAGAATACGCATTGCGGCGGGGAGGAAAAACGTATTTTTTTCGCCATGTATCGCGGTGTTTACAGTTCTTTGATATATTTCTCATACGCGTGTGATAAAATACAACAATGAAATTCAGCAGCCTGGAAAGGTGATCGGTCATGAGACAACGGTTTGCAAAATGGATGATGGGCAGAAACGGTATGGATGCGCTCAACCGTCTCCTGTCCGTGCTGACGCTGATTTTGCTGTGCGTCAGTATGTTCGTGCATGGATACGCATCGCGCATTCTGTGGTCGCTGGCCGTGCTCGGCCTGATCGTGACCTATTTCCGGATGTTTTCGCGCAATGTCTACCGCCGCCAGCAGGAAAACGGTGCGTATCTGCGCCAGCGCTACAAGGTGACGAGCGCGTGGCGCGGCGCGGTCGACCGCTGGCATCAGCGGCGCGACTACCGCTTTTTTAAATGCCCCTCGTGCCGGACGCGTCTGCGTGTGCCGCGCGGCAAGGGCAAGATTAACATCGTCTGCCGCAAGTGCGGCACATCCTTCCAGCGCAAGACCTGAGGCGACGGCCGATGTTTGGATATGTGATCGCAAATCTGTGCCGGGTGCTCAAGCAGCGCCACGGCTTTTCCGGCCGCCTGACGCTGACATATGATATGACGTTTCTGGTGCTGCTGCTCTCGGCGCTGTATGAGGCGGATGAGGAGCGCGGCATGGAGCTGTGTCCCGCGCACCCGCTGCGCAGGCATTTTTACTGGCAGACGCGCTACACGGACTACGCCGCCGACATGAACGTCGTGCTGGCGTATTACAATTGCCGCGACGATTGGCAGGATGACGGCAGCGCGCTGAAGTATTGGGAGTCCGAGGCGCTCAGCCGCCAATGTGCCGCAGCGCGTGCGCGCTGGCCGCGGCAGTGCGCCGTGATCGAGCAGTGTATGGCGCAGCTGGGCGAGATCGAACAGGCCGACACCGGTGATATGGACGCTGCGGCGAACTGCTTCGGGCGGCTGATGGGTGAGCTGTTTGTGACAGGGGAGCTCTGGGATGCCCGCCTGCGGCCGTTCGGCGAGGCGCTGGGACGGTTTATTTACTTGCTTGACGCGGTGATCGACCTGCCGGAGGACCGCCGCCATGGGCGCTACAATCCGCTGCGCGCTCTGCCGCAGGACGCGGATCTGCATGCGCTGCTGCGGATGCTGCTCGGCGAATGCGCGACGGCGTTTGAGGCACTGCCGGTCTTGCAGGATATCGAGCTGCTGCGCAACATTCTATACTCCGGCGTATGGCTGCGGTATGACGCGGCCATGAAAAAACTTAAGATCGGGAGGAGCGCCGAATGAGAGACCCATACGAAGTCCTCGGTGTTTCCAGAAATGCGAGCGAAGAGGAGATCAAGGCGGCTTACCGCCGTCTGGCCAAAAAATATCATCCGGACCTGAACCCGGACGATCCGCGCGCGACGGAAAAAATGAACGAAGTCAATGCGGCCTATGACGCGATCAAAAACGGGACCGCCAATGCCTACGGCGCGTCCGGCGGCTACGGTCAGGCGGGCGGCTACGGCGCTTATGGCGGCTGGGGCGCGCAGCGCGACCCCGGTATCCGGCCGGAATATCAGGCGGCGGCGAACTATATCCACGTCGGCCACTTTGCCGAGGCGCTGCAGGCGCTCTCCGGTGTGCCGCTGGCCGAGCGCGACGCCAACTGGTACGCGATCAGTGCCATGGCGAACTCCGGCGCGGGCAACCGCGTGCAGGCGCTTGCAGACGCGCGCCGTGCGGCTGCGATGGATCCGGCCAACCCGGATATCCAGCGGCTGCTGCACCAGATCGAGAGCGGCGGCACGGCCTATGCGACCTATAGCGCAGGGTATCCGAACAGCGGCTTCGGCACCGGCAGCTGGTGCGCGGATATGTGCCTGCTGAACCTGTGCTGCAACCCCTGTTTTTCCCCCTGCTGCTGATCCATATGACGACCCCGGCGGAACGCGCTGTGCTCCGCCGGGGCTTTTTGCGCTCAGACACCGGGAAAGGTTTGCAGATACCGCTCCGTGAAGGCGCTCAGCGCGTCAAAGTCCATGCACGGGCGATAGACGGCCTCCAGCTCATTGTGCAGCAGAGCCGCCATGCGCAGCTGCTCGACGGCGCGCTCGAGGGCGAGCTGCTGCTGGCGGGCATCACTGCGCATGGCGCGGCGCAGCGTGCGCTGCCGCTCCGGATCGGGCAGAACATCGAGCCGGATATGGCGCTGCGACAGACCGTCCGGCACATCCTCGGCCGTCCCGGCGAGAAAGCCGACGCCGCGCGACGGGACGAGCACGGCCTGCGTGCGCGAGGGGATGAGCGCATCCGGACAGGAGATGATGTTCAGACCGCACCGGACGGCGTGCGTGCGCACGGTGTGCAGAAATTCTTCTGCCAGACCGCATCCGTCGTCGAGCAGGTACACGCGCGCGCAGTGTGCGGCGACGGTGTCCGGGAAGAAAATTTTCCCCTCAGACGTGACGGCGCTCAGAAACAGGCGGTCGCACCGGCCGGGCTTCGCATCCTTGGGCGACGTGCCGAATTCGCGCGTGCAGACGCTTTTGGCGCGCCGGCGCGCGGCCTCGCGATCCTCGGGGAAGACCAGCCCCGGCGTCGCGCGCGGATCGAGCGCAGCGGCCGCCGTCAGGTACTGCTGTGCGCGCAGGCGGAACATGGCGCAGTCGGCGTTCAGGGCGCGGATGCGCGCCGGATCGAGCGCCTCCGTGCGGCAAAACGCGCCGAGGTCGAGATATTCGCCGCTCGCGCCGAAGAGCGCGGGCTCGACGGTGTGCGGTGCCGTGCCGTCAAAGAAGCCAGCGTGCTTTTGCGGGAAATACACGCCGTCGAGCGAGGCCGGGTCGCCCGCGCAGTGCAGCCAGACGACCGAGAGCCCGGCGGCGCGCCCCGCGTCGCCGACGCGGCGCAGGAAGGTGGACTTGCCGCAGCCCGGCCCGCCCTTGAGAATGCAGAAATAGCGCTCCGGCGGCCGAAGGAACTGCCGGTGCAGCGCGTAGTAGCCCGCGCCGGTCATGGCGCTGAGAAAGTAGCGTGTTTCCAGTGCGTTGTTCATGGCGAAACCTCACATTTTCATGGTTGCTACAGCGTATGCAGCCGGCGCAGCCGTTGACAATTTCGCCCCGGGATGCTATCCTTTTTTCATCCTGACGAGGGAGAGTTTCTATGATCAAGACGATATTATTTGATTTTGACGGCACGCTCTTTGACACCGGTGAGGGCATCCTGCGCAGCGTGCAGTATGCGCTCGAGGGCTTCGGCATCCACGAGACGGACACGGCGCGTCTGCGCAAGTTTGTCGGTCCGCCGCTGCTCGATTCGTTCTCGGAGCTGTATGCCATGACGCCCGAACAGGCGCAGGCGGCGGTCGCGCGCTACCGGGAGCGGTATCTGCCTGTCGGCATCTATGAGTGCACGCTCTATCCCGGTATTCCGGAATTGCTCGAGCAGCTGCGCGCGCACGGCTTTCGCGTCGCGGTCGCGACCGGGAAGCCCACGCCGATGGCGCGCTCGATCCTGCAGCGGTTCGATCTCGAGCGGCTCTTTGACTGCGTGATCGGCTGCGAATACGACGGCACGCGCAGCACAAAGGCCGAGGTCGTTGCGGCCGCGCTTGCCGAGACGCAGACTGCGCCCGAGGCGGCGCTCATGGTCGGCGACCGGAAGTATGACGTCACCGGTGCTGCTGCCTGCGGTGTGCCGTGCCTCGGCGTGTATTACGGTTATGCAGAGCCGGGCGAGCTGGAGGCCGCCGGAGCGGCGGCAGTGGTGCAGACCGTTGCGGAGCTGGGCGAGCGGCTGCTGCACTGGAACGAGGCATGATGCGAAAACTCCCTGCGGAATCTGAGTTCCGCAGGGAGTTTTCTGCTTTTTGTCAGGACACGGCTTTCCCGAGCACGCGCAGGGGAAAGGCGTCCGAGATCTCCAGATCGTGATAGGCCGGGTTGAGCGAGTGCAGCCAAACGCGCCCTCCGTCGCGCCGGAGCTGTTTGAGATAGGCGCTGCCGTCGTAGAGAAACACGCCGATCTCGCCGGGTGTGAGCGTCGGCTGCTGGTGCACCCAGACGGTCTGCCCGTCGTGAAAGCGCGGCTCCATGCTGTCGCCTGCAACGCGCACGCCGAAGTTCGCCTCCTCCGGCACTTCCGGACCGACCGGCTGCATCTCATAGCTCTCGCCGTCGAGAAACTGCCCCGTCCCGGCCGAGACGGCCAGCGAGTACAGCGGCAGGCTGCGCAGCGCGGGCACTTCGGGCGCGGCGGCAAAGCGCTTGCTCTCGCGCAGCAGCGCGATGTATTCCAGCGCGCGGCGGCGCCCCTCTGCATTCAGCCCCGCAAGCAGACCGCCGGCATCCCCGCCGGAGAACGTGCCCGCGATATCGTCCACGTCCAGCACGCGGCAGAGCGTCAGAAACTGCTGCGCGTTTGGAAGCGTGGCGTCATTTTCCCACTTTGAAACTGCCTGATTCGACACCGGCATCGCCTCGGCCAGCGCCTGCTGGCGCATACCGTGCGCGCGGCGCAGGGAAGCGATCGTTTCGCCAAAGGTTTTGTACATATGCAGCACCTCAAGCACAATATATCGCATCCGACGAAAAAACACAAGAAAAATATCCGAAAAAGATAAGAAAGCGCTTTAAATATCCCATAAAGAGATTTATAATAAAGGCAATCTCTTTGCAGGAGAACGCGAACATGGAACGCATGATCTTACATTCGGATATCAACGCCTGCTATGCGAGCATCGAGCTGCTGCGCCATCCGGAGCTGCGCGGTCGGCCGGTTGCGGTCGGCGGGGAGCAGGAGCTGCGCCACGGCATCATTTTAGCCAAGGATCAGATGGCGCGCGCCGCCGGTGTGCGCACGGGCATGACGCTCTGGACGGCGCGGCAGCAGTGCCCGGAGCTGACGATCCTGCCGCCGGATTTTGACCTGTACTACGATTATTCGCGCCGTGTGCGGCAGGTGTATGCCGACTTCACCGACCGATGCGAGCCGTTCGGCATGGATGAGTGCTGGCTGGACATGACCGGCTGCGTCGGCCATGAGGACGCGCTGCAGACGGCGCAGGCGGTGCGGCAGCGTGTCCTCGATGCCACGGGGCTGACGGTGAGCGTCGGCGTGTCGTGGTGCAAGGTGATCGCAAAGCTCGGTTCTGACTACCGCAAGCCGAACGCCGTGACGGTCATTGACCGCGCGCGCTTTGCCGACATGGTCTGGCCGCTGCCGGTGGGCAGTTTGCTCTTTGCCGGGCGCAGCTCGGTGCGGCAGCTCGAGCGGCTGGGCATCCGCACGGTCGGCGCGCTCGCGGCGGCGGATGCGGATATGCTCCGGCAGCGCTTCGGCAAGAGCGGGGTGCAGCTGCACGCCTATGCCAACGGCTATGACCCCGCGCCGGTGCACCGGGTGGAGGATCTGCCGCCGCCGAAGTCCATCGGCAACAGCGCCACCGCGCCGCGTGACCTGATCTGCGAGGCGGATGCGCGTGCGGCGCTGCTGTCGCTTTCCGAGAGCGTGGGTGCGCGTCTGCGGCTGGAGGGGTATCAGTGCCGCACGGTGGAGCTGAGCGTGCGCACGGCGGAC
>OMBO01001082.1_pt1 | contig 11904 bp, 14 predicted proteins | sample 1644901 | NCBI WGS metagenome assembly OMBO01 (sample SAMEA103958144, study PRJEB25191) | human gut metagenome | reverse complement strand
CTTCGAGGGCGGCTGCTACGCCAAGTGCATCAACCTCTCTCCCGAGGGCGAGCCGGAGATCTACAACGCCATCCGCTTCGGCGCGCTGGTGGAGAACGTGGTCATGGACCCCGACACCCGGGAGTTCGACTTCGACGACGACTCCCTGGCGGTGAACAGCCGGGTGGGCTATCCCGTGGAGTACATCCCCAATGCAGAGCTCTCCGGCATGAGCCCCAGCGTGCCCAAGACGGTGATCTTCCTGACGGCGGACGCCTACGGCGTGCTGCCTCCCATCAGCAAGCTGGATAAGAACCAGGCCATGTACTATTTCGTATCCGGCTTCACCAGCAAGGTGGCCGGCACTGAGATCGGCGTCACCGAGCCGGTGCCCACTTTCTCCACCTGCTTCGGCGAGCCCTTCCTGCCGCTGGATCCCTCCGTATACGCCGCCATGCTGGCGGACAAGGTGGAAAAGTCCGGCGCCAGGGTCTATCTGGTGAACACCGGCTGGAACGGCACCGGCAAGCGCATGAAGCTCCGCTACACCCGGGCCATGGTCACCGCGGCCCTGACCGGCGAGATCGAGAAGGCGGAGTTCGTCACCGACCCCACCTTCGGCGTCCAGGTGCCCACCTCCATCGAGGGCGTGCCCAGCGAGCTGCTGATTCCCGCCAACACCTGGGAGGATCAGGCGGCCTATGAGGCCAGCTGCCGGAAGCTGGCGGCCAGCTTTGTGGAGAATTTCAAGAAGTATACCCGCATGAGCGCGGAAGTGGTGGCCGCAGGCCCCAAGGCGTAACGAAACAGCAACCGGGCTGGGCGTGAAACCCAGCCCGGTTTTTGCAAAAGGAGAACCTATGTTAGAACTGCGTATTCTGGTGGACGACATCGACTATGACTCCATTGCGGAGTATCTGATCCCTGCGGTGGCGGAGAAGCTGCGCCGGGAGGAAAAGGGCGGCATCCTGGGAAACGTCCTGGCCGGGAACCCGGACGTGGCGGCCTCCGTGGCCCGGACGGTACTGGGGACCATGAGCCAGGAGCAGAAGGACCAGCTGCTGGTGCAGCTGGTGACCAAAAACCGCGAAAAGCTGCTGGATAAGGGAAACCAGGCCGTCCGCAGCCGGGGCATCGGCGTGCAGCTGTGCGACGTGGCGGTGCGGAAGCTCTGAAAAAACCGCTCAATATCGGCAGAGCAGCCGCCCCGCCGGGCGGCTGTTCTTTTTTGCTTGTAATCGGTGGAAGTTTCTGATATAATGCACTTATATGCTAATTTGGGGAGGAAGCCCTGTGGGATACCTGGAAAATTTGTGGAATGCGCTGGACTTTGGCTCCCTGCGGGATATGGTTCTGCGGCTGGTGTCGGTGTTCCTGTGCCTGACGGTGCATGAGACCTGCCATGGCCTGGCAGCGCTGGCTTTGGGGGATCCCACGGCCAAGCGGGCCCGGCGGCTGAGCCTGAACCCCCTGCGCCACATCGACTGGTTCGGCCTGCTGATGATGATTACCGTGGGCTTCGGCTGGGCCAAGCCCGTGCCGGTGGACCCCCGGTATTTCCGCCGCCCCAAGCAGGGCATGGCCCTGACGGCCCTGGCGGGGCCGGTGTCCAACTTCCTGCTGGCGCTGGTGCTGCTGTTTGCGGGGCGGCTGGTGTATGACTATGCCCCGTATTCCGCCGCCAACCAGCGGTTGCTGACCTTCCTGCTGACCACGGCGATCCTGTCTCTGGGGCTGGGGCTGTTCAACCTGATCCCCATCCCGCCGCTGGACGGCAGCAAGGTGTTGTTTTCTCTGCTGCCGGACCGGGCCTACAACACCATGCTGCGCTACGAGCGATACGGCATGCTCCTGCTGTGGGCGGTGGTGCTGCTGGGCGTGGGGGACAGATGGATGAGCGCCGCCATCCAGTGGACTTATGAGCTATTCTGCCGCGTGGTCGGCTTTTAAGAGGGTACAGGCAATTGGAAAGTCCCATTTATAAGCTGGAAAAGGTGGTTCAGGGAAAAGAGGAGCTTCAGGATTTCGAGGGGCCTCTGGACCTGATCCTGTTCCTGCTGAGCAAGAATAAGATCGAGATACAGGATATCCCCATTGCCCTGATCCTGGACCAGTATCTGGCCTATCTGGACCGGCGCAAGGAGATGGACCTGGAGGTGGCCAGCGAATTTGTGACCATGGCCGCCCACCTGATGTATATCAAGACCCGGATGCTCCTGTCCCTGGAGGACGAGGAGGCAAAAAACGAGATGGACGCCCTGATCCAGTCCCTGGCGGAGCGCCAGCGGGGCGAGGCCTATGCCCGGGTGCGCCGCCTGACGGAGCTGCTGGGCCCCATGGGCGAGTTTGGCCGCAGCATCCTGACCCGGGACCCCGAGCCTATGGAGCGGGGCAAGGTATATGAATACGACCAGCAGCCCGCCGACCTGGTCATCGCCATGCAGGAGGTCACCGACCGCCGGGGCCAGGCGGAAACGCCGCCTCTGCGGGCCTTTGACGAGATCGTCCGGCGAGAGCCCTATTCCGTGGAGCAGAAGGCCAAGGAGATCGTCCGGCGGCTGAAGGAGGGCGGCATCACCCGGTTTCTGCTGCTGTTCCGGGGCAGCCGCAGCCGCAGCGAGCTGGTGGCCACGTTTATGGCGGTGCTGGAGCTGTGCCGCAGCCGGATCATCCGGCTGGCCGGACCCGCCGCCGACTGCACCGTTACCTGCCGGGAGGACCCGGAAAACACCGAGGAATAAAACATGGAAGCAATGGAAATGAAAGAAATAGAGGCCGCGGTAGAGGGCATTCTGTTTGCCTCCGGGGAACCGGTGGCGGCGGACCGCATCGCCGTGGCCCTGGACCTGGACCGGGACACCGTGGACCAGGTGCTGCGCCGCCTGGCGGACTACTACAGCTATGAGCGCCGGGGTATGCGCCTGGTGCGGATGGAGGATACCTGGCAGCTGTGCTCCGCCCCGGAGTACGCCGACCTGATCCGCCGGGCCTTCGAGATCCGCAAGCCTGCGAAGCTGTCCCAGCCGGCTCTGGAGGTGCTGACCATCATCGCCTACTATCAGCCCACCACCCGGGCCTATGTGGACCAAATTCGCGGCGTGGACAGCGCCTACACCGTGGGCCTGCTGCTGGACCGGCACCTGATCGAGGAGTGCGGGCGGCTGCAGGTGCCGGGACGGCCCCGGCTGTACCGCACCACCAAGGCGTTTCTGCGGGCATTTCATCTGAACTCCCTGGACGATCTACCGGAGATCCCGGGCCTGGAGGCCGACGGACAGCTGCGGCTGAATGACGACGGCGCCGTTCAGGAGCCGGAACAATAATTACAGGAAGGGGGACCCTGCATGGTCGCGCTGTGGATACTGGGCATATTGCTGGCACTGATCCTGCTGGTGCTGTTTCTGCGGGTGGGGGTGCGCATCGCCTTCGGCGACGAGCTGCGGGTCACCGCCGCAGCGGGGCCTGTGCGGATGCAGATCGTGCCGAGTCCCCCGAAAAAGCCCAAAAAACAGAAAAAGCACAAGGAGAAAAAGAATCCGCCCGAAAAGCAGAAGGCAGCGCCCCGGGAGAAGCGGAAGCTGGGCCTGACGCCCGGCGATATCCGGCCGGCGCTGCCGTACCTGTGGCAGTCCCTGAAAGGGGCCCTGCGAAAGACCCGGCAGCGGCTGCGGGTGGACCCCCTGCGCCTGTCGCTGGTCCTGGGCGGGGAACCGGACCCTGCCGCCTCCGCCGAGACCTACGGCTGGCTCAGTGCGGCGGTGTGGACCTTTATGCCCCGGCTGGAGGAGCTGATGCGGATCCCCGATCCCTACATCCACCTGGACGTGGACTATTCCGCCGCCGAAACCAAAGCGGAAGGGGAGGTGGGCCTGTCCTTCCAGATCCGGGACCTGTTTGCCATCGGCTTTGCCTTCGGCATCCCGGTGCTGAAGTGGCTGCTGCGGTGGAAGAAGGAGAAGAAGCTGCGGGAGGCGGCCGCGCAGGCCGAACAGGCCCAGACGGTCCAGAAGACGGAAGAAACCGACGGTGCGAAAACGCCTGAAAACGATAAGAAAGGATGACACCCATGGAAAACAACGAGAGAAAGAACAATTCCCTGACGGAGCTGATGGAGGCGTCCATGAGCAAGATCCGCGATATGGTGGACTCCAATACCATCATCGGCGAGCCCATCCAGACCCCCGACGGCGTGACCCTGATCCCCGTGTCCCGGCTGAGCTTCGGCTTCGGCTGCGGCGGCGGCGATTACGGCAAGCAGGCCCCCAAGTTCGGCGGCGCCAGCACTGCCGGCGTGAAGGTGGAGCCGGTGGCGTTCCTGGTGGTGAAGGACGGCGTGACCCGGGTGATGCCCGTGGCGCTGCCCGCCGTGGGCACCGTGGACCGGGTCATCGATCTGGTGCCCCAGGTCATGGACCGGGTGGAGAGCTTCATCGACAAGAAGAAGGCGGAAAAAGAAACGTACTGAGTGAATAGAATGAGGTCATCGCTGTGGATATGGGGTGATCTCTGTGAGAAAACGGACGTGGCTGCTGGTGGGGCTGGCGCTGTGGTGGTGCCTGACGCCGGTGCGGGTGTGGGGCGTGTCCACCAGCGCCTCTGCCGCCGTGCTGATGGACGCGGACACCGGGCAGGTGCTGTTTGACCACAACGGCGGCCGGCGGATGCTCATCGCCAGCACCACCAAGATCATGACGGCCCTGGTGGCGCTGGAACGCGCCTCGCCTACGGACGTCATCACTGTAAAGCAGGAACACATGACAGAGGGCTCCTCCATGTACCTCAAGCCCGGAGAGCGGGTGACGGTGGAGGAGCTGCTGTACGGCCTGCTGCTGTGCTCCGGCAACGACGCGGCGGAGGCCCTGGCCGACGGCTGCGGCGGGACGGCATCCTTTGTCCGGCGGATGAACGGCCTGGCAGGGGAACTGGGGATGGAGGACACTTCCTTTGAAAACCCCAGCGGCCTAGACGGTCAGGCCCACTACTCCACCGCCCGGGACATGGCCCGTCTGGCGGCCTATGCCGCCGGGAACCATACCTTTGTGCGCCTGTGCTCCACCCGGAGCGTCACCATCGGCGGGCGCACCATGACCAATCATAACCGGCTTCTGCGGGCGGTGCCCGGGTGCATCGGCATGAAGACCGGCTACACCAGAGCCGCGGGACGGACCCTGGTCAGCGCTGCTGAACGGGACGGCCGGCGGCTGGTGGCTGTCACCCTGCAGGACGGCAACGACTGGGCGGATCATGCCGCCCTGTATGACTGGGGCTTTGCCCAACCCGCCGGGCAGGAGACGGCGGACCACCGCCGGGAGGATACGCCGTGAAGGAGCGACTGCAAAAGATCATAGCGGCTGCCGGGATATGCTCCCGCCGGGCGGCGGAGGAGCTGCTGCGGCAGGGCCGGGTCCGGGTCAACGGACAGCCCGCCGCCCTGGGAGACCAGGCGGACCCGGAGTCGGACACCGTCACGGTGGACGGCCAGCCCCTGCGGCGGGACACCCGCCGGGTGTACCTGATGCTGAACAAGCCCCGGGGCTATGTCACTACCCTGTCCGATGAGCGGGGACGGCGTACGGCGGCGGAGCTGGTGTCCGGCTGCGGCGCGCGGGTGTACCCCGTGGGGCGGCTGGACATGGACTCCGAGGGCCTGCTGCTGATGACCAACGACGGGGCCTGGATGCAGCGGCTGCTGCACCCCAGCCACCAGATTGAGAAGGAATACCGGGTCACGGTGACGGGCCCGGTGGAGGGGGCCGCCCAGCGGCTGGCCGCCATCCGGGACCTGGAGGGGGAGCGCATCCGCCCGGCCCGGGTCCGGGAACTATGGCGGGACGGCAGCAAGGCCGCCCTGTCCGTCACCATCCATGAGGGAAAAAACCGCCAGATCCGCCGGATGTGCCGCCAGGCGGGACTGGCGGTGCGGCGCTTGCAGCGGGTGCGGGAGCACACGCTGACGCTGGGGGACCTGCCAGTGGGGCAGTGGCGGTATCTGACGCAGCAGGAGCTGCGCGATTTGGAAGGAAGCGAGAAGTCGTGAGCAAAAACGTGCTCCAGACCATACGAAGCCGGACGGACAGCTTTTCCCGGGGGCAGAAGCGCATTGCCGACTATATTCTGATGAATTATGACAAGGCGGCGTTTATGACCGCCGGGCACCTGGGGCGCAAGGCCCAGGTCAGCGAGTCCACGGTGGTGCGGTTCGCCTCCCAGTTGGGGTACGACGGGTATCCCAATATGCAGCGTGCCCTGCAGGAGCTGGTCCGGGGCAAGCTCACGTCCCTGCAGCGCATCCAGGTGTCCCGGGATCAGATGCAGGAGCAGGATGTGCTCACCGGCGTGATGCAGCGGGACATGAACAGCATCCACACCGCCATCGAAAGCGTGGACCGGGCCGCCTTTGACCAGGTGGTGGACCGGCTGCTGACGGCCAGCCATATCTATCTGATGGGCGTGCGGTCGTCGGCATTTCTGGCGGGGTATCTGAACTTTTATCTGCACCTGATGTTCAAGAACGTCACCCTGGTGCAGAATGCCGCCGCCGGCGAGATCTTCGAGCAGCTCAGCCAGATCGGCCCCGGGGACGTGCTGGTGGGCATCAGCTTCCCCCGGTATTCCCAGATGGCCATCCACGCCGTGGAATATGCCCGGGACCGGGGCGCCGACGTGGTGGCCATCACCGACGGGCAGATGTCGCCGCTGTACCGCATGGCCACGGTGTCGCTGCTGGTGCGCAGCGACATGATCTCGTTTGTGGACTCCATGGCTGCTCCCCTGAGCCTGCTGAACGCACTGATCGTGGCGGTGGGGCGGCAGAAAAACGAGGAAGTGTCCGGCACCTTCTCCCAGCTGGAGAATGTCTGGTCCAAATACAACATATTCGGGAAAACGGAAGATGAATCATAAGCGAATCGCGGTGGTGGGCGGAGGAGCCGCCGGCCTGATGGCGGCCATCGCCGCCGCCGAGGGCGGCGGACAGGTGACGCTGCTGGAGCCCAACGACCGTCTGGGCAAAAAACTGAACATCACCGGTAAGGGCCGGTGCAACGTGACCAACAACTGCTCCCGGGAGGAGCTTCTGCGGAACATCCCCCGGAACGGGCGGTTTCTGTACGGGGCTTTCGCCCGGTTCGACAGCCGGGACGCCATGGCCTTTTTTGAGAAGCTGGGCGTCCCCCTGAAAACCGAGCGGGGCAACCGGGTGTTTCCCCAGTCGGACTGCGCCTTCGACGTTTCCGGGGCCTTGCGCCGCCGGTGCGAAAGGCTGGGTGTGAAGTGGGTCCGGGACCGGGCCGTATCCGTGGAAACGGCGGAGGGCCGGGTCTGCGGCGTTGCTGGAGAAAAGGAAACGTATCCGGCGGAGGCGGTGATCCTGGCCACCGGCGGCGTCAGCTATCCCGGCACCGGCTCCACCGGCGACGGATACCGCATGGCGGCAGCCCTGGGCCACGAGATCGTGCTGCCCTGCGGCTCCCTGGTGCCTCTGATCAGCGGGGACGACGCCTGCCGCCGGATGCAGGGCCTGGCCCTGAAAAATGTGGAGCTGACGGCTCTGAACGGGAAGAATAAGGTACAGTTCCGGGATTTCGGGGAGCTGCTGTTCACCCACTTCGGTGTGTCGGGGCCGCTGGTGCTGTCCGCCAGCGCCCACCTGCGGCACTGGGACCGGGAGCAGTACCGCCTGTCCATCGACCTGAAGCCGGCGCTGGACCGGGAGAAGCTGGAGGCCCGCATTCTGCGGGACCTGGGGGAGAATCCCAACCGGGACTTCGAGAAGATACTGGCCGGGCTGGTGCCCCACAGCATGGTGCCGGTGATACTGGAGCGGCTGGAGATCCCGGCGGGGCTGAAGGCCAACTCTGTGACCAAGGCCCAGCGCCGGGCACTGGAGGAGATGCTGAAGGGCTTCACTGTGTCCGTTACCGGGCCGAGACCGGTGGCGGAAGCTATCGTCACCTCCGGCGGCGTGAAGGTGAACCAGGTGCAGCCGTCTACCATGGAATCAAAGCTGACCCCGGGGCTTTATTTTGCCGGGGAAATACTGGATGTTGACGCCTATACCGGCGGCTTTAACCTACAGATCGCCTGGTCCACCGGGCATCTGGCGGGGACAAGCGCCGCCGGAGCGGAAGGAGAATGAATATGCCTGAACTGTATTCCGTAGCCATAGACGGGCCCTCCGGGGCCGGAAAGAGCACACTGGCCAAGGCCGCAGCAGCGGCCCTGGGGATCTGTTATGTGGACACCGGGGCCATTTACCGCACCATCGGATACGGGGTGTACCGCCGGGGGATCGACCCGTCGGACGCCGGAGCCGTGGCGGCGGTGCTGCCGGATATGCAGCTGGAAATGCGCTATGACCAGGCGGGCCTGCAGCGGATGATGCTGGCCGGGGAGGACGTGACGGATCAGATCCGCCTGCCGGAGATGTCCCGGTACGCCTCCACCGTCTCCGCCATTCCGGCGGTGCGGGACTTCCTGCTGGAGCTGCAGCGGGAGCAGGCCCGGCGTCACAGCGTCATCATGGACGGCCGTGACATCGGCACGGTGGTGCTGCCGGATGCCACGGTGAAGATTTTCCTCACCGCCGCGCCGGAGGTGCGGGCCATGCGCCGCTTCCGGGAGCTGGAGCAGCGCGGCACCTCCCAGCCCTATGACCAGGTGCTCCGTGAGATCGTGGACCGGGACTATGCCGATACCCACCGGGCCATCGCCCCGCTGCGCCGGGCGGAGGACGCCGTGGAGCTGGACACCGGCGCCCTGACCTTTGAGGAGAGCCTGCACCTGCTGCTGGAAACCATAAGGAGGCGGGCAAAGCTGTGAAAAATCCGCATTTTGTCCGGATTCAGAAAATCCTGGGGCCGCTGGTGCGGTTTCTGTTCCCCATTTCCCTGGAGGGGACGGAAAATCTGCCGGAGGACCGGCCGGTGATGCTCTGCGCCAACCACAGCAGCGCCTGGGACCCGGTCCTGTTTGTGGCAGCCATCCGCACCGGCTACCCCCTGCGCATCATGGCCAAGAAGCAGCTGCTGAACATCCCCATTCTGGGGCGCATCCTTCAGAACGTGGGGGCTTTCGCCGTGGACCGGGGCAACTCGGACATCCAGGCGGTGAAAACCGCCATCCAGAGCCTGAAGCAGGGCTGGAACCTGCTGATCTTCCCGGAGGGCACCCGGGTGAAGGACCCGGGCCATGCGGAGGTCAAGGGCGGCGCGGCCATGATGGCCATCCGCTCCGGGGTGGACATGGTGCCGGTGTTCATTGACACCAGGAAGCGCCCGTTCCATCGGGTGCACATCGTCATCGGCCGGCCCTATACCCCGGTGTACACCGGGCGCAAGGGCACGGCGGAGGAATACCAGGCCAACGCCGACGAGATCATGCGGCGGGCCTATGCATTGGGAGGGATCGTATGCCGGTGATCCAGGCGAAAAGCGCCGGTTTCTGCTACGGTGTGCGCCGGGCCGTGGAGCTATGCGGCGGCACGGTGGAGGTTTTTTCCCGGCCCGGGGAGGGGGCAACCTTTACGGTGACGCTGGGAATGGAGGACAGAGGAGGGGGAAAAGAGAGGGGCTTTCAGGGAGCAAAATGAAAGTGAGGAAGATTTTTCTTGCAAAATCGGGAAGATATGTGCGATTATTTCTTGACGAAAGCCATATTATTATGTATGATAGAAATACCAATGTTTGGAGGAATAAAAAATGAAAAGAATTCTTGCGCTTGTGCTTTGCACACTGATGACCGTCGCCTTACTGGCCGGATGCGGCTCTAAGAAAAACGACGATACCAACACCGACAAGACCTGGGTCGTGGCTACCGACACCACCTTCCGCCCCTTTGAGTACACCGACAAGGACGGCAACTTCGTGGGCATTGATGTGGACATCATGGCCGCTGTGGCTGCCGACCAGGGCTTTAAGTATGAGCTGAAGAGCCTGGGCTGGGATGCCGCCATCGCCGCCTGCAAGTCTAAGCAGGCCAACGCCATGATCGCCGGCGCCTCCATTAAGCAGGACCGCATCGACAGCGGCTGGATCTTCTCTGACGGCTACTACACCGCCACCCAGTGCATGACCGTGCGCACCGACAGCGACATCAAGGGCTTCGGCGACCTCAGCGGCAAGGCTGTGGCCGTGAAAACCGGCACCATGGGCGCTACCTACGCCGAGAGCCTGAAGGATCAGTACGGCTTCACCCTGAGCTACTATGAGGACTCTCCCACCATGTACCAGGCCGTCATCGGCGGCCAGGCTGTGGCCTGCTTCGAGGATACCCCCATCATGATCACCACCATTAAGGAGAACGGCTACGACCTGAAGGTGGTGGAGGGCAGCGAGAATGACGGCGCCGACTACGGCGTGGCCGTCTTCGACGAGGAGAACCGGGCGTTTTTGGACCTGTTCAACAAGGGCTTGGCCAACATCAAGGCCAACGGCACCTATGACAAGATCATTGCCAAGTATCTGGGCTGATCTGACCCGTAAATAAAGAATAAGTACCGCTGTGCCGCTTGGGCGGCACAGCGGTACTATAAGGAAAAGAAAAGGAATGCCACATGACACATCTAATTGCTGATTACGGCAACATACTGCTCAAAGCAATGGGCCAAACGCTGCTGCTGGCGCTGTATGGCCTGTTTTTTGCCTGCATCATCGGCGTGATTTTCGGTATACTCAGCGTACTGAAAAGTAAGGTCTGCAACGGTATCGCATTCGTGTTTGTGTATTTGATCCGGGGCGTGCCGATGATTGTGCTGGCCTACTTTGTATACTTCGGTGTGCCGTTCTTTGTGAACAACTACACCTCCGGGAGCCTGCTGCTAAGCGCGCTGCAGGCGGGCACCATCTGCCTGGCACTGAACTGCGGTGCGTATATGTCCGAAATTATCCGGGCTGGCATCCAGTCGGTGGATGTGGGGCAGATGGAGGCGGCCAGAAGCCTGGGCCTGCCCTACTGGCGGGCCATGCACCGGGTGGTGATGCCCCAGGCCATCAAGACCATGATCCCCAGCATCATCAACCAGTTCATCATCACCCTGAAGGACACCTCTATCCTGTCCATCATCGGGTTCCCGGAGCTTATCAATGCGGCGAAGAATGTAAACGCCGTAGAGGGCAAGGTCTTTGAGATCTGGGCGATTGTGGGCGTGATGTATCTGATCGTTATCAGCATACTGTCCATCATTGCCAAGCGCTTGGAAAGGAGGCTCAATGCAGGCCGTGAACGAGGGTAACATTAAGATCCATGTTGAGGATCTGAGAAAGAGCTTCCACAAATTGCAGGTGCTGCGGGGCATCTCCACGGACATCTACGAGGGCGAGGTGGTGGTCATCATCGGCCCGTCGGGCAGCGGAAAGTCCACCTTCTTGCGGTGCCTGAATCACCTGGAGCAGATCGACAGCGGCAAGGTCGTTGTGGACGATGTGGACATTTTTGACCGCAAGACCAACATTAACACCACCCGGGAAAAAATCGGCATGGTGTTTCAGCATTTCAACCTGTTCAACAACATGAATGTGCTGCGCAACCTGATGCTGGCCCCGGTGGACCTGAAAAAGGCCACCAAGGAGCAGGCACGGGCCAAGGCTCTGGAGATGCTGGAGCGGGTGGGTTTGGCCGACAAGGCGGAGAACTTTCCCAGCCAGCTTTCCGGCGGACAGAAGCAGCGGGTGGCCATCGCCCGGGCTCTGTGCATGGAGCCGGATGTGATGCTCTTTGACGAGCCCACCAGCGCACTGGACCCGGAAATGGTGGGCGAGGTGCTGCAGATCATGAAGGCCCTGGCTGCCGACGGCATGACCATGGTGATTGTGACCCACGAGATCGGCTTTGCCCGGGAGGTGGCTGACCGGGTGCTGTTCATTGATGAGGGCTGCATCGTGGAGGAGGGGACGCCGGAGGAGATATTTAATCATCCCAAGACGCCCC
>OMBO01001076.1_pt1 | contig 12026 bp, 9 predicted proteins | sample 1644901 | NCBI WGS metagenome assembly OMBO01 (sample SAMEA103958144, study PRJEB25191) | human gut metagenome | reverse complement strand
CTGTTCCACCACCATGCAGGCAAAATACCAGTGGAACTTTCCGGGCATCTGTCAACGGTGATTCATATTCGTACCAAGGTCTTGTCATTCCGTTATGCAGGCAGATTTCACGTCTATGTGGTTCCATCTTCTACTCTTCCTTTCTTCCTGTTATGATAATGGGAGGTGCAATATGCGGAAGAATTTCCAGCCTGCCTCTTAGTTTTACGCAATTCCAGGGGCCATGTGCCAGTTCCATCCTTATGGCATGATTTGCAATCCGGAAACTGATGATGTCATAAACTGTCTGATCCAAATTTCTGATAAAAAGTTTAATCTCCTTATTCGCCATAAAGTCTGCCGCACGCTGATATTTTCCCACTACATAATAAGTGTGATCGGTATTTCCTGTGACATGATCCATGAACCGGTTAAATTCCGGCATCTGAATCATTTCTTCATTCTTTCTTTCTTTTCCGTCTGCCCCGGCATATACAATATAATCCTTCCGGTTCTGGACAAATTTCACCTGCAGAACTCCTTTTCCCACATGAAAAGAAACCTTATCCATGTGAAGCGGATTCTCACCGAATGTATAGGTGCAATTCTGTACCTCTGTTAAATCATCATCTATCTGATTCCATTCGGGAAGTGCCTTATAATCCGGTTGTCTGTCACATGCTGTCCAATCCGGTGCTTCTCCTGACCAGACATATGGATATACATATTTCCAGAATAATTCCGGAATAAGCCCCTGATCTTCCTCCGAAGCCATCATGCTGACACACATATGCAAGTCAGGAAACACAAAACCATATTGTCCCCTTCCTCCATCCAGCCGATAACCGCCTACACTGTTACGCCATAGGAAAAATCCATAACCATACTTTGTGTCCAGATTCACGTTCTGCACCGATTCACATTGTATGGAGGAGGTATGATACATTCCCATTTGATCAATGATTTCCGGTGCTATTAACTGCTTTCTATTCCATTCCCCATGCTGCAGCAGAAGCATGGGAAGTTTTTCAAAATCACAAATCCGTATACTGATTCCTGAGGGATCCGTATCATTCTGTGTGATTTTATCGCCTATAACCACAACATCCATTTCTCTGAAAAATTTTTCTTTCAAATAATCCAGATAATCCAACCCTGTCACTTTTTGAACTACCTTCGTAAGGATATACGGAACGCCGTTATTATAAAAAAACAACGTTCCGGGATGTTTGTCCAAGGGCTGTGAAAAAAAACCGGAAATCCAGTTTGCAGACTGTCTCATCGGCATCATCGTATCGTACCCATGACCTGTGTTCATTGTAAGCATATGCTTTACGGTAAGTTCCCGGTATTTCGGGTCAATGTCATCCGGTAATTCTCCTTTAAAAAAAGAAAGAACTTTATCTGTTAATCTGAGTTTTTTCTCATCTACAGCTTTCAATACTGCCAGCGCCACTAACATTTTTCCCGAAGAATACATTCTGTGCATACTCTCCTTTGTGTAGGGGTACCCATACCGGGAAAAAATTGTTTTTCCATTTCTGTAAATACTGAAACTATGTAAATCAACATGTTGCTTTTTTATTTGCTCAAAAAATGCATATACTGCCCTGGATGAAATTCCATTCTCTCTAAGCTGTTCCACTTTAACGTGCCTCCTTTGCTTTCCCTGTAAAACATGACTAAAGCATGTTTCATACTGTGCTGAATTAAAAATTAATCATCCACCAGGTTTCCTTTTAACCGGAACCACTCCAAAATTTTGGGCATCCATTCATTCCAGTAAGACCACACATGGCCACCGGCTCCTGCGTGAAAAGTAATGTCGATGCCCAGGGATTTCATATAATTGGCAAATTCATAACTGGAAGTTAACATAAAATCTTCTTTTCCCGCCGTAGAGAAGAAACGTGGCCACATTTCCTTCGGCCATTTTTGCACCATGCGCTGTACCAGCATGCGTACATCCCCTTCACTTCCCTTTACCTTATCAATTCCACCAAAGGGCGGATAAAAGATATCGTTTTGCGGTGCCGGAATACCGGGATTGATGTATTCCGTTGCTTCTGTAAAATCTCCTCCACCTGACATAAATGCAGCTGCTGCAAAAAATTCCGGATGGTCAAAAGACCAGTGCATCGTTCCCATTCCTCCCATGGAAAATCCCATTACAAAATGGTCTTCTTTTTTTCTGCTAAGAGGAAAAACATGCTGCATCACATTGGGGAGTTCCTCTGAAATATACGTGTAATATCTCTGTCCGTAAGCCATATCCATGTAAGAGCTATTCGTTCCACACGGCATGATTACTGCCAATTTCCGTTCATTGGCCCACGTTTCAATATTAGTGTAACGGACATAAGAGGTATAATCCTCGCCACCGCCGTGCAGCAGATACAGAGTCTGATACTTTTTTCCTTCCGTCTCTTCACTCCAGTCCACATCCGGAAGAATCACTAACACATCTGTTTTCTGGACTAATACTCTTGAATCAAAATTATAATGAATCAGTGCCATACTTTTCCTCTTTCCTTTATTCTTTTACTGCTCCCATCATCATACCTGCAACAAAGTATTTCTGCAGGCAGATATAGAGAAGTACCATAGGGATTGCCGCTACAAGCGCCACTGCCATTCGTAAGGACTCCACCGGAATCGTGGTACTTGCACTGACACTACTTGCATGAGAACTTAAGAATTCTGCGTTTTTGATAATATTATTCAAAATATTCTGAAGACCCATTTTCGCTTCATCCTTGATATAGTACAGACCATTGTTCCAGTCATTCCAATATCCCATGCCAGCCATTAAAGCAACCGTGGTGAGCATCGGTTTGGATACCGGCACAAAAATCTTCCACTCAGAAGCCCCATCGATTCTGGCAGCCTCTAACATGCTTGCCGGAATACTCTGGCTGAAAAAGTTTCTTAGCAGAATGATGTTGTAACCATTTAACAGTAATGTCGGAATCAAAAGTGCCCACAAGGTATTTTTGATGTGCAAAAATTGCGTATACACCAGATATGTGGGGACTAAACCTCCATTCAGCAATATCGTTACTATGATCAAGAAAGAAACGGCAGTTCTTCCGGGCATGTCCTGTTTGGAAAGAGGATAGGCCATCGTCGCTGCCAGAGCCGTATGAATGATGGTACCCACCGCGGTGATTCCAAGACTGATCAATGTTGACCGCACAAAAGTACTCATATGACTAAAGATATACTGATAAGCAGAAAATCCTACTTTTGCCGGAATGAACGAGTAGCCTTTTGCAGTAATCGTGATTTCGTCTGTAATTGATCCGGAGATCAATAACAGAAATGGCAGGATGCAGGCAACAGCAAATATTCCCAGCACAATATATCCTAAAATTTCAAATCCTTTATTTTCGCCTTTCATAATGACCTCCATCCTAGAACAATGCATTTTCTTTGCTTAATCTGCGTATAATCAAATTTGAAACAAGTACCAATGCAAATCCTACAATTGACTGATAAAACCCGGCTGCCGAAGACATTCCGATATCGCCCAGTTGCATTAAACCGCGGAACACGTAGGTATCAATCGTATTTGTGGCAGAATACAATGCTCCCGAATCTCTGGTGACCTGATAAAAGAGTCCGAAATCGGAATAGAAGATTTTTCCTAATGCCAGGATAACCACCATGATAATGGTAGGTTTAATCAGGGGCAGGGTAATATACCGAATCTGCTCCCATTTCGAGGCTCCATCGATTCTGGCTGCCTCAAAGTAATCGGAACTGATACCCATAATGGAAGCAATGAACAAAATACACTGGAATCCTGCATTTTTCCATAAATAGACAATAAGAAGTATAAAGGGCCATGCTTTCGGTGTACTGTACCAGTTGATTTTCTCAACTCCAAACAAATTTAAAAATTTATTCAATACACCCGCATTGGTACTAAGAATCGCATAGGTCAAAACAGCAACGACCACCATGGAAATCAGGCTTGGCAAAATAACCACATTCTGCGTCAGTTTGGTAAATTTCCGATTCCGCATATCGCAGATAAAAATAGCAATGAGAATGGCAAAGCTTGTTCCAAAAACAATGAACGCCAGATTATATAAAATGGTATTTCTGGTAATGATCCACGCATCACTGGTGGCAAATAGAAACTTGAAATTTTTGAAACCGCACCAGTCACTTGCCCATATTCCCTTTGTAAAGTTCACATTTTTAAAGGCAATCACAAGACCCGCCAGCGGAATATAGTTATTGATTACAAGGTAGAGGAATCCCGGTATCATCATAAGATACAAAGGAAAATATCGTTTTATTCTTTTGCTGCGATTATTCTTCATGGTATTTCCTTTCAAAAAAGGCTGCTGCAACATGCAGCAGCCCTTCTTTCATTTTCAACTATTTATTGGCTTTCCACTCATCCAACTGTTTCTGCTTCTCTGCAATCACAGTGTCAAGTCCGGCGTTTTTAAGTTCTTCCACAAATTTTCCTGCATATTCCTTAGGATCTAAGGTACCGTTTTCCAAACCGACTCTGTATTTTGCGGATACGTTTGCAAGTGCTGTCAGTTCGGTGGATACATTGCTGTTGTCAAAGGTGAATCCCATCGCAGAAGATTTCACTGCTTGGTCATTAAATTCCTTGGTCTGATTCCACAAATCCGGATCATCGCTTTCCCAGGTATAACATATAAATTCATTTCCGCTTTCATAGCCGATGGACCAGTTGAATTTGCTGGTATCTGCTGTTACACCATCGGGAAGTGCAATCTGTCCATTATCCTTTACCACATAATGCTCGCCTTCAATACCATAATTTAAGAGGTTAAGAAAATCAGCATCGGTATATAACAGGTTTAAAATCTGCACTGCTCTGTCGGGATGCTCTGCACCGACCGGAATCACCCACTGAATACCATTTACCAGTGTTGTCATCGATAAAGTATCGGAAATCTGTACAAATGCAAGATCTTTTCCTGTATTTCTCTCGTCCTGCTGAACCTGTCCGGGTTTACATGTCATAAAGGCTGCAAAGATTTTGTCTGCTTTAAAGAGAGTAGAATAAGTATCGGTAATAGAATCGGAGTCGGCTAATAAATATCCCTTCTGGTTCCATTCATACACTTTATTCACATAATCCGTATATTCCTGTGTTTCAAAATAATCGGTTACCGTATCTGACTGCCCCATATCCATGAGTACACCATAGCCGTCTCCTAATGTATCCACAGATGCTTTCATAATTGCGTCAGCCGGATTCATTGCAGCACCACCTGCAAACATGGGTGCAATATTAGGCTCGTTTTCTTTAATCACTTCAAATACAGCATCCAGATCATCCAGTGTTTTTACACCAGATACATCAATGTTGTATTTTTCCAATAAGTCTCTTCTCATGACTACACCGTATCCGGTTGCCAGATCGTGCATAGTGGGTACACCGTATAACTGTCCATCCACACGACAGGCTGCCAGATAATCCTCTCCAACCGTAGCAAGCACATCCGGAGCATACTCGTTAAGCAGATCGGTAATATTCTGAATCTGCCCCTTAGATACCATGGAAGAATAATTGGTAATAGGATCGAAATGAATCATTAAATCTACATCGTTTCCACCTGTCAGCATCAAGGGTGCCTGTGAAATATAATCACCGAATGCCAATGGCTCTAAGGTAATGCTGCAGTTATACTTTTCCATAGCAATCTCGGTCAGTTTATCCTGCACCTTCTGTAAATCTTCAGGAACGGAAGACAAAATCGGGAAGGTAAGTGTAATATCCACTACTTCCTCATTTTTTTGTTCACTCTTATCCGTTTCTCCTGTAGCTGCAGTTTGTTCCTCTGTTGCCTTTGCACTGTCTGTAGTTGTTCCGCTATCTGCTGCCCCACATGCCATTAATGAAAGAGACAATGTCGCAGCCAGTAACACTGATACAAGCTTTTTCTTCATACCTTTTCTCCTTTTCTTTTGCTTTCCCCACAACTTTGTTGGTATCTATACTATAAAAAAAACGGATAAGGGCATCTGCCCCCATTCCGTTTTCACATTTACTCTAATCCGACATTTTCCTCTCCCCTTGTCGATATTCCGACGGGGACAACTGATACTTCTTCTTAAACGCACCGGAAAAATGGGAAATATTGCTATACCCAAGACTTGATGCAATATAAGAGACAGACAAATCTGTTTCGGAAAGCATCTTTTCCGCCTTTACCATTTTCCTGTCAAGAATATAATCCGAAATGGTCATGCCCGTCGCCTTTTTAAAGATCCGCGTCATATGGTCAGGACTCATATATACCAGTCCCGCCAACGTGTTTCTGGATATTTCCTCTTCCAGATGCGCTTCTATATATTCACAAAGAATAGTAACCGGACTTTTCTTTTTCAGTGTTTTGCACTGTTTCTGCTCCATGGCATCCAGGCACGCCAGCATCCAGTCCTTACAATGCTCAACGGATTTACCTGCCTCATTTCTTAAATTTACGAGATTTTCTTCTCCGCCTCTCAGGATTTCTCTTCCCTCATTCTGCACAGAAAGTAACATATATTCAAAATCTCTGATGATCTGTTCCAGGCTTTTCGGTGTTACAAATTTCGTAAAGGATTTTTTCCCCATATAACTCTGAATTGCCTCTTTCAAATCCGGATAAGCATTGTTTTCCAGTAAAGCCTTCCATATTTCAAAATCAGGAAGTACTACCTCAAATCTCGTATTCTGCTTTTCTTCTACAACGTGGACGCCTTCATCATAAACAATATTCTGTTCGTCATATAGGCGCAGTTCTTCTGCCGCACTGCAAAACTGTTCAATATACACTTCTTTTTTAATATAAATACAAATTTTACAGAGGTAATACGTACTACAATAAGCTATTAACTGTCGCAAATCTTCCTTTAAATCTTCTACGTATCTTTCTTTATAATCAGGTACAAAACAAACCACCACTGCATCCTGATTCATTTTTCTGGCATAGGTATGCGTTTTTTTCAAGTATTCCTTCATCAGGGAATTGCCGATATTAAAAGAAACTCTTTCTTTGTCCTCGCCTGTATATTCTTCATTCCATTTTCTGAATTTCAGATAAAGCATACAATACTGGCTGTCTATCGGCATACTGATTCTCCGCTGTGTAATCTCCTGCCTTATCGTCTCTCTGGTTCTGTTCTCGTCTTCGCGAAGCAGTGTATGGAAAAAATGTCGTTCTACAGAGGTCTGATTCTGACGCTGAACTTCCTTGGTTACACGCTGTTCTTCTCTCTGCCGGATGGCTTTCTCTATGGCATTTTTCAATTTTCGGGAATCCAAAGGCTTGTCCAGATAATCTACAACCTGAAGTTCCAGCACTTTTCTGGTATATTCAAAATTCACATGTCCCGTTACAATGATGCATTGTATTTCGGGATAATTCTGATTGACCCACTCTACCAAATGCAGTCCATTCTCACTTCGCATTTCTATGTCGCATAGAATAATGCTGACATTTTCTTCCTTGATAATATCCTTTGCTTCCTGAATCGTTGTCGCTGTCCAGACTGTCTCTATGTCCAATTCGTCCCAATTTAATACCATAGAAATTCCCTGAATCGCAATAGCTTCGTCGTCCACAATGAGCAATTCCATCTCAACTCTTCCTCGCTTCTTTCCGATAATCGGCTTCTAACTCCACGGGAAACTGCAGTTCCACACAGGCTCCCTGCCGGTTGCAGCAGTTCATTGAAAACAGTGTTCCGTAATACTGTGTTCCCCGTTCCCAGAGGTTTTTAATCCCTATGTGTTCTCCATCTTCCCTGCATACTGCATCATGTCTGTTTATTTGTTCCAGTGTTTCTGTGCTGAAACCCTGTCCATTATCCTCTATTCGGACAAATACCAGGGAAACACCTTTCTCATTGTCCTTTCTGGAAATCTCAATCCGGATTTCCAGCCTGCGGATCTGATTTTGCGAATATTTTATGGAGTTTTCCACAAAAGTATGAAACAGTAGGAGGGGAATCTTGGCCTCATACAATTGCGGTTCCCGTACCTCTACTGAAAAGGAACAGGCTTCAGCATAGCGAATCTGTTGTATTGCCAGGAAATTATCAATATGTTTCAGTTCTTCCCCAATTGTTGCTACCGTTCCGCCCTTCCGAAACATATAATTTAAATATCCTGACAAGTAAGCTGTCATTTTCTCAATCAGATTATAGTTTTTAATCTGCGCGAGACTATGAATCACATTTAAAGAGTTTACATAAAAATGAGGATTCATTTGCAAAACAAGATAGGAATTGTAAATTTTCTGCTTTTCCATTTGTTCTTCATAAATCTGAATCTGCAAATGACACACCTGTTCCAACATCTGGTTCAGGCTGTCATACAACAGTCGGAATTCTGTCACTTCTCCTTGATGACTGATCCTATGATTCGGATTGGACGCAACAATACGCAATTCGTTTTCCATATATGAAATGGGTTGCAGAACCTGCTTGACAATCCAGAGCAGCACTGCCAATACAACTGCAAAAACGCCGACGCATACCAGAATATTCCCCCACATTAAATGAATGACCGCTGCATACGTGTCTGCTTTCGACAAAAATGTCGTGTAGGTCATCTTGGTAACATCTCCCGTAACCGACACCTGCAATTTGGAAGAAATCTCACCGTTTTGATAGGTTTTCTCTCCCAATTCAAACCGTTCTCCCACAAAGGAAGTTGTCTGGTTTTCTTCAAACCGGAAAAGCCTGTCCAACCGGCTCCAGCTTCCGATGATAACACCATCCGTGGAAAGAGCATAAAAGTAATACCATTCTCCGTCTATGCATACAATGGAATTTCTATTCCATTCCGTTGTCAGATGGTTCTGCAGATATATTTTGATCTGTTGCATCTCATCATAGGTTGTTGTCGTGCCGTATTGGGATATCACATAGGAATTGGAAAGATCCAGAATATATGCCCCATCCACATACTGGTAACGTTCCATGTCCTCTCGAAGTTTTCTGTTGATCTGTAGTTTATGAAAATCATACTCTGCGCTGCCTGGTAACTTTCGCAAAGCCATTACGTTCTCATCAAAGACTGCCACTTCTGCAAGATCTTCCTGCATCTTTTTAAAATCATTTTCAATTTCCTGTACCTGAAGTTGGAGCATATCTTTATAAACCAGAATCGTATAACTGGTTAAATGTTTCCAAACAGAGCTTAAAGAGAAAATACAAAAACAAAACAAGAGAATGACAATCGCTGCCATTCCCTGTTTGATAATCACACGTAAACTTTTTGTTCTATTTCGATTCTGCTGTAATTCTTTGTCCATAGGCATACTCTCTTGTTTCTTCCAGCTGTGTCACACTCGTATTGGCCTCTTCTAATTGGACTTTTATTGTATCATTCTCAAATTGGAGTGTAAATATTTTCTCGAAACAGGTTTCGATGTACTGCACATGAATTTCCAATATACATTCTTCTTTCCAACAGCCATGAATATAGGTCAATTGTGAAACGCTTTCTTTCGGAAATCCCGTATTATACCGTCCATTTCCATCCGTACCAATGATAAACGAGTATTCTTCCGTTCCGTACTGTATCTTCCATTGGATTTCATCCGTTCTGCTGAAATCAAACGACATCGCCCCAATCCCTTCAACAGGAATTCCACAAAGAAAATGGTAGCTGGAAGGAATGATGGATAATTGATTTTTTTCCAGTTTCCATTGAGAAACCGGATTTTTCTTTGCAAAGTCTGCCTGTGGTCTGAAGATCGGCTTTTTGAGGCAGAGAGAGTCCAGTTTTTTCTTTAAAATCCGGTATTTCTCCTGATCCTCTTCGTATCGGCTATCACCTTCTTCAACATAAGGGAGAAACTCTTCCCAGACAATATCCAGTATTTTCTGTGGCCACACCCCTAAATGTGCTAATTCATTAATGGATATCACCATGTCCAGTTTCGGCACTACAATCGCATACTGTCCATACGCCCCGTCAGCCCGATAAACGCCCTCCGGCTTACACATCCACATCTGAAATCCATATCCCAAATGGCAATCTTGAATTCCCTGATCCTCTTCCGTTGAATTCTGGTATCGGGTCGCCATTGCAATCCATTCCTTTGACAGGATTTGTTCCCCATTCCAGATTCCCTGGTTCAAATATAACTGCATAAGACGGGCATTATCCTCTGTAGTAGAAAAGAGTCCGCCCCCACCATTGTCTCTTCCATCGGCCATCTTTAATATTCTTAAATTGTCTGCATCTATGCCGATTTTATCAAACAAGCGGGGTTTTAGGTATTCCAGCAGATGCTCTCCCGTTTTCTCCAGAACAATCGCTGCTAACAAGGAAGAGGTTGCCGAGCAATAATAAAAACCTTCTCCCGGCTGCTTGCGTCTGGGAAGTTCCATATACTGTTTCAGCCACTGGTCAGATGTCAGATCCGGAAATTGATAGATTCCCGTACTCATGCACAACACATCTTTGACAGTCGTTTCCAACAACCATTGCGATGGATTGTCCGGAACATACGCCGGGAAAATATCCACAATTCTCTCATCCAGCCGCACTCTTCCTTCATCATACAGCAGTCCGATTGCCGTAGAAGTATATGTTTTCGTCAAAGACTGACAGCCATGTCGGATTCCGGGTGCATAAGGGCTCCACCAGCCTTCTGCCAACACTTTTCCATGACGTAGAATCATGAGTCCGTGTAATTGTGCTCCGGTACTCTCCAATTTTTCTACGAAATGCATCACCGCTTCACTATGAACACCTACCGCCTCCGGAGATACTCTTTCCAATTCACTTCTCACTTTCTTTTCCTCCTATTGTTTGTTTTTATACTGTTGTCCTTTTCGGTTTACGAAATAAAAGACAATCATCATGGACAGTAAAAGTACGCCACAGCTGTCGAACATTCTTCCGTAACCAAGTATACCGGCAACTGCTCCTCCTATCATGGGACCGATGCCTTGCGCCACATCTCCTCCAAGGAAATAGGTACTTGTGGCAACACCGCTTCTATCCTTATCCACCATCCGGAGGCATTCTGTCTGTAACGCAGGCATTGCCGTTCCCTGTCCAACGGAACGCAAAATTCCTGATAAAATAATCATGCCGATTCCGGTGGAATGACTCAGTAAGAACATGGAAATTCCAGTCAACACCAGCGCCGGATACACCGCAATCGACAAGCCCTTTCGGTCTACCAGTTTCCCCGAAAAAGGTTTGGAAATAAACAGACAGACTGCACACACTGTATAATAAACGCCAATACTGGCAATGCTTCTTTCCTCTGCAAATAATAAAAGATATGCCGTTATGATGCCATTAATAAATGAATATGCCGCAGAAACCAATGTATATCCACACGCTTCCACTGCAATCAGATTTTTGACGGAAAACTTCGCTTTGACTGTCGGTTTATTTTTCTGAGTCTTAGAGTCAAAGCTGTCCCGAAGCATTACTACCATAACCGCACCGATAAGGGTAAATACTGCAGATATCATGAAAACTTTACGATATCCTATTACTGCTGCCAGTTCGATTCCCAAACCGGGACCAACCGCCGAGGAAATCACCTGGCTCACTCCAAGATATCCAATTCCTTCTCCCATATTCCTTTCCGGTATGTATTCCACAGCAAGCGCAATCAAAGCAGTACTGACAACACAAAAACCTGCTCCGTGAATAATGCGGAATGCAATAGTCGCCTGCAGGGAAGTAAACAGAGCATAGCCTAGAACGCCTACCGTTTCCAATACTAAAGCAATAACGAGCAGTCTTACTTTGCTCATGTAATCTGATAAAAAACCACAAAATGGGCGCAAAATCAGAGAAGTAATGGAAAATAATCCCACGACAACCCCCGCCATGGAAAGTGTTGCTCCTGTCGAAGTAAGATATTTGGATAAAATCGACATAATCATGTAAAATCCAAAGCTGTTTAACGTGTTAACAAAAAATAAAGAAATAAACTGTCTATTCCATAAACTCTTTTCCATCGCAACTTTCCTCATTTCCTATGATAACTTCATTATAAAATCAGACACAGAGAAAAAATATCGCTCAA